>LSQX01379422.1_pt1 | contig 17911 bp, 14 predicted proteins | sample 654561 | NCBI WGS metagenome assembly LSQX01 (sample SAMN04489861, study PRJNA283612) | anaerobic digester metagenome | isolation source: 4 biogas reactors fed with cattle manure at either 37C or 55C with and... | place: Denmark: Kongens Lyngby | collected 2014
CTCTTTTTTTGCTTTACAGAGGATTATTTAACTAATTTGGAAATCTTCTTAAAACTCGGTGTATCACTTCTTCTTTGAAGATCAAAGAGAATACTCTCCGTAGGCAAAACCAGAGCCCCCAAACTTTGAAGACTTTTTAAGGCCCATAGTCGGTGTTCATCATTTCTCGAGCCAACGCCGTCATAGGCCAATATTACTTCTTTACCAAGAGCTAGAAGGTCCCGGGCTGTCTGATAGACGCAGACATGGGCTTCAATACCTGTGAGTATGAATTGATGACGTCCCTTTGAAATCAAGCTTTCTATGGGCTCTTTTAAATCATCCATTAGAGAAAAACTCATCTTTTCAAAAAGATTGTTATCATCTATCCATGGGTTAAGAGAGGCCATGGTACTACCCAGTCCTCGGGGATACTGCTCACTAAAAAATACCGGCATACCAAGAACATCGGCACCTTCAAGTAGAATCAAAGTGTTTTTTTCCACTTCTTGCCAATTGGAAATAACAGGAATCAATCTTTCTTGCATATCGATAACAATCATAACTGCTGACTTTGGATTTAATCTCATACTATTCCTCCTTTTCATATCATTATCTATTTACCCCAAATGGGAGTCATTAACGGCGATTCGCCAAAAACACTCCCAAAATAATCATGGCTGCTGCGGCCCACTGTTGAAGAAGGAAGCTCTCACCAAGAAAGATTACACCGGCAAAAACAGAGATTAGAGTAGTGAGGCCAGAAAAAGAAGACGTAATTGTGGGACCAACTAAGCCAATGGCTGTAACATTCATTAAAAAAGCCACATTGCTGGATAAAAGTGAAAGATAAATCAAAGAGAAAAAAAACTCTCTTTTTACTAGGGGTAGTAGGAGAAATCCCTTAAGATTTCCTTGGAAGCTTGAAGAGATGACACCGGCGGTAAAAAAGATCAGAGCACCCATTAACATCATGGCATAGGTTCTCTCGTATACACTGAAGTCTTTTAGTTTTCGCTGCTTTATTGCATAAAGTCCATAGGAAAAAACACCGGCAAGAAGGGAAAGATAACCAAAAAAAGAAAAGGATGGTTGGTTTGCCTTTGTTAGAACCATAAGAATTACCCCCAGGGTGGAAGTAAGGATTCCAATAATCTGTTCTTTTTTAGGACGCTCATGAAGAAAGATACTGGAAAGAACCATGGTGATAATAGGTCCCATACTCATGATTACTCCCGCCTCCGAAGCTGTTGTATCTCTGATTCCCATGGATTCAAAGATAAAATACAAAATAGGAAATAAAAAACCCAGAACTATCAGGTTGGTCCAACCGGGTTTTCTTAATTGAATCGGTATACCCAGAAGATGACGAAAAAGCTCGAAAAAAATATAAGCAACTAAAAATCTCCATCCCAATAGATGAAGAACACTGACAGTAGCCGTACCTTTTTTTGTAAAAATAAAGCTGAATCCAAATATCAGCGATGTAAGCGCCGCTAGGATTTTTCCTTTGGTTTTGTCTTGCATATTAAATTCCTTTCATCAGTAATCTACCACAGCTATCTTTCCTTAGCAAGAGCGGCTATGGTATACTTTGCCTAGGAGGTAGTACTTTGAAAATACTCTTTACCGAAGATAAAAATAATCAAGCGGCTATTGAAGCTGTAGCTAAAATATCCAATAAGATATACACACAAAGGGGCCGAAGGCCCTACTATCATATCCATACCTTTGGTTGCCAAATGAATGATCATGACAGCGAACGTATGGCAGCCCTTTTCGAGCTGATGGGCTATGAAAAAAGTGAAAGCGAAGAAGAAGCATCGGTTATTCTTCTTAATACCTGCGCTGTTCGCGAACATGCCCAGGAGCGAGTCTATGGCTTTCTTGGTCGTATCAAGTATCTGGGAGCCCAGGGAGTCATTCTTGGGGTTTGTGGATGCATGGTCCAGCAGGCCCACGTTGTAAATAAAATCAAAGGGAGTTATCCCTATGTTGATATGGTTTTTGGTACCCACAATTACGCCAAACTTCCTCAATATCTTTTAAAGGCCTTGGAAGGAGAAAAGACCATAGCCGTTCTAGAAGATACAAAAACCATTATTGAAGGAATGCCAGCCCTACGAAGTTCAAAAGTCTCGGCCTATGTCAATATCATGGAGGGATGCAATAATTTTTGTACCTATTGCATCGTGCACTATACCCGGGGAAGAGAAAAAAGTAGACTCCCCGGAGACATTATTGAGGAAATAAAAGCGCTTATCAAGGAAGGAACCAGGGAAGTGATTCTTCTTGGACAAAATGTCAATAGCTATGGTCAGGGCCTTAGTGAAGAAATTGACTTTCCGGATCTTTTAGAAAGAATCAATAATCTCGATGGCCTCTACCGCCTACGTTTTATGACTTCCCATCCAAAGGACCTCAGTGAGAAGCTTATTGAAGCGATGAAGCTTGAAAAGGTTTGTCCTTCCTTTCATCTTCCGGTCCAATCAGGTTCCACGAAGGTGCTAAGGGCTATGAACCGAAAGTACACAAGAGAAGACTATCTTTCAAAGGTTCGAGCTCTTAAGAAAGCTATACCAAATATCGGCCTTACCACGGATATTATTATCGGTTTTCCCGGAGAAGAAGAAGAGGATGTAGATCAAACCATTTCTCTTATTGAAGAAGTTTATTTTGACTCCGCCTTTACTTTTATCTACTCTAAGCGGCTAGGGACCCCGGCTGCCAATCTTAATGACAATCTAAGCGCCCAAGAAAAACACCAACGCTTTGAGCGTATGCTCGAAAGACTAAATGAAATTGTCATTGAAAAAAACAAAGCCCGCCATGGAGAAGTTTTTGAAGTTCTCGTTGAAGAAGAAAGCTCTCCAGGGATTTTCCAAGGAAGAACGGGTCAAGGTTTTTTGGTCCGATTTCCCGGCTCAAGTCAGGACCTTGGAAAGCTACGCAGTGTAAAAATTACCAAGGCAAAAAAATTCTCTCTTGAAGGTGAACTATGCCATTAAATATTCAAAGCCTTACCCCAATGATGCAGCAGTATATGGAAATCAAAGCCGGTGTACCAGAGCATATCCTCTTTTATAGACTGGGGGATTTTTATGAAATGTTTTATGAAGATGCCGTGGTGGCTAGTAAGGCTTTGGATCTTGTTCTGACTTCCCGTAATGCCGGTGGAGGAATGAAAGCCCCTTTGTGTGGTATTCCCTACCACAGTGCCCAGGGCTATATTGCAAAGCTCATTAAAAAGGGTTTTACCATTGCCATCTGTGAGCAAGTGGAAGACCCAAAGCTAGCTAAAAATCTTGTCAAGCGAGAGGTTGTCAAAATCGTAACCCAAGGTACTTTGATTGATGAAGATCTCCTAAGTAAGAGTCAGAACAATTATCTTGCTTGCCTGGCTGCTGAGAAGGATGGATATAGTCTAAGTTATTGTGATCTATCGACTTTTTATCTTCGATCTTCCTTTTATGGCCTTGAAGAAGAAGAGGAACTAAAGGAAGAACTAGCAATACTTATGCCCTCGGAGCTTCTGGTTGAAAAGGGTCTTCCCTTTAAAGCCAGTAAAATTATTGACAAACCTGAACTATCCACAAAACTCTTTGACACTTTTTTAAAGGTTTCCCCCGAGGAAGGAACTCTACATTCCCTTAGTGCGCTTTTTGAATACATTCTTGAAACCCAGTTTATTTTGCCTAATACTGCCTTTGACTACGCCTTTATCACCAGAGAAGATTTTATGCGCCTCGATAGCACTTTATATGCCCATCTAGAGCTCTTTGAGACTTTGATATCTAAGCAAAAAAAAGGAAGTCTTTTGGGCCTTTTAGACCGTTGTAGCACTCCCATGGGAAGTCGACTTCTTTTTCAATGGATGCAAAAACCTCTACAAAATATTCCAAGCATCAAAAAGCGACTTGATCTTGTACAATTTTTCTACGAGAATCCAGAGCTTATAGGGATTTTGGAAAAAGAATTGACCGGAGTCTATGATTTGGAGCGTCTTATTAGCAAGTTGGTCTTTGGCCATATTATGCCGAAGGATGTAAGAAAAATCACTGCTTCTTTGGAAGCCATACCCAAAATTCTACATAATCTAGTCTTACTTAATCACCCTGAGCTTTTAACTGGCCTAAAAGAATTTCCTGAGCTTTGGCAGCATTTGGATGATACGCTTTTAAAGGAACCGGCAGCCACCATTGCCGATGGAGGTGTTATAAGTGCAAAGAATTTTCCCGAGCTTCAAGAGGTTCTTTACCTTTTGGAACACGGAAGTAGCCTGCTCTTAGAGCTCGAGGCCCAAGAAAAAGAAAAAACCGGAATTAAAAACCTTAAAATTCGATACAACCGGGTATTTGGCTACTTTATAGAAGTTACCAATAGTAATTTGGCCATGGTTCCCGATAGATATATCCGAAAGCAAACCCTAGTGGGCAGTGAAAGATATTTTACAGAGGCTCTTAAAGAACTTGAGCTTAAAATACTCAGCGCAGAAGAAGAACAAAAAATCCTGGAAAGAGATATTTATGAAAAGCTCGTCGAAGAAGTGAAGACCCACGGCCAAGATCTACTGGAGCTTTCAAAAGCCCTAGCGATATTAGACACATCCTTAAGCCTTGCTCGAATCGCCAGGGAAAATAATTATGTTCGGCCCCACATTGAACAAGGTAAAACTTTAGAACTTAAAAATAGTCGTCATCCAGTGATAGAAGCTTTGCAGGGTAGAGAGAATTTTATTGCCAATGATCTTTTTATGGATGAAAATGAACATTTTTTTATTATCACCGGTCCAAATATGGCAGGCAAGAGCACCTATCTAAGGCAGGTAGCTTTAATCACATTAATGGCCCATATGGGCAGCTTTGTTCCCGCCGATTACGCCCTGATCCCTCTAACGGACCGTATATTTACCCGAGTAGGGGCCAGTGACGACCTCAGCCGGGGCAAATCAACCTTTATGGTAGAAATGACCGAGCTAAGTTTTATCCTTCATAATGCCACGGAAAATTCTCTAGTTATACTCGATGAAATTGGCCGAGGAACCAGCACCTACGATGGCCTTAGCATTGCCTGGGCCACTACGGAATATTTAAGCAATGTCAAAAAGCCCCGCTGCCTTTTTGCAACCCACTACCATGAGCTTACTGAAGCGGAAAACAAAATCTCCGGTATTAGAAACTTTCGTATTGCCGTAAAACAAATCGGTAGAGATCTTGTCTTTTTAAGAAAGATTCTCCCCGGAAGAAGTGGGCGCTCCTATGGTATTGAAGCTGCAAAACTAGCAGGCCTTCCCGAAAGCCTCATAAAAAGGGCCTCGGAACTTTTACTTGAATTAGAACACAAGGACATTATCATCCCTAAGGAAAAGATCCCCAAAACTGAGCCTCTCATTATACCGGAACTCAATGATCTGGACATGGATGAACTAAGCCCTCGAGAGGCCTGGAGCTTTCTTGAAAAATTAAAGAGGACCTATGCAAAGAATTCATAAATTATCCCCTATGGTTGCCAATCAAATCGCCGCCGGCGAGGTTATAACTGAGCCTCTAAGTGTTATTAAGGAACTACTGGAAAATGCATTAGACGCCGGAGCGACAGAAATCCGCCTGGAAATCCATGAGGCGGGACTTAAAAAAATCCTCCTCCATGATAATGGCCATGGTATTGTTTACGAGGATGTGGATCTTCTTTTTGAGCGCCATTGTACGTCGAAGATTGAATTGGCGACGGATCTTAAGAGAATTCAAAGCTACGGCTTTCGCGGTGAAGCCCTGGCAAGTATTGCCGCTGTGAGCAAGGTGAGCCTATCTAGCCGTCATCAAAGTCAGCTACAGGGATTTGAAACCATAATCTACGGAGGAAGAACTCTCAGTATGAAACGTCTCTCTAGGCTAGTAGGTACAAGTTTTATTATTGAGGACCTTTTCTACAATACGCCTGTTCGGGAGAGTTTTCTTAAAAAGCCCACAGTTTTAGAGAGAAATATTATAGATTTTATGACAGCCATGGCCCTAGGAAATCCCATGGTAAGCTTTCGATTTCACAGCGATGAAAAATTGATTTTGCAAAGCTTTGGCCGGGGTAGGGACGAGGTTCTAAAGGAGCTTGTTGGTGAAGATGCCAAGCATCTGATTAGCATTGATATGATGGGTCAAGACTACGAACTACGAGCCTATCTTTCAAACCTTGGATTTTCCAAAACCCATCGACGAAGTCAATTTTTTATCGTCAATCATCGCCTGGTAGAAAATCCTGAACTGCAGGTGCTCGTTCAAAAAACCTATGAGGGCCTTTTGCCCTCTCGGCGCTTTCCCGTGGTTTTCTTCTTTCTAGAGATTGATCCTTCAAAGGTCGACGTCAATATTCATCCCCGAAAAATGCAAGTGCGCTTTTCTGAAGAATTGTCTCTTCTTAAGGACCTTGAGTCCAACCTAAGACCAGCTCTCTATGGGCGGCAAATCCATCCCGTTATAGAAGAAAAACCAAGGCTACCCAAACTAAGCAAGGAAATAAAAGTTAAGGCAGTAGAAGTCAAGGATATTCCTTTATCCTTTTTTAATCAGATACAAGTGCCCTTAACAACTCTTGCAGAAGAAGTCGCAGAACCAGAATCTAAGTTATACGATGAGTTTTTTGAAGATCTACATTATCTTGGTCAAGTCTTTGCAAGCTTTTTGATTTTTGAAAAGGGACAAAGTCTCTACTTTTGCGATCAGCATGCTGCCCACGAAAAAATATTATATGAAGAATTCATGAAAGAATATAAAAATAAGAACTTGGCCCAGCAAATCATGCTGATCCCCCAAAGCATAAAGTTAAGTCCTGGACAAATAATTGCGGCGGAAGAAAAAGAAGACTTTTTGCAGACTCTGGGCTTCGGTTTTGAGTTTTTCTCCAGAGATCACGTAGTTTTAAGAGCGATTCCTCATCTTTTTGATTCAAGGCAGGGAGAAATCTTCTTTTTAGACATCCTAGAGGGCTCAAAGCAGCATAGAGAGGATGACGCACTGATCTCCAGGGCCTGCAAGGCGGCAATTAAGGCCAATGATCGCTTAGATAGATTGGAAGTAGACAATCTTATAGATAGCCTAAAAACCCTTAAAAATCCCCATACATGTCCCCATGGAAGGCCCATCTTTATTGAAATGCCTCGGAGAGAATTGGAGCGGCGTTTTGAAAGATAACCTTGTTATTTTTGGTCCCACAGCCAGTGGAAAAAGCTCCCTTGCCATAGAACTGGCAAAAAAGCATAGGGGAGAAATTATCAACATGGATTCTATGCAAATCTACCGGGGCATGGATGTGGCAACGGCCAAGCCCAGTGAGAATGAAAGGGAAATGGTCCCCCACCACCTTTTTGATTTGGTTGAAGCCGATGAAGACTTTACCGTCTTTGATTATAAAATTCTTGCGCTAAAAACTATAGATGAGATTAAACGCCGTGGGAATTGCGCTATTCTAGTTGGAGGTACGGGCCTCTATCTTTCAAGCCTCTACTATGATTTTGACTTTAGAAAAAGAGACGACGAAAAAAGAAAAGAAATCGAAGGGCTTTTCAAAGAGGGTGGCACTGAATCTCTGCAGCAAAAAGTGAAGGAAAACTATCCCCAACTTCTAGAGCAAATTGATTTTGAAAATCCCCATAGACTGATGCGGCTTCTCGAAAGCGGCAGCGTAGAAAATCAGAAAAAAAGATCAATGCTTCCTCTTACCCTTATAATTCTTGAAAGCGATAGAGATCTCCTCAATGAAAAAATACGACTACGCATCGAAAGGATGCTACAAAATGGCTTAACAGAAGAAGTGGAGCAAGTCTATAGCCGCTATGGGCAAAGGGAGTACCTCCCGGCTTTAAGGGGTATAGGTTATAAAGAGTACTTCCCCTACTTAAGGGGAGAGGTAAGCTTAGAAGAAGCCAAAGAGCGCCATCATATTGCCACCCGCCAATACGCTAAAAGACAGAGGACCTGGGGGAGAAACCAATATGAAAATCCCATTTTTATTCAAACAAATCTAAGTACAGAAGAAAAGATAAAGAAAATAGAAGAACAATGGAGGTAAATATGAAAAATTATTCGATGCAGGATCGGTTCTTAGATGTTCTTAAGAAAAAACAAATCTCTGTTACCATTTTTTTAGTAAGCGGTTACCAGATACGCGGAAATGTTATTGGCTTTGATAATTATACTGTCATCATTAGAACCGGAGACGTCCAACAACTCATTTATAAACATGCCATCAGCACCATGGTTCCAGGNNCACCATGGTCCCGGGAATGAATATTGATTTTATGGAGGAAGATGATGTATAGAGATTTTGGAATCTCTCAAAACATCCAGGATTTCGTTGAAAAGCAAGAGGGGGCTCTAGGGCCTCTCTTTTTCGCCTTGGAAAAAGCAAAAAGATTTAATAATCTAAAAATTCTTAAGGCCATGCAAGAGGCGGGGCTTAGTGATCATCACTTCCATTGGAATACGGGTTACGCCTACGATGATCATGGCAGAGATGCCACAGAAAAGATTTACTCCAAAGTTTTTGATGCACAGGATGCCCTAGTAAGGCCTGCCATCGCCTCGGGAACCCACGCCATTACTCTTATGCTTACAGGGATCCTTCGCCCAGGAGACCACCTTTTGACCATCACAGGAACACCCTATGACACTCTTTTGGCCGTTATAGGCACCAGTGAGAAAAACGGATCCACTCTTATAGAGTTGGGGGTGGAGTATGAAGAAATTCCTATGATTGGCAGGGAATTTGATGTTGAAAAAATCAAAAATGCAATCAAGGCCAATACCAAAGTTCTTTATCTTCAACGTTCCCAGGGTTATTCCTTCAGAGAAACCTTTTCCCTTGAAAGCTTGGAAAGTATCGCCATCATTGCAAAACTGATAAAACCAGATATCATTGTGGCCGTAGATAACTGCTATGGTGAATTTACCAGTGAAAAGGAGCCCACTTCCTATGGAGCTGATATTATGGCAGGCTCCCTTATAAAAAACCCTGGTGGAGGTCTGACTCTAAGCGGTGGTTATGTTGTTGGAAGAAAGGACTTAATTACTTTATGTTCTCATAAACTTACTTCTCCAAGCCTTGGAAAGGAAGTCGGGGGAACCTTTGGAATTACCCGCACTCTTTTGCAGGGTCTATACTTTGCTCCTACGGTGGTCACCCATGCTCTGCAGTCAGCCCTTTTATTTGCTAAAGTTTTTTCTGAGCTTGGCTATGAGATTAAACCGGAAGTGGAAGATCATAGAGAAGATATTATTCAAGCCATTATGCTTAGAGATCCTAAAAAGGTATTAGCTTTTTGTGAAGAAGTTCAAAAATCCTCTCCCGTGGATAGTCATCTGACTCCCATCCCCTGGGCCATGCCGGGTTATGACGCCGAAGTTATTATGGCAGCGGGCACCTTTATCCAGGGCGCCAGCATTGAACTTAGCGCCGACGCCCCGATGCGAGAGCCCTATGTTGTCTATGTACAGGGAGCTCTCTTGTATGAGCAGGCAAAACTTTGTGTCATGAAGATTGTACAGCGTTTTCAAGAAATGGAAAATAGAGAACCTTTATTTTAAACCTAGGATTGCATCTCTTATTTCCTCTAAAACCTTCAGGGTCTTGAGAACGCTATAAATGATAAAAGCATAGATAATAAGGGGAATGACCCCAGCTAATAAACTTGTAATAAACATAATTGCCTCCTTTGGAATCATTGTATAACCCAAAATCGATTCTTAAAGGTTTTAAAAGAACTCTTCCATATTGGTCAAGGGTTTTTTTATTGACTTCTACAAAGTGAATCCGTTAAGTTCTATTTTCTTTAAAAAAAGAATTAAAACTTCCAATTCGTGATAGATTAATTAGTAAATCCTATTTTATAGCAAAATAGAACACAACCTATGCTATATTTATAGGCAGGCAGTGAATTAATGGAACTATATGTAGATTTTTATTAAATATAGCTCGATCTATGGGCTTTTAGCATTATTTGTAGTCCAATTGACCGAAAGAAGAGGAATATAATTGAAAAAAATTAAAAATTTAGATAAATCAAATGTTGTGAAGGAAGTAGCAAAACGGGCATCGGTTGACCAAAGATTAATTACATCATCTAAAGGCAGCTTAGAGCAAGTGTATGCCTTGCTAGAAAGCTCAGAAGAAGGTAAAACAAGCAAACAAGTGCAAGTGGCTAGAGAATTATATGGAGAAAACGTTGTAACCTACAATAAAGGCCATAGTCTCTTTAAAAGACTTGTTCAAGCTTTTATAAACCCCTTTACCATGATACTCATTGCTCTGGCTCTAGTATCGGTTTTTACCGATATCGTCTTAGTGGAGGCATCGGAAAAGAACTATGCTACGGTAATCATCATTATCACTATGGTCCTGATTTCTGGAGTATTAAGATTTGTCCAGGAAACTAGAAGTGGAAATGCAGCGGAAAAACTATTAGAGATGATAGAAACCACTGCTGGAATTGAAAGAATAGGGGAAGGTACCAAGGAAATTCCCCTTGATGAAATCGTAGTGGGGGACATTGTACACTTATCGGCCGGAGATATGATACCTGCGGATATAAGGATTATTCAAGCAAAGGACCTTTTTATAAGTCAATCTTCTTTAACCGGGGAAAGCGAACCCGTTGAGAAAACCCCTCAACAATCAATCAATGAAGGCTCCTTTCTCGATCGCGAGAACCTTGCCTTCATGGGCACCACCGTTATTAGTGGTTATTCTAAAGGTATCGTTCTTGCAACAGGAGATGGTACGGTTTTTGGAGGAATGGCCCAAGAATTAAATGATGAACCCACAGTAACGAGTTTTGAAGAAGGTGTTAACGCCGTATCCTGGGTTTTGATCAAGTTTATGATGGTTATGGTTCCCGTTGTGTTTTTCCTAAATGGAATTACAAAGGGAAACTGGATTGAAGCCCTGCTTTTTGCTATTTCCATCGCCGTGGGATTAACTCCAGAAATGCTCCCCATGATTGTGACTACAAGTCTTGCCAAGGGCGCAGTGGCTATGTCAAAACAAAAGGTTATTATAAAAAACCTCAATTCCATTCAGAATCTAGGAGCCATAGATATTCTTTGTACCGATAAAACAGGTACCCTTACAGAGGACAAGGTAAGACTGCAATATCACTTAGATATAGACGGAAATCGAGACCCTAGAGTATTAAGATATGGATTTTTAAACAGTTATTATCAAACAGGACTGAAAAATCTAATCGACATTGCCATTATTGATAAAGCTATGGAGCTAAAAGGCACAGAGCCAAGCCTTGGAAGCAGCATAATAGACTGGAAGAAGATTGATGAAGTTCCCTTTGATTTTGCAAGAAGAAGGATGAGTGTGGTTGTAGAGAACCAATCCGGGAAAATAGAGATGATTACAAAGGGAGCCGTTGAAGAAATGCTCACCATCTCCAGCCTGGTTGAATACAAAGGAGAAATTGTCGAACTCACTGAAGAAAAGAAAAAACTAGTTTTAAATACCGTTCGATCTTTAAATGATGATGGAATGAGAGTTATCGCTGTTTCACGAAAAACCGATCCTTCGCCAGTGGGAGAATTTTCCGTTAAGGATGAAAGTGAAATGGTATTGATTGGTTATTTAACCTTCTTTGATCCACCAAAGGAAAGTGCAGCACCGGCAATACAAACACTAAGAGACATTGGAGTAGCGGTAAAGATTCTTACCGGAGATAACGAAGATGTTGCTAAAAGTGTCTGCAGGCAAGTGGGAATTGAATTTGACCGAGTGTATTTGGGTTCCGACATCGATAGGATCTCCGACAAGGAACTTACTATTCTTGCAGAAAAAGTAAATATCTTCGCTAAAATGTCTCCTTCCCAAAAGGCTAGAGTAATAAATGTACTAAGACAAAATAACCATTCCGTCGGATATATGGGTGATGGAATCAATGATGCCGCTGCGCTAGAGGCAGCAGATGTGGGAATTTCAGTAGATAATGCGGTGGATATTGCAAAAGAATCCGCCGACGTGATTCTACTGGAAAAAGATTTAATGATTCTTGAAAAAGGGATTATTGAAGGAAGAAAGACCTACGCCAATATGATTAAATACATTAAAATGACAGCTTCATCAAACTTTGGTAATGTGTTTTCAGTACTAGTGGCCAGCGCCTTTTTACCCTTTATGCCCATGGCGTCTCTTCATCTGATTTTGCTTAATCTAATCTATGATATCTCTTGTATTGCCATTCCCTGGGACAATGTAGACGAAGAATTCTTAGAAAAACCCAAAGAATGGGATGCAAGCTCGGTATCTAAATTTATGCTATGGATAGGACCCACCAGCTCGGTATTTGATATAACAACCTATTTACTGATGTACTTTATAATATCGCCCATGTTCACCGGGGGGCTATTGTTCCACCAGTTAACCGATCCTAAGATGATGGCCGTTTACATTGCCGTTTTCCAAGCTGGATGGTTTGTAGAATCCATGTGGAGTCAGACACTGGTCATCCATATGATAAGGACACCAAAAATCCCCTTTATTCAAAGTCGCGCTTCAGTAGAGCTGACTTTCTTAACCTTTGCAGCCATAGCCTTTCTAACAGTTATTCCCTTTACCGCAATAGGTGGATCCATTGGACTTGCTCCACTACCTAAGATTTACTTTTTGTATCTTACCATCACAATTGTTCTATATATGACCCTGGCACAAATCGTCAAGAACCTTTATGTCAGAAAATATGGCGATCTCCTATAAAAGACGATCAACAATAAAAATTTAAAAAGGGGAATAAGCCAATAAAAAGATCCAAGAAAAATTCAGGATCTTTTTATATACTAGAGAAAAAAACTCGAATATTGATTCAATCTTAAGATATCCTTTGATTTGTAAAGGATTTTATAAATTTCTAACTTGTTATATACTAGATGAAATAGCCATATTAACATGAGATAAATTAAAGGAGGTGTTCTATGGAAATTGATACCCATTCCATTAAAAAAATGGTTAAATTAACCTTTAATGAAGAAGTAGCCAATGTCATTACACACAGCATTATGACTCTAATATTTTTATTTCTACTGCCATTTTCAGCGGTTTATTCTTATATCCAAGGGGGAGTTTTATTGTCCTTTGGAACGAGTGTTTTTGTAATTTGTATCTTTTTCATGTTCTTAATTTCAACTCTTTATCACTCAATGGCCTACGATACACCTCATAAAGTAGTATTTCGAATCTTAGATCATATAGCGATTTATTTTGCTATTGCAGGAAGCTACACACCAATCGCTTTATCTTTAATAGGAGGGTGGAAGGCCATTGTAATCCTCATAGTCCAGTGGAGCTGTGTTATATTCGGAATTTTCTATAAAGCGGTAGCCAAAAAAGAATACCCAAAGTTTACATTAACCCTCTATTTGATAATGGGATGGACAGCTATCTTGTTTATGCCAACCCTCATTAAAAATTCTAAGCCATTATTTCTAGTTCTAATTGTCCTAGGTGGAGTTCTATATTCAGTAGGTGCCTATTTTTATACAAGAAAGAAAAAATGGGCTCATATGATTTGGCATATATTTATAAATGCCGCTTCCATAAGCCATTTTATAGCCATAGTGTTTTACTTAATTTGAACCAAAACCTCTCTGAAGAATATTATAGAAAACTCTAGATAAATATATATTTACAGGATAAAAGAGACAAGCACGGCGATAATAAAACACTATGAACCATTTCCTCTAGATAAATTTCTTTTCATTAGATGAAGTAATAGGTAGATAAATTTTAGAATTGAAGACAGCGAGAAATTTTAGAATATATTGAGCCTATTACAAGCCCAGAAGTATTGGCCTGAGCAGACTAGTAGCAGATAAATAATGTTAAATCGAGAATGGAATAAAAAAGTTTCTTGGGCGTAAATATTATGAAGAACAAAGATAAAATAAGCTTATTTGCATTATACAGATAGAACTATTCTTTTTTTACAAAAATGAATTCCAAATAAGTAAAATGTTCCTTTTTGTGAGTTTCTTGCTTTTCGGAGCACTTTTCGCCTTTTGTTTTGTTTAAGGAGTTTCTAGTGCAGAGGGCATAGTTGCGGATTCCAGATTTCTAGCTGGGATTTTACTGAATCTTTGTTTCTTACGGGTAAAGAAAATAGCCCTAGGAGCAATGATTTTGTCTTTGATTTAATCTTCCTTTTACTTGCCCTTGTAAACTTTATTCTTTCACTTGTTTCTTACTACAAGCTAAATAATACTTTTCTTACACGTCTTAGCCCCGGCATGGAAAGCAAATTTAAGCAGTTTACAAAAAATAAAAATAATTCCACTTGTAAATCTATAAGTAAAATAAATCAATACTGGAGGTAAGATAATTGGAAAAGAAATTCAATTCTAAACCTTGTTGAGGAAGAGATGAAAGTTCTACTGGTACAGTAGAAATACTTTATCTATGTCCCCTATGTAAAGGGGAAACTTTAGAAGTTAAAAGCAAAACAGTAAAATGTTTTGTTATAGATCCCTTAGTGGATACGGTAGGAGATAGCAATTACCATATTTGCCTAAACAAGGACTGCGAGGTAATTTACTTTAACTCTGAAGAAGACTTAATCTTTGAAAAGGAACAAGTTAGACTGCCTATCTGGTTTAAAAAAGACGCTGATCCAAAATATATTTGCTACTGCAACAAAGTCACCGAAGAACAAATTACAGATGCCCTTCAAAAGGATGATGCAAAGAACATAAAGGATATTATAAGGATCACAGGGGCAATGATAACGGACAATGTGAGGTTAAAAATCCTTTAGGCAAATGTTGTAGTCCACAAATAGAATACATTATCAATGATACACTGGATAAAATAAAGTAATTTGCTCAGATATCTATGGTTAAGATCAATAAAAAAGGCCGCAGAATGATTCTGCGGCCTTAACTTATCTTATCGTAGAAAACGCATAACCGCCTTTACTGTTCCCAGAATCTCACAATCCCGGGTCAGGATGGGCTCAAAGGAAGCATTTTCCGGTTGCAAACGAATATGGTCCTTTTCTTTGTAAAAGGTTTTTACTGTTGTTTCTTCTCCGAGAAGGGCTACAACCATTTCGCCATTATTGGCATCCCGTGTTTCCTTAACAAGGACATAGTCACCATGAAATATACCGGCATCTTTCATGCTCTCGCCACTGACCTCCAAAAAGAAGTGTTTTCCACTGCCTACAAACTGAGGGGAGACGGGGATATAATCTTCAATATTCTCAACGGCTAAAATAGGTAGACCAGCCTGAACGCGGCCTAATAGAGGAATACTCAGGGTTTCTTGCATGGGAGAGAGTAACTCTTCCACCAGGCTAATAGCACGATTTTTAGAGGCGTCTTTTTTGATATAGCCAAACTCTTCAAGTTTTGAGAGATAACTATGAGCTGTAGAAGTGCTCTTAAAACCCAAGCCTCTACAAATTTCTCTTACTGACGGAGGATAACCGTCTTCAAGAATTTTCTTTTTCAAAAAATCATATACATCCTGTTGTTTTTGTGTTAAACCCATGATCCACCTCCATGTAAGCATTGTAACACAGACCTTTACGAGGGTCAAACAATTGTTCGTTATCCTAGGACTTCTACTTCTTCCCCTTTAAGATAGATTTCAAACCAGTTATAAATCTCTTGAAGTCTTCTAATACGCTCTTTGGGTTTACCTGAACGTGAAAGCTCATGATTTTCTCCATGGAAAAGAACAAATCGTGAGTCAACACCATGGAGCTTAAGTGCAGTGTGCATTTGCATAGCACAGCTATAGTGACAGCGATGGTCTTCATCGGAGTGGATTAGTAGAGTAGGTGTTTTGGCATTGGGGGCATGTTTTATTGGACTGACTTCCCAAAAATGTTCAAAATCTTCCCAGGGTGTCGTTCCTTGCTGATCAGCGTTAAAGGAATAACCAATATCGGTAATTCCAAATTTGCTAAACCAGTTGCTGATACTGCGCTGAGAACAGGCAGCAGCAAAGCGATGAGTGTGGCCGATAATCCAGTTGGTCATAAAGCCACCATAGCTACCACCCATAACCCCAAGCTTATCAACATCAATACAAGGATAGCGATTTAGAACTTCATCAGTAAAGTCCATAAGGTTATCATAATCAATCTTTCCATACTCTCCACGAATATCACTAAAGTCTCTGCCACGGCCATCACTCCCTCTAGGATTGGTGAAAAACACAATATAACCCCTTTGGGCAAAGTAATGGAGCTCTTGGAAAAAAACCGTTCCATAGGCTGCTTTTGGCCCACCATGAATCGAAAGGATGCCGGGATATTTCTTTGCAGGGTCATAGTCCGAAGGAAGAAGTACATAGCCTTTATAGTTTATATTGTTAAGTTCAAAATCGAAATCTTCCAGTTTAGCTCTATCTAGCTTATTTGCTTGGTCATTAAAATGAGTAAGTTTGGTTTCTTTGCCCTCTTTGATCTCGTAAAGTTCTTGGAGTTCCAGTTCACGCATGAGCACTGCATAAATTTTGCCACTGTTTACATCAAAGCTATCCACGGTTCCAGGAAGAGTGGTAAGCTTTTCTAACTTTCCTTCTTCATCGATGACATTAAGATAGGAGTGATCGAATTCCGTTGTGGAAAAATAAAACATTCCTTCCTCTATTTTCTGAGAAAGACCACCAATTAATCTGGCATCGCTGCCCACGGAGCTTCCAAGGGAAACATTCCAGTCTTTAGGGGAGATTTGTTTTTCTTCCATACTAACTCTATCTAAGGTATAGATATCCTTATCTTGATTGTTGCCATGAAGCAGTCCGTCACTGCCAACAAAAAGTAGCTTTTTGTCACTTAGATATCCAAAGAAGGAGTAGTGGAACTTTACTTCTTCGCGTATAATGCGATCTTCTCCACTTTCAAGAGAAAGCAAATGCAGCTCTTGAAAAGATTCTAGAACGTTCTCATAGGTTGCAGCTATATAGGCAACTTCCTCTTTGCCCGGGGCAATATCAAAATCAAGAACTTCACTATAGGGTCCCGTTAGCTCTTTTATTTCACCGGTGCTTTTCTTATATAGGAAAAGACGGTTTCTTACTTTGTTAATAAAACCTCTACCATTAAACCAGTATGGAATTTCATCGATGACTTCCACCGAGGCTTCCAAGGCCGCTTTTTTTGTTGGGTCTTCTACTTTCTCCGTATCTTCCGCTACTTTTTTCCATGTTCCTAAAAAGATGAGCTCATCTTCATTAAGGGCAAGCATTTTAGTGGGAGAGAAGGGGAGCTTACTTAAAAACTGGGCTTCACCACCCTCTAAAGGTAGACGGTAAAGATCAGATGTAAAGGTAGATTTTTCTTCTTTCTTATCAATCTCCCTTTTTCTTTTAGCGGTAAAAACAATGGAGTCACCATCCAGGGCATAAAATCCGTTTACTTCTTTAGATGAAAAAGGCTTGGCCTTTTTTGTTTTTTCATCGTATATCCAAATTTGTTTATCATAGCCATTTTCTTTAACATTGGCCTTTCCAACTAGGAAAACTGCTTGCTCATTATTTGGGATAAGGTTTACTTGACCCAAAAAGTGAAAGTCTAAAAAACTATCGATTTTTAATTGCATGTTTACCTCCTTTGCAAACTAATACCAGTTTAAACGAAAAAAAAGGGCAATGCAATAAGCTTTTGACCCTAGCGTCTGTCAAGAGCAAGTGAATTTATCACCTATAACAATATCCTTGTGTTTCATAAAAAGATTAAACAAAGCGTATTACAACTTTGACATCTTAAGATAAGCATGATATTATAAACGAGAAACTATTATCAAATAAATCCTCATTATAAGTAGTAATTATTTGAATTAGTACACGTATTATAGGAAATCAAATAAAACGGTTTTTTATAATACTCTTTATAAATTATCTATCTCTTTGTTTTATGCTAAATTTGACTTTCATAGGCTTAAGG
>LSQX01033881.1_pt1 | contig 17909 bp, 14 predicted proteins | sample 654561 | NCBI WGS metagenome assembly LSQX01 (sample SAMN04489861, study PRJNA283612) | anaerobic digester metagenome | isolation source: 4 biogas reactors fed with cattle manure at either 37C or 55C with and... | place: Denmark: Kongens Lyngby | collected 2014
CATCCTGTCCCTCGCCTCCCCTTCGTCCGCCCATCTTCACCGACTATATCAGACTCCTACACCAAGGTGCTCATGGCAAACCTACTGCCATGGGGGCAACTGTAAGAGGCATTTTCACAGCAGTGACAAGAAAGGAAGCCTCTGTTAGCGAACTACTTCCTGGGGCGGGGTAATGCGCCCCGTAATGGCGCTGGCCGCTGCTACAGCAGGGCTGGCCAGGTATACTTCACTTTCGGGATGCCCCATACGACCTACAAAATTGCGGTTAGTAGTGGACAGGGCCTTTTCACCTTTAGCCAAAATACCCATGTGTCCACCCAGGCATGGCCCACAGGTGGGAGTGCTGACAGCACAGCCGGCTTCTATAAAGGTCTCAATGAAACCCTTGCGCAGGGCTTCCAGGTAAATTTGCTGGGTGCCCGGTAGTATTATTACTCTTAATTCAGGATGAACTTTCTTCCCTTTTAATATAGTAGCCGCCACCTGCAAATCCTCTATGCGTCCATTGGTGCAGGAACCAATGACCACTTGATCGATTTGGATGTCAGCCGCCTCGCTTACTGGGCGGGTATTCTCCGGCAGATGGGGGAATGCCACCACCGGTTCCAGTTTACTGACGTCATATTCACGAATCTCAGCATATTCAGCATCTTCATCTGATTTATATATTTGGTAAGGTCTTTGAGCTCGTGACTGCACATAGGCCAGGGTTATATCATCGGGAGCAATAATTCCGTTTTTGCCACCGGCTTCAATAGCCATATTGGCCATGGTAAAACGATTATCTATAGATAGGTTGTCTATAACCTCGCCGGTGAACTCCATAGACATATAGCGAGCACCATCTACACCAATATCTCCGATGGTATGCAGTATTAAATCTTTGCCCCCAACCCATTGGGGAAGAGTACCGTAGTAGATAAATTTGATACTGTCGGGAACTTTAAACCAGGCTTCACCAGTAGCCATCGCTGCAGCCATATCGGTGGAACCAACCCCGGTAGCAAATGCTCCCAAAGCCCCGTAGGTACAGGTATGGGAATCGGCCCCAATGATAAGGTCTCCGGGCAGAACCAAGCCTTGTTCCGGCAGCAGGCAGTGTTCTATGCCCATTTGCCCTACATCGAAATAGTACTTTATACCGAAACGACGGGCAAAGTCCCGCACTATCTTGGCCTGCTCAGCTGATTTGATATCCTTGTTGGGAGTAAAATGATCAGGAACCAAAACTATACTGTCTGGATCATGAACCTTATCTAATCCCAAACGGGCAAACTCGCTGATAGCTACTGGAGAGGTAACATCGTTGCCCAATATGACATCCACCCGGCAGTTTATCAGTTCCCCCGGTTCAACATGTTTTTTACCAGCATGATAGGCCAGTATTTTTTGGCTTATGGTCATACCCATGTGGCTATAACTCCTCTCTTCAATTTAAGTGGTCAGACTAGGCTGGTCCTGCATGTTGCTGTTTTTCATAGTAGAACTTATTTATGGCATTAATATAGGATTTTACGCTGGCTTCTATGATATCCGTGCTCAGTCCCCGTCCACCATATAGTTTGCCGTTTATCTCGATATGGGACACCACTTCTCCCAGGGCATCCTTACCACTGCTGACGGCGTTCAGCTTGTAATCAAGCATTCTGCCATAGATGTCGGTAATCTTATCAACAGCCCGGCAGGCTGCATCCACTGGCCCATCACCGGTGGCAGCGGCTTCAAATGTCATATCATCAATGGCCAATTTGACCGTAGCGGTAGGCACAATATTGGTACCGCTGGAAACATGCAGGTAGGTCAGCTTAAACCGTTCTGGAATAGACCAGACTTTATCCATGACCAGAGCCACCAAATCGTCGTTAGTAACTTCTTTCTTTTTATCAGCAATCTCCTTAAAAGCCCTAAAAGCCAGATCCAGTTCATCTTCATTCAATTGGTAGCCCAGCTCAATCATGTGCTCTTTGAAAGCATGCCGTCCGGAATGTTTGCCCAATACCAAACTGCCCCGGGACAGGCCAATTAATTCCGGGCTCATAATTTCATAAGTGCTGCGTTCTTTTAGTACCCCATCCTGATGAATTCCTGATTCATGGGCAAAGGCATTTTTACCCACAATGGCCTTGTTGGGCTGCACCCGCATTCCGGTCAGACTGCTCACCAACCGGCTGGTTCTGAATAACTCTCCGTAGTTTATATTAATCTCCTTTTCGTAAAAAGCCCGGCGAGTATATAAGGCCATTATGATCTCTTCCAAAGCAGCGTTGCCGGCTCTTTCTCCAATCCCATTGACAGCACACTCTACCTGGCGGGCGCCATTAATGATGCCAGCCAGAGAGTTAGCCACGGCCATACCCAGATCATCATGACAGTGCACGCTTAAGATGGCCTTATCTATATTAGGAACCTTCTCGTACATGGTGCGAATAAACCTACCGAACTCCTCTGGCACTGCATAACCGACTGTATCGGGCAGATTCACCACTGTAGCTCCGGCATCGATTACTTTTTCTATTACCTGGGCTAGGAAGTCTACATCACTGCGGGAAGCATCTTCGGCTGAGAACTCTACATCACTGCAGTATTTTTTGGCATATTTTACCGCCTCAACCGCTTGAGACAAAACCTCTTCCCGAGACTTCTGCAGTTTGTACTGCAAATGAATATCGGAAGTAGCCAGGAAAGTATGTATCCGTGGGCTTTCTGCCTCACGAATCGCTTCCCAGGTACGGTCGATGTCCTGACGGGTAGCCCGACACAACCCTGCTATGATAGGCCCCCGCACCTGACGAGCTATAGCCTCAACAGCTGCAAAATCACCTGGCGAGGCAATAGGAAAGCCAGCTTCAATTACATCAACTCCCAGACGGGCTAACTGGTGAGCAATTTCCAATTTTTCTTCCACATTTAAGCTGACTCCCGGCGACTGTTCACCGTCTCTTAAGGTAGTATCAAACAAGTAGATTCGATTGCCGCTCACTACTTATAAACCTCCCATTGATGGCCCGGGTTAAGGAATAATCTTAGTCTAACCCTCTCTCCTCAAAGCCCTCTTTATTTATCTTTTTTCAGCCAGGGCATCATACTTCTCAGTTCTGCCCCTACTTCTTCGATCAAGTGTTCTCTATTCTGGCGGCGCAGAGCGTTAAACTGGGGACGACCCACCTGGTTTTCCAGTAACCAGTTCTTGGCAAAGCGACCTTCCTGAATGTCTTGGAGCGCTTCGTACATGGCCATCCTGGTCTCTTCGCCAATTACTTTCGGCCCCATTATATAGTCGCCAAATTCAGCCGTGTCACTGATGGAATAACGCATATAACTCATACCGCCCTCATACATGAGGTCCACGATAAGTTTCATTTCGTGCAAACATTCAAAGTAGGCAATCTCCGGTTGATAGCCAGCTTCTACCAGGGTTTCAAAGCCGGCTTTGATCAGCTCGGTAACTCCCCCGCAGAGCACACACTGTTCACCAAATAAATCAGTCTCGGTTTCTTCTTGGAAGGTGGTTTCAATTACTCCCGCTCGGGTGCATCCGATTCCACAGCCATAAGCTAAGGCCAAATCTTTAGCCTGCCCGGTATAGTCCTGGTATATGGCTACTAAGCCGGGAACTCCTGCACCTTGTTCATACTCACGGCGCACCAGATGACCTGGCCCTTTAGGAGCGATCATATATGCATCTACATAGGGGGGCGGTACAATCTGCCCGAAATGAATGTTGAAACCATGAGAAAATCCTAAGGCATTGCCTTCCTTGAGGTAAGGTTTAATTTCTTCATTATATACACGGGCTTGAACCTCATCAGGCAGGAGCACGTGGATAATATCACCAGCTTGGGCTGCTTCCGCCACGGTCATCGGAGTAATGCCGGCATCGATTACCGCATTCCATTCTTTTTCGGTAGCTTCATCAAAGGGTTTGCGTAAGCCCACCACTACATTTACTCCACTGTCGTGCAAATTCTGGGCCTGGGCATGTCCCTGAGAGCCAAATCCCAGGACCGCAACCGTTTTCCCTTTTAGAAGATCTAAATTGGCATCTGCATCATAAAACATTCTAGCCATGTTTTTCATTCCTCCTTTTTATTGTACGGCTTCTATACCGCTACTATTTTCCTCCACCCCGCACCATAGCTACCTTACCGGTGCGGACCAGCTCGATAATACCAAAAGGCTTTAGGGAGTCTTCAATAGCATCTATCTTGCCGGAATCTCCGGTGGCTTCGATAATCAGGGAATTACGTCCAATATCTACAATTCGGGCTCTGAATATGTCCACAATCTGCACTATTTCCGCCCGTACATTGGCATCGGCTTTTACCTTTATTAAGACCAGTTCCCTTTCCACAGCCCGTTCCTCAGTAATATCTATAATCTTGATAACTTCAACCAGTTTATATAACTGTTTAGTAACCTGCTCTAATATTCGATCATCACCATCAACCACTATGGTCATGCGGGAGATGCTGGGATCTTCGGTAGCTCCTACCGCCAGACTTTCAATGTTATATCCGCGGCGGCGGAACAGGGTTGTCACCCGGGTCAATACGCCCGGTTTGTTTTCTACGGTTACTGACAGGATATGGGCCATCAACAATCACCTCCCAGCATATTGTCCAGGGATCCGCCCGGCGGGACCATAGGATAAACATTGGCCTCCCGGTCTACCCAGAAGTCAATTATTACCGGCCGATCATTCACCTGTAACGCCTGTCTCAGTGCATTATCCACTTCCTGAGTATCTTTTACTCTTATTCCCACGGCCCCATAGGCTTCCGCCAGTTTAACAAAATCAGGCTGCACGCTGATGTCGGTATGAGAATAGCGCCCTCCATAAAACAGGCTTTGCCACTGGCGTACCATGCCTAAGAACTGATTGTTGAGAATACATATTATAATAGGTAACTTGTACTGAACAGCTGTGCCTAATTCTTGAATATTCATCTGAATGCTGCCGTCTCCGGCTACATTAATCACTGGCATATCCGGCCGGGCTATTTTAGCTCCCACAGCCGCCGGAAGTCCAAATCCCATCGTGCCTAAGCCGCCCGAGGTAATAAAAGTACGGGGCTGCTTGAATTTATAATACTGAGCGGCCCACATCTGGTTTTGTCCTACTTCAGTAGTTATAATGGCTTCCCCTTGCGTAAGCTCATATATTTTTTCAATAATATGCTGGGGCATGATACGGCCTTCCGCTGAATTCCCGTACCGCAGAGGATACTGCTCTTTCCAGCGATCAATTATAGACAGCCACTCCTGCCGCTCTTCCACCGGATTCAGGCGATTGTTGATAGCCTCCAAAACATCTCCCACATCACCTACTATGGGAATGTCTACAGCTACATTTTTGCCTATTTCCGCAGCATCTATGTCAATATGAATTACTTTGGCATGAGGAGCAAAGGTCTCTATCTTCCCGGTAACCCGGTCGTCAAACCGTACTCCGGCGGCTATAAGTAGGTCACATTCACCGATAGCATAATTCGCATAACGGGTGCCATGCATACCCAACATTCCCAATGACAAATAGTGTGTGGTTGGGAAACCGCCTATCCCCATGAGGGTAGTGGTTACTGGGATCTTCTGACTCTCCGCTAATTTGAGTAATTCTTCGGAGGCATTGGAAGAAACTACCCCGCCTCCAGCATATATAACCGGCTTTTGGGCCTTTTGGATCAGGTCTACAGCCGTTATTACCTGCCCATAATTAAAGCCTTTCATAACCCGGTAGCCTCGAATGTTAACCTCTTGGTTGTGGGGCTCCCAGTCTATCACCCGTTCCATGACATCTTTAGGTAAGTCTATTACCACCGGTCCTGGTCGATTAGTTTGGGCAATGTAGAAAGCCTCCCGGATCACCTGTTCAATATCTTCGGTCCTTTCGATTAGATAGTTGTGCTTGGTTATAGGAAGAGTAATCCCCGTGATGTCAGCTTCCTGGAAAGCATCCCGGCCAATCAGGAAGGAACCTACCTGCCCGGTCAAACATATAATCGGTATGGAGTCCATATTAGCCGTAGCTATCCCGGTTACCAGATTGGTAGCCCCCGGACCAGAAGTACTCAAGCAGACTCCCACTTTGCCGGTCACCCGCGCATAAGCGTCGGCAGCGTGGGCGGCCCCTTGTTCATGTCGTACTAATATATGTCTAATATCAGAATTATAGAGGGCATCGTAAATAGGTAGCACTGCACCGCCGGGATAACCAAAAATGGTGTCAACCCCTTCCATTTGCAGGCACTGCAGCAGTATCTCGGCACCTCTTAACTTCATACAGTCACCTCCAAGTAAATTTCCCTTACCTAAACTTAAGGCTATAGGGATAGTAATACTTCGCTGTATTAAACAGCATACCTGCTTGGCAAAACCTTTATATGATAAAAGCGGGCTGATGATGGCCCGCTTCGAGTAGGAATTTGCGTATCAGCTACTTTCGGAAAATAGCTCCGGAACTTGCTGATTGCACCATCTCAGCATATCGTTTCATATAACCGCTTTTTATTCGCGGCTCAGGTGTAGTCCATAGATCTCGACGGCGGGATAATTCCTGTTCATCCACTAATAGCTCCAAACGGTTGGCTAGAATATCGATACGTATCCTGTCCCCTTCCTCTACTAGAGCGATAGGACCCCCTGCCGCCGCTTCTGGAGATACATGGCCGATGGAAGCTCCACGGGTCGCCCCAGAGAATCGTCCATCGGTGATTAATGCCACCTCCTTGTCCAGGCCCATACCGGCCACCGCAGAAGTAGGGGTAAGCATTTCTCTCATCCCTGGGCCCCCCCGTGGCCCTTCATAGCGAATAACTATAACATCACCGGGAAGAATACGGTTGGATAAAATAGCTTCTACGGCTTCCTCCTCGGAATTAAACACTCTTGCTGGTCCTTCATGCTGCATCATTTCTTCGGCTACTGCGCCCTTTTTAACCACCGCACCTTCCGGGGCTAGGTTACCAAATAGAATAGCTAGACCACCTGTTTCACTGTGGGGATTATCCAGAGGCCTGATTACCTCGTAGTCCAGGACAGGATGCTGGGCTATGTTCTCGCCCACGGTCTGTCCGGTTACCGTCAGGCAGTCGGTATGCAGCAAACCGCCTTTATTAAGCTCATTCATCAAAGCCTGAACTCCTCCGGCCCGGTGCAGGTCTTCAATATGGTGACCGCCCGCAGGGCTGAGCTTACATAAATGAGGAGTTTGGGCGCTCATCTGATTAAAGATATCCAAATCAATATCTACTCCGGCTTCACTGGCAATAGCCAGAAGGTGTAGTACGGAATTGGTAGAACAACCTATGGCCATATCCATTCTTACAGCATTGTTAAAAGCCTGGGGAATTAAGATGTCCAGAGGACGTATGTTCTTCTCCAACAGTTCCATGATTTTCATACCTGTTTTCTTAGCCAAACGGATGCGCTCAGAGTAAACCGCCGGAATAGTGCCGTTGCCAGGCAAAGCCATCCCCAAGGCTTCGGTAAGGCAGTTCATGGAATTAGCGGTAAACATGCCGGAACATGATCCACAGGTGGGGCAGGCATTCTCTTCCAATTCCACCAGGTCCTCAGGCTGAATCCGACCCGCAGCAGCCGCGCCCACCCCTTCAAAAACCTGAGTAAGACTGACAGCACTGTTTTTTACGCGTCCGGCCAGCATAGGACCGCCGCTGACAAAAATAGAAGGTATATTCAGCCGGGCTGCGGCCATCAGCATTCCGGGAACTATTTTGTCGCAGTTAGGTATAAACACTAAAGCATCAAAGGCATGGGCAGTGGCCATGATTTCCACTGAATCGGCAATAAGTTCACGGCTGCCCAGGGAGTATTTCATACCAATGTGATTCATGGCAATGCCATCACACACGCCAATAGTTTGGAACTCCATGGGGGTTCCTCCCGCCAGGCGAACTCCTGCTTTTACAGCTTCCGCAATTTTATCCAGGTTTATATGTCCAGGAATAATCTCATTGTGAGAATTGACAATGCCGATTAATGGAAGTGCCATTTCTTCATCAGTGAGACCGAGTGCTTTGAACAGTGCTCGATGGGGTGCTTTTTCTAATCCTATTTTGACCTGCTCACTTTTCATCTACATTCCTCCCTGCTGTACCAGCCTTTTCCCTCGGCAGTTCAACCATTTTTGAATATAAAAAACCCTCTCGTCCGTTCAGGGACGAGAGGGAATTCCCGCGGTACCACCCTGCTTGTTGCTTATCTTATAAAGTAAAGCAACCGCTTAATAGTTTCCTTGATAACGGACTTGCAGCGTCCGGCACACCTACTAAGCGCTAGGGCTGTTCAGATAGCGGCTCCGGGACGATGTCCAGATGAAATATTGATACCGGCTTCCAGCTACACCGGCTCTCTGTGATCAAGGGATTTCACTGTTGCTTCCCTTCATAGCCTGCAAAATTTGTAATTATCTATAAAGTATATGCAAAGGCTCACAGCATGTCAATCTAATTTTATTGTGGTTTTCTAAAAGATTGCTGCTCCACTTTGCGAATATATTCTTTGAGATGAACCCGGTGGGGCCCAGGCTGATACAGACTGCTGCTTTCCCTTTTTTTGATACGCTTGAACAAAGTCCATAAAAGTCGGGTTCCCTCTTCCGTCTGGGAAGCCTCCCAAGGGCTCATTCCTCTCAAGACACTGAGCTGTGAATAATACCATTTATTCAAATAGATTTCCTTTAAGGTTCGCTCCAGTTCAGGATGCTCATTTTTTACATGGCTGGTCAACACGTCAAACAAACCGTTTTCCCTTACTTCCATACCATCGAATTCCAGAGAATCAAACATTCTATCCTCAAAGATCTTTCTGGCCCGGACCATGTCCTTTTCCCCAAAAGTAGATACGGTAACCCAGCCTGGGCCCAAAACATATTCCACAAAAAACTCCGCCCCGCCTGAGCAGCTTTCCATTTGGTAGAAAACCTGATAATGGTCAGAAATCTTGAGGTGCAAATTCTGTAGCTCCTCAATCCTCTTTTCTACTTTTTCCCGGTCTTTGATCAAATACCGGGAGCTTATAAAGCGCATACCATCTTCCCATAAATAGTCATCCTCTTCAATGAGTAGAACATCTTCAAAGTACATGTACTGACCGCTCAAATAACTGTATAGAGTCATCAGATTCACTTGGTATTCGCCCTTTGAGACTACCGGTGTTACAGTTTCGCTTAACAATAGGTGATGAAGATCCATTAAAGTATCGAAATCACGGCAAGCTACTACAAATTCATCTCCGTTTATAACCATATCAGCTACCACTCCGGTCAGCATGGAAACACCCTGACTCATATCTTCTTCATGATAAGTTACCCGCATATGCAAGCCATAAGGCAGCTCCTCCACCTGGCGAACATCATCAACTCTATCCAGGGCTGCAAAGAGTCCATCCAAATCTACTATCTCATAGACCCGGCAATAAACTTCATGATTTAAGGGGTTCAAATCAGATAGGTTTTCAATCTCTTCTCGGGTAACTTGGGAGTAGTTACTGATTATCCAATTCTTATTAACACCCTTTTTGAGGTTAAATTGATATTCTTCCCGGTAACAGCTACGGTCCTCCATGAATATGGCATAACCGTTTACCTGAGCAACAGACCGGGAGGCCAATACCTCATCCACCTGTCCTTCTACTAATTGGTGCATCATATGAAAGTATTGGCGGGTAACAGGTACACAATCAGGAACGACAATGGAATCTAGATAATTCCAATCACGTTCCCTAACCGCTCGGAAAAAACTGTTTACCAGCTGTCTGGGTCCTAAGCGAGAAGACAGTCGCAAAGTCAAAGCCTGTTCCTGCTCAGGGGAAAGCCTTTGTCCATGATTCAGGTATTTTTGATATAAAAACTTGCCTAGAGCCGGACGGGTCATATGGGTTATGTTGTGCTGAAAAGCCTGGCTAATAAGGCTACAGGCTTCATCAAAACTTATTTCTATCATATCAGCCAGCACTTCGCGGTCCTGCTCATACTGACTTAACGGCATGTCCTCTACCATAAAGAAACTATGCACACCATCCGCATTAAAGGTTAAGTAAAAACACTCCACGTATACACCTGACCCTCCGATATCCCAGGCAATATCCATGGCTATACGACTGGTATGGCGGGTACGAGTGGCATAGGCTTTATAAAAACTGCCCCGGAAAAACTGGGGAGGCGAAACATCCAATCCCGCTAAACTGTATTTTTCCAGAGAACGATTGCATAGAGCTTCTAATTCGGTGCCAAATTCTGCTTTCATTAAATGGAAAAATGTAGTCATCTCTGGCTCATAAAAAGATGAAAGGCTTTCTAGTACAGCTGGTCTTAGATCAAAAGGTATTTCTTCCATAATCTCTAACAAAAACAAACGTCCATCTGGTTCCATCACCAACTTCTTGATATCATTGACCATGCTTTTTAATACGGGTCGAGGAAAATAAGGTTTTTTCTTGCGCATACAGATCTCCTATTGGGTTTTTGTAATTTGAGGTTACCACGTCTTTTCTTAAGACGCAATTACCGGCGCAAACACCTCGATGGATGTTAATAAATGTTATTATTGTTAATATCCCCAAATGACACAAAATGTTTGTCAAATTAATTCCATAATGGGAAGGAAACATTGCCAAAAGAAAGAAATTATAGAATAATCACAGTATATTTCATTTATTATAGGTGCCATATGCGAAGAATTAGGATTGATGAACTAAAAAGCGGAATGGTGGTAGCTCACACCATTATGGACTGTGACGGGCGCATATTGTTGCGCTCTGGAATTCAACTTAATGAAAATTATATAAAAAGACTGAGCGAATTTGGCCTCAACTCTGTCTACATTCGTGACAGCCTGGATGGTGTTGAAGTACGTGATGTTATAAGCGATGAGACTCGATTAGAGTCTATTAAGATAGTGAAAGATAGTTTTCAGCAACTAGAAAATCAGCATAAATTAAATGTTCGCATGGTTCAATCTATGGTGGATAAGATAATAGACGATCTTTTATCAGATATAAATGTTTTAGTTAATTTCAATGATATTCGCACTTTTGATGATTACACTTTTGGTCATTCGGTAAATGTAGCAGTTCTGGCTATCATGACCGGGATTACTTTAAGCTATAACGATTTGCAACTGAATGAATTGGGAATAGGAGCAATTTTACACGATATCGGCAAAACCCGCATTGATAAAAGTCTCCTCACCAAAAATGAAAACTTGACCAAAGAAGAATTCAACGAAATCAAACGCCATACTTATTACGGTTTTGAAATCCTGCGCCAATATCCGGATGTTTCTCTGATGTCGGCTCATGTAGCTCTTCAGCACCACGAACGTTGGGATGGCAATGGGTATCCGCGCCGGCTGGCTGGGGATAATATTATTGAATATGCCCGTATTGTTACAGTATGTGACGTTTATGATGCTCTGGTGTCGGATCGTCCTTACCGGGCCGCTTACACTGTGAACCAAGCCCTGAATATATTGAAGCGTATGAGCGGGATTTATTTGGATCCCAATTGTGTAGATGCGCTAATCAGCAATATCGCGGTATTTCCGGTGGGCTCAGTAGTTGAACTAAGCACCGGAGAATTAGGGGTAGTTGTAGATGTAAACAAAGCAACACCTAGTCGCCCTATAGTTCGGCTGATTTTTGATCGTTATGGAAAATTATGAGGTGGACCTGTCTAAATACTCAACCGTCATTGTAACCAAAACGCTTCAGGAAGAAGCTATTCAAAAACTAATTAACTAAGCTTTTCGTAAAAGGAGGGAATTATATGCAGTGGCAAACTCCCGGCGAGGAGAATACCAAACAGACTTTGGAGCTGGCTGTGCAAAGAGCCCAGCAACTGGGTATAGACCATATTGTAATTGCCTCCTGTACAGGAGCAACGGCTCGAGAACTGCATTCTATAGCCAATACTATGAAAACTGTTTGCGTAACTCACCACCAAGGCTTTAAGGATCCCGGGACCAATGAAATGGATGACCAAACCCGCCAGGATCTGGAGAAAGCAGGAATAACTGTTTTAACCACCACCCATTTACTGGCTGGAGTCGACCGGGGTGTACGCAACCAATTCGGGGGAGTATATCCGGCCGAAATAATTGCTCAGACTTTACGAATGTTCGGTCAAGGCGTCAAAGTTGCTGTGGAAATATCGGTAATGGCCTTGGATGCAGGGCTCATTCCCTACAATAAGGAAATAGTTGCCATAGCAGGCACAGTCAGGGGTGCAGATGCAGCTATTGTAGTAAAACCTGCTCATGCTAACCAATTTTTCGATACCGAAATCAGGGAAATCATTTGTATGCCCAGAACCAAGAAAAAAGCATAAAGGTATAAAAAACAGCCCTAAAGCCAATTTAAAAATGGTGATTAAAATATGAATGAAAAAATTGCGGCTGCTTTGCTGGCACTATTAATCGGCGGCACCCTATTATACCTTTTAGTAGCAAGAGTATATCCCTCCATAACCAACAAAAGATGAGAATTATATCCTGCAATAATTCTCATTACCCCGGTCAAAATAGAGTTAAAGGAGGGATCAAAGTGACAAGATACCGCACCACCGACGGAAAAGAAGATTTGAAACAGAGAATGGATCCCTGGGCAACTATGGCCATCCCTTTAGCGTTTATAAATGGCGTGTATTTTGGCAGCTATGCCCTTCGCGCCATAAGACAGCGTTGGGAAGGCGGACCTATGGATTAGTTCTTCCTCCTTAAAATGGTTCACCATAAGTGCTGGTGAGCCATTTTTTAGTTTTATCTATCCAAATCCCGTCACTTCTACATTAATTACCATTTCATATTTGCATCCCACGTTTCCCCATGGTCAGCTGTCTGTTACAATAAAGGGAAAATGTTGAGGAAGTGAGCTTTATGCTTATTCCCGTTGCTGAGGGAATTTTTATCGTAGCTCCTTTGGGTAAACCACGTTATCCTTATGCTAACTGCATGTTTATTGAAGCCGATCGCCTTACGGTAATAGATCTGGGAGCAGGAGCAACTGCTTTCCAAGCCGTCCCCTGTGAAGACATCAAGCTAGTATTAATCACCCATTTTCACTTTGATCATGTCCATGGCTATGATTTATTTGCCGGTGCAGAAGTAATGGCTGGCAAAGAGGAATCCGCTACTTATTGCGATGAGCAAGCCTACATTGAATTTCACGGTTATAATCTGTGGGATTCCATAATGAAAATTCCCCGTCAGGCTTATGGGCAGGTAGTTCCGTTGCAAGATGATGTGCTAGCTCGCCCTGGTTTCAGAAACATCCCTCTAGCAGGTACTTTTACAGATGGCGAGATAATTGACCTGGGGAATATGGAATTAGTAGCTGTTCACCTACCAGGGCATACCCGAGGTCATTATGGATTCTATTTTGAAAAAGAAGGGGTTCTTTTCAGCGGTGACATAGATTTAGTTCCTTCCGGCCCCTGGTACAGCAGCAACAGCGCTAGTGTTAGTGATCTTATAAAGTCAGTGCAACGCATCAAAGAAATCAATCCTCGCATGATAATACCCTCCCACCGCCGCATTCAAACTAAAAATATCCCTGCTCAGCTGGATCGATATATTGGAGTAGTAATCGAGAGAAATGAACGTTTACTTGACATTTTAGCCCAGCCTCATACTCTGGATCAGCTAGCCGAATATCACTTAGTTTTTCCCGACTGCCAAAATATTTACGAATTGTTCTGGGAAAAGATGACCCTGCGCAACCATTTACGTCATTTAATGCAAGAAGGCTTAGTGCATCAAATTCCCGGAGAACTCTACCAGCGCACCTAACATTATTCTCAAAAAAACTCCAATATCTTAAATGTTCAGAATTCTTAGATGCTATTGATTTGTTAGAATATTCCCAAGGACAGAATTTTTGGAAAAAGGGGGATAGTAATTGGCTTTGCCCATCTGGATGATGGGGCTAGGGGGGATTTTTATATAACCCGATGAACCTCTTTAATGTGCCCCCGGGGGAGGGTACAAAAAGATTTAGGAGGTTAGATATCATGGCATCAAACTTTCTGCAATCCACACGTGACCATCGTTTCATATTAAAAGAATGGTTAGATTTAAACAAGGTATTGACCACGGAGAGATATCAGAATGGATATGGCGTCGATGATGTTGATTTTATTCTCGACAACGCCCTAAAAGTTGCTAAAGAAGTGGTTGCACCTACTAATGATGATGGCGATAATCTCCACGCCGTTTTCGAAAATGGCCAAGTTAGAGTTCCTGATTCTATGAAACAAGCCTACTTCTTCATCCAGGAGAATGGGCTGGGCTCCAGCAATAAAGACCACAATGATGAAGCGGCTATGCCCTACTGTATTCAGGCTTGTACCAATGAATACCTAATCGGAGCTAATGCGGCTTTGTGTCCTTATTTTCTGGCCACTTCTGGAGCGGCGGGACTAATACAGAGTTTTGGCAGCGATGAATTAAAACGAATTTTCTTACCTAAAATGTTCAGCGGACAATGGTCAGGAACCATGGATTTAACAGAACCTAACAGCGGTTCAGATGTAGGCGATATTTTATCCAAAGCATTCCCCACCGACGAACCGGGAATCTACAAGATTAAAGGGACTAAATGCTTTATTACCGGCGGCGATCAAGATATCACCGAAAATATCGTCCACCTTGTTTTAGCACGAATCGAAGGGGCAGCACCTGGTACCAGAGGCATCTCTTTGTTTGTAGTACCTAAATACTGGCCTACAGCAGACGGTGAGGTAGGAGAGTTTAATGATGTGAACTGCGCCGGAATAGAACACAAAATGGGGCTTAAGGGATCAGCAACTGCAGTTATTAATTTTGGCGAGGAAAATAACTGCCGGGGATTTTTGCTGGGTAATCCCCCTGATGAAAATGGTAAAGCAGAGGGTATGGCCCAAATGTTCCAGATGATGAATGAAGAACGATTGGTTACAGGCCATGCAGCTTTGTCAACAGCAGCGGTAGCCTACTACAATGCCGCCACCTATGCCAGTGAACGTATTCAGGGTCGCCCCTTAGTTAATCCCAAGGGCGATCGGGTTACAATTATTAACCATGAAGATGTTCGCCGGATGCTGATGTATCAAAAGGCACATATTGAAGCATCCCGGGCCATGTCAATATTTACCTATTATTTAATAGACATAGCTGAAAATAGCTCTGATCCGGAATTGGTCAAAAAAGCTAAAGCCACCGTAGAAGTTCATACCCCCATTGTAAAAGCCTATTGTTCTGATGTATGCTGGTTGTCTATTTCTGAAGCTATGCAGGTTTATGGCGGATATGGATTTATCGAAGAATATCCTATAGCTCAATTGCTACGCGATTCTCGTATTTACTCAATTTGGGAAGGAACCAACTATATTCAGGCCATGGATTTGGTGGGACGCAAATGGATGATGGGCAAAGGCCAGGTATTTGCAGCTTGGCTGCAGGATATTCAGGACTTTATAGATAAGAATAAGGATTCCTCCTTTGCTCATGAACTCAATGTACTTCAGCAAGCCTTAAATGATTATAGAGAGATTCAGACCACTTTAGGAGGATACTTAGGCGCCGGAAAAATAGGTATGATAGGCCTGTATGCAACCCGTATCCTGCATGCTACCGGTAAACTACTGGGAGCCCGCCTGCTGCTGGAGCAGGCATTAATTGCCGAAAAGCAAATGCAAGAACTAGGCGCCGATCATTATGACTATGGCTTTTATCAAGGTAAAGTAATGACTGCTAAATTCTTTGCTCGCAACATTTTGCCTGAGGTTTCTTTCGTTTTAACGGTTATCAAGGATGGGGATACTTCTGCCCTTGATATTGAACAATCCGCCTTCTTCGCCTAGAAATAACAGGGTAGAGCCCGGAACAACCAATTCCGGGCCCTACTATTTAGGGAGGGGGAGCTAATCAGCTGCCCTGATATTAGGAGGACAGGACTGGTTACACGTAAGCTTACCGGTAGGGGGAAAACCCGAGCTGCCCTGAGCGGCATCCAGTATGCGCTGCCACACAGGAGTTATCAAAGTCCTTAATTCCTGGTAATCAGTGGGGGGGTTACCCTGGCTGGCGGCCTTTAGGAATAAAGGATGGTAGGGTATCTTCCCCATGCACTTTACTTGGTTTTCCTCAGCCCACTTTTCTATTGCCATGGTCAAATCTTCCTGCAGATCATATTTGTTAATAACCAGTACACTATCTATACCCCGCATCTTCAGCAGTTCATGTATTCTTTGCAAATCATTCAGACCGGAAATACTCGGTTCTCCTACCAGGACCACCAGATCAACTCCCACCAAAGCCGAATTAACCGGACAACCAATTCCCGGGGGGCCATCGGCAATCAACAGAGGTATATCCCGCTCGTGACAGTTTTGCCGGGCTGCATTCTTCACCTGTGCTACCAGCAAACCAGAGTTATCCTCACCGGGATGCAATGCCGCATAAAACATGGGCCTATCCCCATGGATTTTCCCTTCAAACCAGTGCCCCGAAGAATGAGGCTGCATATAAATAGCCTCTACCGGACATATTCGACTGCAGTAAGCACAGCCTTCACAGGCCAGAGGATCCACATCTTCATCCGTAATAGCCTCAAATCTGCACACCATTTCACACAGTCCACAATGAGTACATATTTCTTGGTCGATAACTGCCTTTTTACCGGCACTGAATTCATTTTGGCTGGTGGGGGTTGGACTCAGCAAAATAGGCAGGTTAGTGGCATCCACATCATAGTCAGCTACGACACAATCGCCTGACAGATTAACAAATGAAGCAGTCAGAGAAGTTTTCCCGGTGCCGCCCTTGCCGCTTAGTAACAGAATTTCTTTCATAGCCGTCTCTCCTCTACCTGCCTGATTATCCCAGTCAGTATTTCTCTTAATTCCGGCATGGCTTGCAGGGGATCTTCTCCCCGACCATAGGCTTTAGCTAATTCCAGACTGAAGGGAATAAACCCCAAAACCGGAGTATCCGATTGTTCTGCCAGCTCCATTATCCCGTTATCCTCTTCCTGCCAGCGATTGATTATTATACCCGACTCAATTCCCAGCAGTTTACAGGCTTCCAGAGCCAGAGCCAGGTCATGTTTGCCAAAAGGGGTGGGTTCGGTTACCAGCAGACAGTAATCACTACCCCGGACCGCTTCAATCATCGGACACGTGGTCCCCGGCGGACAGTCAATTATCACCAGGTCCTGTCCGGTCCCCTTTTCTTTCGCAGCTTTAATAACCGGCGGACTGAGGTTTTCTCCGATATTTAACCGTCCCGCTGCTAATTGGCCAATGCCATCAATAATACCGGTTTCCACCTCTCCTATCATACGTTTCTCTTCACTTATTGCCTTTTCCGGACAAAGCCCCACACAAGCACCGCAGGAGTGGCATAATTCCGGAAAAACCAGCACCTCCTGAGACAAAACTACCAAGGCTCCAAATTCGCACACTTTAGCACATATGCCACAGTTAGTGCACTTACCGACATCAATAAAAGGAATGGGACGGCACACTGGTTCTGACTGCAGGCTGCTGACTGGCAGGAACAGAGCTGCGTTGGGTTCCTCCACATCAGTATCGATTATTAAAGGATGTCGCTCAGCTAGTACCCGGGCCAGGGAGGTGGCTACCAGAGTCTTTCCGGTTCCCCCCTTACCGCTGGCAACGCTAATGGTAATACTCATGGACCTGTCATCTAGGAATGGCAACGACCAGCATGAGCATGTTCAGAACATACTTCGCCGGTACTGACCAATTCGTTATTGAGAAAACGCTTCACAACATCCTCTACTGGACCATTTACGCCCACTATAATTTGGATTCCCTGGTCTGCAAACAGCTCCTGAGCCCGGGCTCCCATACCTCCAGCCAATACTACCTGCACTCCGTGCTGCTTTAAGAA
>LSQX01214986.1_pt1 | contig 17906 bp, 7 predicted proteins | sample 654561 | NCBI WGS metagenome assembly LSQX01 (sample SAMN04489861, study PRJNA283612) | anaerobic digester metagenome | isolation source: 4 biogas reactors fed with cattle manure at either 37C or 55C with and... | place: Denmark: Kongens Lyngby | collected 2014
TTTGATAATTTAAAACAAAAAAACGCTGACGCTATACATTTAGGCAAAAACACAGTACTGATTGGAAGTAGCTTACATTTCACTGGAGTTTTAATGCTCACTATCGGCATCTCTTTAGACTGTTAATTATTTTTAAGCTCAATTTAATAGTTATTTATTTAAATTTTGCATTATAATGTTATTGAGATTTTTTCTACTGCTTTTATGTGCCGCAAATTTATTTGCTGCAGACTTTGTAAAAAGTAATATTCGTGCACAAGTATTTGTTGGCGCTATACCGTATTACCCTCAAGATTTCATTGTATCTGACAAGTCAAAAAATCCTTTAAAAAGCAATAAAGATCATTTTACTTTTCCATTAAACGGTGGTTTTTTGTGGAATCCCTTTTTCACCCCAGCTTTCAAATGGGATGTCCCTTTTAGCTTGTGGATTGGGTTTTCAGCTAACGATTGGTTTTGGACAGATCTTTACAACCGTAAAAACCTAAAAAACAACCATGAAGCTTTATCAATGGTGCAGTGGACCCCTACTGGCACCGCTGGCTTAAGTTTTAACTTATTTGGTAATTTTGATTTGCGCCTAATGGGTGGTATAGGCTTTACTCGCTCTACATTTACGCATAATTTATCGGGGCATCCCAAAACTTATAGTCGCTCTTATTTAAACTATTTTGCCCAAGGTAATTTAGAATACATTTTAGTTAATGATATTTTCAAAAATACTGATTTAAAGCTTGGCTTATTTGTACAAAAGAACTTTCAAAACGATCGTGAATATTTAGTGATACCATACAATGATGATCCTAATATTTCCCAAGAAATAAACGGACTTAATTTCAAAGAGATTAAACCCCAAGTTCCTGTGAAAATAGGTTTAGAAATATCCCTAGAGTTTGGTCGAGAATCTCGTAAAGATCGAAAATCACGCTTTAAGCTTAACGATAGGGATTTACAATTAAGAGAACATAACAAAACCATCGACACCCTTAGTGAATGGGATTGTATGGCCATTGAAAGGGACTATCATTTCTATATATCTCATACAGGTGAGTTGCCCGATGTGGAACAGCTTTTCACTAAATCGCAATTTACTGATGTTTTGGAATCTTTTTTAGCCTATTGTCAGCCTGAAGATTTAAAAACCAAGCAAAAGCTTTATGCCAGCCTAGATTCTAACAAAGTGCAACTTAAAGATTACCAGATGTCTCAAGAAGATAATCGTTACAGGCAAGTTATGGCTTCCAACGATTTATCTTATCTCAATATGTTCTTAGAGTATTACCCCGAATCTCAATATCGCCCCAATGTGGAGGCTAAAATAGCCTTACTGGGTGATTACGGTAACTTTAAAAGAGCTAGGGAAAGCAATAATTTCAAAAGTTATCTCAAATATCTCGCAGATTTCCCCGAAGGGCATTATCGCAAAGAAGCAGAAGAAAGCATTTTTGCGCTAGTAAAGCGTGGTAACCGGCGCAAAGATTACGAAATCTACCTCAGACGCTTCCCCGATGGGATGTTTGTTAGCGAGGCGAGGCGTGCGTTACACGAAATTTTAAAGCAATAACTTTTCTTTGAAATTTGCAGGCGCACTACTTCGTTGCACTTCAGTAAATCTCTGAACTTTGCTAAAATACTTTTAGCAAACCTGCATCAGCTGGTTTGTATAGAGTTCGGAAGTCCATTAAGCACAACCAAGCTTATGTTTAGGACATAGTATTACTCACTGTTTTTTCTTCGTGCGCCTTGTATTGCATCCAGCAAATTCCAAAGAACTATTCTTGGAAAGGTTGGGCTGAGCGAGCGTTATACTTCGTTGCACTTCAGTAAATCTCTGAACTTTGTTTAAAAGATTTTAGCAAATCCGCATCAGCTGGTTTGTATAGAGTTCGGAAGTCCATTAAGCACAACCAAGCTTATGTTTGGAGCATAGTATTACTCACTGTTTTTTCTTTGACACTGAACATCATGTTCAGTGCCTTTCAGGCTCCTTGCGAGAGTCCTTCTCTGAGTAAAACCTGTTAAAGCCGGTTTTTCTTGGAAGTGCCACACTTAACTGGAGTAATCATGCCTCCGTAGTGTGCGCCTTGTATTACATCCAGCAAATTCCAAAGAACTATTCTTAGAGATTGAGTTGGGGTATGCGACAAGCTCCACGGAGAGTAATAAGCAGTAAGTTGCGACCAGCGCCGTGGAGTCCGCGAAATCACTACTTCTTTTTTTTGCCCCAAGAATCTTTTAATCCCACAATGCGGTTAAACACTAGGGCATCGCTGGAAGACTCTTTGTCAGGCCAAAAATATCCGTGGCGCATAAATTGCACACGAGTTTCAGCATCTATGCTTTGCAAATATGGTTCCACTTTCGCTGAGCTGACTTCCAAGGAGTTTTCATTGATAAAATCCATGGGTTTGGTGTCCGGAGGCAAGTTGGTCATATTTTCCCGCGTAAATAAATGCTCATAAAGGTTCACCTTGGCATCCACCGCATGGGCCGCTGAAACCCAATGGATGGTTCCCCGCACACGACGACCATCTGGGGTGGTTCCCCCTTTTGATTCGGGATCATAAGTGCAATGAATTTCCACCACATTGCCCTCATCATCTTTAATAACATCGGTGCAGGTTACATAATAACCGGATATCAAACGCACTTCTTGACCTGGGGCTAAGCGGAAATATTTTTTGGGAGGATCTTCCATAAAATCACTGCGTTCTATCCACAATTCGCCGCTAAAAGGCACTTCGCGGAACCCAGCTTCGGGATCGTTGGGATTTATTTGGGCTTGCACCATTTCTACTTTGCCTTCGGGCCAGTTAGTGATTTTCACCTTAAGCGGGTCTAAAACAGCCATGGCACGAGGAGCGGTGGCATTAAGTTCATCGCGAATACAGAACCACAATAGGTTAATATCCACAATGCTATCGGCTTTGGCCACACCAATGCGATCGGCAAATTCCCTGATGGAAGCTGGGGTGTAACCGCGGCGGCGCAAACCCGAAATCGTGGGCAAACGAGGGTCGTCCCATCCATCCACGAACTTAGCTTCTACTAATTGCAAAAGCAAGCGTTTGGACATTACCGTGTAGCTCAAATTTAAGCGAGCAAATTCGATTTGCTGGGGGCGATTGGGCAGTTCTAAAGTCTCTAAAAACCAGTTGTACAAGGGACGGTGGTCTTCAAATTCTAGGGTGCAAATGGAATGGGTAATGCCTTCGATCCAATCGCTAAGGGGATGAGCGTAATCGTACATGGGATACACCACCCACTTGTCACCAATGCGGTGATGGGGTATTTTGCGGATGCGATATATAGCGGGATCTCGCATATTTATATTGGGGCTACTCATGTCGATTTTAGCGCGCAAAAGCATTTTACCTTCGGGAAATTCCCCGGCGGTCATACGGGCAAAAAGGTCTAAACTTTCTTCGATGGGTCGGTCGCGCCAGGGGCTGTTGCGCCCAGCTTCGGTGAGTGTACCACGATATTCTGTCATCTGTTCCGCAGTTAATTCACATACATAAGCCTTGCCCATTTTAATAAGATCAATGGCGTAATCATAAAACTTTTGATAGTAATCCGAAGCGTAATATTCCCGATCTTCCCAATCAAAACCTAACCAACGCACATCTGCTTTAATAGAGTCTTCGTATTCAATATCTTCTTTGGCGGGGTTGGTGTCGTCCATGCGCACATTGCAGAGACCATTAAAATCAGCGAATTTGTGAGCGATACCAAAGTTTAAGCAGATAGATTTAGCGTGGCCAATATGCAAATATCCATTGGGTTCGGGGGGAAACCTGGTGTGTACATTGGTGCGCTTGCCCGATTTTAGATCTTCAACGATAATATCTTCAATAAAATTAGCGGGAGATGGAATAGATAAACTCATTTATGGTATAACTCCTTGTACATACACTTTTTGTGTTATGCAAATTTAGCAAATAATGTATAATTTCTGTGAAATCTGATTTTTTGCATTCTTTTTCTATTTTTAAAGAAAAATTAAGCTCGTTTTTAAGGAGTATCATGTCTAGTCGTCCATTTTATCAGCGTCACATTGGTCCCAATAATGCCCAACAAAAGGAAATGCTCCAAAGCATGGGCTTAAATTCTCTGGAAGAACTGGTGGAAAAAACAGTACCCAAAGATATTGTTTTAACCAAAGAATTGGATCTTCCAGACCCAGTGGGCGAAGGGGAATATTTAGCTGAATTAAAGGCTCTGGTCAGCAAAAACCAGCAATTAAAAAGCTTTATCGGCATGGGTTATTACGGAACCATCACTCCCCCAGCAGTGCAACGACATATTTTAGAAAATCCCGGTTGGTACACCGCTTACACTCCTTATCAAGCCGAAATTAGCCAAGGTCGCTTAGAAATTCTCTTTTATTTCCAAACGGTGGTGGCTGAACTCAGCGGTTTGCCCATTACTGGAGCCTCACTTTTAGATGAATCCACGGCAGCGGCAGAAACCATGTCGATGTTTTTTGCATATCACAAAAGCCGTCGTAAAAAACCCAAAAGCTTTGCTTTAGTAGGGTCTATTTTCCCCCAAACTGTGGCGGTGGTCAAATCCAAAGCTAAGTGGTTAGATATTAATATTGAAGAATATAATTGCATTTCTGATGTGCCCACAGATAATCCCGAATTATTTGGCGTTTTGGTGCAAAATCCCGATGGAGAAGGTAAAGTTCGCGACTTAAGCGAAGCTATCGCCAAATTACAAGAAGCGGAAATACAAGTGGGCGTGGCCGGGGATTTATTGGCCCAGTGCATTTTGAAGAACCCCGGGCAAATGGGGGCCGATGCAGCAGTGGGTTCTACCCAGCGTTTTGGTTTAGCCATGGGAAATGGTGGCCCCCATGCGGGCTGGCTCGCAGCCCACGAGCGCTATACGCGCTTAATGCCCGGCCGTATCATAGGCCTTTCTAAAGATGTGCATGGCAACCCCGCCTACCGCATGGCTTTAGGCACCCGCGAACAGCATATTCGCCGGGAAAAAGCTACCTCAAATATTTGCACCGCTCAAGTTTTACCCGCGGTGCTAAGCACAGCTTACGCCATATATCACGGTCCCCAAGGCTTACAAGAAATAGCTCTGCGCACCCAAAATCACGCCCAAACTTTAGCGCAATCGCTACAAGCCGCTGGGGTAGAAGTTCGTCATACTGAATTTTTCGATACTCTCAAAATTGCAGCCCACGATGACATATTTTCCCAAGCGGTGGCCGCAGGCTACAATTTGCGCCGCTTTGCTGACGGCGATGCTGGTATTTCCTTAGATGAATGCACCACCGCTGCCGATGTGGCAAAATTAGCGCAACTTTTTGGTGCTAAAGTGGTGCCTGCCGAAGCTCAAAAGCTGCCCGCTCCTAGTTATTTAGACTATCCTGTGTTTAAAATTTACCATAGCGAGCACGCTTTAATTCGCTTTTTGAAAAAACTGCAAAGCAAAGATATTTCTCTAGTGCATTCTATGATCCCCTTGGGTTCTTGCACCATGAAACTCAACGCCGCTGCTGAAATGATTCCTTTAAGTTGGCCGGAATTGGGAAATGTTCACCCTTTTGCCCCTGCGGATCAAAAAGAAGGTTACAATCAGCTTATAACTGAATTAGAAAACCTCTTGGCCGAAATCACTCATTTTGCCGGGGTAAGCCTGATGCCCAACTCTGGCGCCCAAGGTGAATACACTGGTTTGGTGGTAATTCGCGCTTATTTAGAATCCATTGGCCAAGGTCATCGCAATATTGCCTTGATCCCTGCTTCGGCTCACGGTACTAACCCTGCCAGTGCTGTGATGGCTGGGCTCACCTGCGTTACTGTTAAATGCGATGAAAAAGGTAATGTCGATGTGGAACATTTAAAAGTCCAAGCAGAAAAGCACCAAGAAAACTTAGCTGCTATTATGGTAACTTACCCCAGCACCCACGGGGTTTTTGAAGAAAGCATCAGGGAAATTTGTGAAATCACCCATAAATTTGGCGGTCAAGTTTATATGGATGGCGCCAATATGAACGCCCAAGTGGCGCTCACTGCCCCTGGTTTTATAGGTGCCGATGTCTGTCATTTGAACTTGCATAAAACCTTTGCTATTCCCCACGGTGGTGGTGGCCCAGGTTCTGGTCCTATTGGTGTGGCCGAGCATTTAGTACCCTTTTTGCCCCAGCATCCCGTTACCGATGGTAGCGATTTGAACACCGTTTCTGCTGCGCCTTGGGGTTCAGCGTCGATTTTGCCCATAACTTATGGTTATATACGCATGATGGGAGCAGATGGTCTTAAAAAAGCCACCCAAAACGCTATTTTAAACGCTAATTACCTAATGCATCGTTTGGCCCCCCATTATCCTATTCTCTACACTGGTTCCCAAGGATATTGCGCCCACGAATTTATCGTGGATTGCCGTGAATTTAAAAGAACCACAGGGGTAGAAGCTGGGGATATTGCTCGTCGCCTGATGGATTATGGTTTTCATGCTCCCACGGTGAGTTTCCCTGTGGGCAATACTTTGATGTTTGAGCCCACGGAATCTGAGCCTTTAGAAGAATTAGAGCGTTACGCCCAAGCGATGATTGCCATTCGCCAAGAAATCGCCGCCATTGCCGAAGGTAAATTTGCCAAAGACAACAATCTCATTTACAATGCGCCGCACACCCTAAATGACTTGCTCGGTGAGTGGGAAAAGCCCTACGGCCGTGAAGAAGCAGCTTTCCCCTTGGAATGGTTGCGCGAAGGCAAAGTTTGGCCTGCGGTGGGAAGGATTGATAATGCTTACGGCGACCGTAACCTCGTCTGCTCTTGCTTCGCTGTTAGATAGCGCTATAGTTCGTCAAGCTATAGTTATCTCCAGCCTTTGCATAGAATCTTTTGCCAACCTGCTTGGACCGGTTGGCGAGAGACTGGAAATCTATAATACTCAACCGAGCTTAGGTTTGGGAAATGGTAAATGGTTAATTAATGTGGCACATCCACGATATTAATCTTTATCAATTAACAAACAACCGCTTGGTGCATTTTAAACTTATTTTAAGAATAGTCGAGGAATTGCTATGAAAAAGATATTGTTGCTGTCGTTGTTATTGCCTTGGACGCTGAGTTTTGCCAGTGCCAAACACGGATTTTTTGCGGATACTTGGGAGTCGCGTCCCCTACCCGATTTAAGCATCACCACCAGCAAGGCGACTAGCACGGGAACTCCAGCTTTAACTTTTAGCATTAACACCCAAGACTCTATTCAGCGGGTTTTGCCAGGGATTTTTGCCAATAATACCAACCCGTGGCTTGGTACAAGGCTACTCACAGACGAAGATTATGGTCTGGAACATTTGCGCCAAGCCAAGATCCCATTTTTGCGCTTACCTGGAGGCAATTGGACTAATAAATTTCTGTGGGATGGTACTATTCATTGGGATTTAACCCACAATTTCGCTGACTCTATTCAAGGTCGTCCCCGGCAAACTTGGACTTTTACCGCCGATGAAATGATTGATTTGGCTCTTAAAATCGGTGCAGAACCGCAAATTTGCGTGAACTTTTCTCTGGCACGCTTTATTCCTGGTCCCGATTCTGTGGAACAGGCCGCTCATTACGCTGCAAATTGGGTGCGCCATGTCAAGGAAAAGGGTTTAAAAGTGCGTTTTTGGGAAGTGGGCAACGAAAACTACGGAAGTTGGCAAGCGGGTTGGTCAGTAAACGGTGATACCATTACTGGCGAGGACTATGGCAGAGGTTTTGCGATTTTTGTGGACTCCATGAAAGCCGCCGATCCTACTATAAAAATTGGCGCCGTGGTTTTAGAACAAGATAACGGTCGTCAAAGCGGTGGGCATCGCTATTGGATGCGGCAAATGCTCCCCCATATTCAAGATAAAGCAGATTTTTTAGCTTATCACGAATATTTTACCTGGGAACCCGATATTAACGATGTAACCGTAGATGATATGCTCAATTCCATCGATATGATAGGCAAGGCCAAAGACAGTATTCACGCCATGGTGGGGCGTTACACCAACAAAGCTCCCGACCATTTTCCCTTGACTGTTACGGAATACAATGTGCGGGCGGGGCTCAAAGACAATCAAGCTATTTCTGCGATTTATAACGCCATGGCTTTGGGGGAATTTATGCGTCACGGCTACGGTTTGATTAACCTTTGGAATATTGCTAATGGGTATCATGAGGTTACCGGGGACCAAGGAATGCTTACTGAAAGTCGCCCCGATGTGCGAAATTATACCCCCCACCCTAACTTTTACAACTACTATCTCTATCAAAAAATGTGGGGAGATTTCATGCTAAAAAGCACCCCCGTAAACCACGATCGCGTACGGTGTTATGCCAGTGCTTTCGCCGATGGCAGCGTGTCTTTAGTGATAATAAATGCACAAAATAAAGCGGAAACCGCTAAAGTTAAGCTTGAAAATTACACTCACACCAATATTGCCTATGGCTATACCTTTTCTGCTCCCAGCCCCACTTCTGAAAAAGTATTTCTAAACGATCAAGGCGGCGAGGATTTTGGCCCCTTAAATTATGCAGAAATCCCCCCTTGGGAAATGAATATCGCCAGCGAACCTGTGTTTGACTTGCCTCCTTGGAGTATTCAGCACATTATTGTGCGATCCAGTGGCGCTTCGGTGCCGCTAAAGCTCCCAAAACAGAAGTACAAACCCGAAAATGAACTGCGTTTTGACTTGCTGGGGCGAAATTACAACTAGATTTCCGGGGACTTGCTACAATTCGTCGCCGCTAAAGCCCAGGGATTCAGCTAACCACACATCGGTTTTTTGCACAGCCAAACGACTGGCGTAAGCTTTGCGTTCAGCTAAATACTGAGCCAGTTTTACACTTAATTTGGCGTTTAACCATGCAAAAGCTCGCAAGCATTTCGGAAAATACCGCTTTAAGAGTTCATCTTCGAGGCTGGCAAAATGTTGAGCACTGCCGGGCTCTCCTTGGCGGGCGGCGCGGCCATAAAGTTGGCGATCGATGCGAGCAGAATTGTTGGATTCGGTAGCTATTACATGTAATCCACCCATGGACGCAACTTCTGGAGAGATTTTAATATCTGTGCCACGCCCCGCCATATTGGTGGCTACGGTAATGGTTCCCGCTTGGCCAGCGTTTTTTACAATGCTAGCTTCGGCCTCATCGCGTACCGCATTAATAATGTGACATTCTAAGCCTAATTCTGCAATTTTAGCACCCAATAGCTCGCTTTCTTCGATGGTTTTTGTCCCTACCAAAATAGGCCGTCCCAAAGCGTGCACTCGTTGAATTTCTTGCAAAATCGCATTTAATTTTCGCTGCTTTGTGCTATACATGCGCAGGCGACTAACTTTTCTGCGACAAGGCTTATGATTGGGAATGGCAATAACTGGAGTGCGATAAATAGTCCAAAACTCTGCTGCCGCCTCATTAGCGGTTCCGGTCATGCCTGAAAAATTTTGGTAAAGGCGAAAAAAGCGCTGGAAACTCATGCGCGCCTCGGTCTCTTTTAAATGACTCACCTCTAAAGCTTCTTTTAACTCCACCATCTGATGCAGGCCATCGCTCCAAAAACGCATGGGCATTTTACGCCCGGTGGATTCATCCACAATCACCACTTTTTCATCTTCAATCACATAATGGGTGTCCAAGTGAAACAGTTCCCGTGCTGTTAGGGCTTGGCGCATTAAATCTTGTAAAAAAGGGTTGCTATTTTCACTTTCCATGGCGTATAAATTAATGCGGCGAAATTTATAATCCACCTCATAATCCACATCTTTTTGCAAATTTTTCGCTAGTTCAAAAGCTTCTAGGCACATATCATAAAATATCTGATTCTCTTTTTCGCGAGATATAATCAATGGCGTTACCGCTTCATCAATCAGCACATTGTCGGCTTCATCGACAATAGCGGTAAAAATTCCCCGTTGCACAATCTCAGAATCACGGCTTTTTTGCTCACTTTGCAAAGATTTTATCAATCTTTTAGAAAATCCGTTAGCTTTGCCCAAAGCTATGCGATCTCGTAAATAATCTGCCAGCACCTCTTTGGCGGTGGAATAAGTAACATCTTTGCCATACCCCTCCTTGCGTTGCTCCGGGTTCATTTCACCAGTAACCGCACCCACACTGACCCCACAAAATTCAAAAAGCGGAGCCATAATTCCCGCATCTCGAGCCGCCAAATAATCGTTGGCAGTTATGACATGACAGGGGTATCCCGTCCAACCTCGCAATACCGCACACATTGCCGCGGTAACAGTTTTGCCTTCGCCGGTGGACATTTCTGCAATGTAACCGCTATATAAAGCCAAAGCCCCGGCCATTTGTTCTACATAAGGTTTAAAGCCCAAAGTACGAGTTACAGCTTCTTGAATAATGGCGAAATATGCAAGTTCTTGCCCAGGGGCGATGCGACCGCGCAAATTATTTTTGCTTTGCAAAATTTGTGCTCGCAAGTCCTGATCTGTGTGCTTTTGGTATGCTTCGTTTAAAGTATAAATCTGTTGCGCTGCCTTTAAAATGCGCCGCCGCACACTACTGCGACTTTTAATTTTTCCCACCCATTTACAAACCCAAGCATCGGCACCAGTGGGGATTTTTTCGATGCTGCGCACCGCAGTTTGGCGATAATTTTTGGTGAAGTTGGTCATACCCGATAATGTTTTTGCAAGGCTTGGCGTATTTTGCGCACTAATTGAAGCCCCAAAGGGTTGCTGTGGAGGGCAAATCGCACCTTGCCCGAACGGCCATGTAGTCTAGGAACTTGGGGATTATGCTCTGTCAAAGCGGCCCGCACTTGATAAATCGGTTCAGCTGTAGCCATGCCATAACCCGACCATTGGGTGGCGATATTACCACCTCCGCTAAAACCTAAAGCCTCTGAAGGCAAATTGTGCCCGGCCACGGGAATAGCCTGTAATTTTGTGGTATAAAGTTGGGTAAAAGCATTGCCTTTTAAGCGCACTTGCACGCCATGCAAACTATCAGCGAAAATTCGCGCCACTTCTTCTTGGGAAACCACCGCCACAAAATCAAAGCTGTCTGGATTAAGGACTAGCCCCAAAGAATCGCCTTTATGCAAGTTTTTATGCACAAAATCTTCTATATCATGGGAGTTCCACACCCCGGCAATGGGTGCGCAAATTGCTAAGTTTCGCTGGTCTCTTTGCAGTTCTTCGCGCTCTTGCCGTAAAACTTTTAAACGGCGTTTAATGGGCAGCATATTTTCGGGACTATGGTGCAAAGCACGGGCGTAACGAAATTCTGTTTCCAAAATTTCTGCAGATTTTTGCTCCAAAAGGTGAAGTAATTCTGTATTTTGCATTAATAATAGCGTATCTCCACGCTCCACAAGCTCACCGTTTTGTTTTAACACCTGCTTTACCGTGCCTGAACTTAAAACCACCACATTTTCGTATTTTTTGGCCTCCACCACCCCAGGGGCAGTGAAGCCATCACTCACTGGTAACATAAAAAACAAGGTTAAAATACCACCGATAATGCTAAAACTAATGGCCATGGCCCGAGATCGCACCAAAGCTAGCTCAGGCCCACGACTTACATATTTTACAAACTTTCCCAAGGGAACTAATATCATAGATACAAAGAGCATTAGGGCCATAATCACCGATAAAATCAAAAAGTGCCGAGAAATGCCTATGATGATTCCTGTAAATAAAATGATTCTATAAATAAAGCTCGCTACGCCATAAAAAAACAATAAAAATGCTTCGCGGTTAGTGTGTGCCACCGCTTCGGTATTTTGCCGCCCAAAAACATAATGCTCCACCACATATTTGATGTGATTTACCGCTTGTTTTTGCAAGTTAGGGGTGTCAGTAAGATCCGAAAGTATATAATAACCATCAAAACGCATTAGGGGATTGGCGTTAAACAGCAAAGTAGAAACCGAGGCGATGAAAAACACATTGTATGCGAGAGCTTTACCAGGCCCACCACCTAAATTAGCCCATATAATTAAGGCAATGGCAGCCAAAAAGAACTCAAAAATCATGCCGCCGGCTCCCACTAAAACCCGATGTCTTTTTTGACGAAAAGACCATGATGCTGTGGCATCTACATAAGGCAGCGGGGCGAGCAACATGAACATTATCCCCAAAGTATGCACTTCGCCACCGTATTTTTTCACCACGCTGGCATGCCCAAATTCGTGCAGTAATTTGATAAACACCATGGATATATACAGCATAAACAAGTTGTCGGGAGCTAAAATGCCTTGGGCTTGGTCCGTGATGGCTTCGATGTTTTCTAAACCAAATTTAATAGCAACGCCTATGGTAATAAGCCAGACAATTAGCATAAATTTGCTGATTAGCATGTCGATTAAGGGTTTGATTTTGCACAGCAGAGCTTCGGGATCAAACACGGGGATGCGCAAAAAGAAGATGTTGAGCAGGGTGGCTTGAACTTTCTTTTTTTCTTGTTTGGAGCGACGCTCAAATAGCTGGGAGGCATCGTCAGCATCGCCATAAAACAACAAGTTTGCACCATATAACTGGGTTAAAATCTCGATGACTTCCCCTTGACCCGGCATATCTTTTTGATTTTGCGCGAGCATTTTTTGCCATAACTCGCCCACGGTGATGTTCAGGTTTAAACGAGAAACAAAAGCATAAGTGGCTTGGGAAAGGCGAAAATATTGGTTGGTAAAAGGCTCGTAAAGCACAAACCACAATACCCCACGGTAATATTGTCGCGTAACCCGCACACTGGGCCGCAATGCCAAGCTGCACTCGGCAATGCGATACCAGGATTCATGAAAAACCTTACGCTCAAGCATTTCCCAACATTACGCTAATTGAGCAGGTCTCTGCTACCGTCAAATACACTTCGTAAAGGCCAGCGGCATTAGGAGCTTCCGGCAAGTCCAGCGTGGTGTAATAGCTACTCGAAGAAGTGCGGGTATGAGTTGTGCCATTGAGCTGGTAACTGAGAGTGGCTGCAGGAATGCTGGCCCCTCCTACGCTATTGAGGACTAAAATGATGTCGGGATTCCACCAAGGATTATCTTGTCCAGGATAGGTGCTAGACACGATTTTGATGGTTTCGCCAGCTGCTAAGCTTACCACTTTGGGCCCGTGGGAAAGGTTGACCTCAGTTACTTGATTACCAGGCTCGCTACCCGAACCAGTTTCTGTTCCTAAACCATTTTCAAGCACACTGCTTATGCTTTGCAAACGACTAAAGTCGTACTCTTTAAAGGATGAGAATATTCCCGCATCATTAGCAGATAGGCGAGACATTAAATCAGCCAAAGCTTGATCAAAACCGCTGGGATTTTTCATATTATCACGGTTTTTGACCACAGCGGAACCGGTGGAGATAACCGCGTCAGTGGTGGCAGAACTTAGGAGAATATCTTCGCCTTCCCCACCAATCACCAAGTTTTTACCTGTACCGGAATGAATAATATCATTGCCGCCTTGGGACGAACCCACGGTACTTACGCCCGAAACTTTACCATTTTGATATGCGTTTTTAAAGTTGTTAGCCGAGCTTTGATCCAAATAAGTGCCGTTGTTGTAATTGTTTATGGTATGCTGATCTAGTACGATTTCGGCGTTGGGGCTAAACACGCCCACCGGAGTCAAATTATGGAAGCGAATATGAGCATTGTCGCCAATGGCCACATCGTTACCATGCCCAGTATGAATGGCATCGGAACCGTCACCTCCAATTACCACATCGCGATCTTTACCAGTGAAAATCACATCGTTAGTTAAGAACTCGGCATCGCCATTTAGGCTACCGGGGATGCTAATAGCTTCGGTAATTTTATTGCCATAATCCATGATATTTTCATCAGCGGCATAGGGAATATCCAAAGCAAAGTTCACTTTACCGTTGTCGCCAATGACTACATCTTTGTCGTGATCGCCACCGGTGGCATATACGCTAGTGTCGGCTACCATGGTGGAGGCCACCACCTGCACCGCGGAAATGGCGGGCAAGTTTTTGGGCCATTGACCACTACCGCTATAATAATTTTGGATTTTCACCGTGAAATCGGTGCCGCTATAATTGCGGAATACCACATAGTTACCAATCATCTCCACCCGAGGGGTGGTTAAATCATTAGGATTAACTGGAGAAGTGGCTGTAACTTCGCGGAACTCGCCGTTGAAATTATTGCCAGTCCAATCATTTAAGTAGCGAGATTCGGATTTGCCTCCAGCACTACCCAATATTTGATAAAGGTAGTTGTAGGTGTCTGAATCCATATTGGCGCTATCTAAATACACATAGACATCGTAACTTTGACCATTGCCCACCACTTTATTTATGCCCTTAATGCGCAATTCTAGCACCTCTTGCTGCTGCGCCGCATAATAAGAACTAAACAGTTTACCGTTGGCGGTATCGCCATCCACTTGTCCATGATTTTGGAAAGTCAAACTACCATTACCGTGGTTATTACTCCCAGAATTATTACCCTCTCGAGCATTATAAGAATAAATTTCAAGTTTAACATCAGCACTTTGCCCAAGACCACTCTGACTGTATGTCAAAGGTAAATCCTCAGAATGATTATTTTCAGGTTTTCCATGCACATAGAACCTATTGTTATACAAATAAACATTATTCCAATTAGCATCGGCTATGGCACCAGCGCTTTCACCATTGGCCACCTTTTGATCGTCGGAAGCTTGGCGAGTAGTAAAGTTAATGCTCAAACTGGTCAAACCCTCGGTGTTGCGGTTTTGCAAAGTGCTTAAATCGCGCAAAGCTTGGGGTAAATGATTTAAGTCAGATAAGTCATTGACAATAGCGGGGTCGAGTTCAGCTTGGGACAAGGCATAAATGCGATCGCTGCCCTCGCCCCCCACCACCACATCGTTGCCGTCGCCGGTGAAGATAATATCATCGGAACTAACCACGCCTTGCACTTGATCTGCATTATAACCCGTGCTAGTAGCAGAAATCACCTCAGAAATGCCATCGCCATTGCGATCTGCCAAAGTTACTAGGGCATTGTCACCAAAGACTAAATCATTGTCATGGATGCCGTGGCGAATATCGCCAAAAGTAGCGATTACATCGTCACCTAAGCCACCGATAACCACATCGTCGCCACCGCCAGTGCTAATCACATCATCGCCGCCATTTTCTGTCATAGATGAAGCTAAAATGTCGCGGGCAATAAAGGTACCTTTGACTTGCAAACCGGCAATTCCGGGCAAATCTTTACCATTTAAGCCATCTGCGGTATAACCATCGGTGATTTCCACTCTAAAGTTATCCCCGACAATACCGCTGAAAATCACACAGTTAGCATGTTTGACTGCATGGTAATTTAAGCTGCCATTGTTATGATAGCTAAGTTCTTGGGTATCACTCACCACAAAGCCATTAAAGGGCGCACCAGCTTGATCGTTGACATAGTAAGAAATAGTCTTTGGGGCACCGGAAACATCGGTGTAGTGAAGGGTAACTTTACGGATACTCTCACCATAATTTGAGTGTTGGTCGGGAACATCTAAATAAACCACCACATCGTATTCGCTAAAGTGCTGTTTTAAACCATCGACTTCCACCAATAATTGGTTGTTATTTTGATGATTAGGTGCGGTGGTGAGCAAGCCAGAACCCATAAGGGCATTATCACCGGAATTGCCATAATTTACCCAGTGATTATAAGCCTGCAAATTGATGTTATTGTCGGTGGAACTAAAGCGATGATTCTCGGAGCCGCCATAAGTCAAGGCTACTCCGTATATGGTGGAGCCATCGTCAGTAAGTACATATTCACCAGCATCGTTGCCATAAGTTCCCGCCAAGGAACCCTGGATATTGTTCCAATGGGCAGAGCGGTAAGCTTCGAAACCTGCCTGGGTAGAAGATGATAATCCATTACTCGCTGCGCCTTGAAAATTAAAGCTGACAATTCCTGTGTCTTGTAAGTCGCTATCACTTAAACCAATGGCCGCTTTTTCGGACGCGCTGATCAAATCAGCGGTGCCACCCACGGTAATAATACCGGTATCGCCCAAGACCAAATCCCGCTGATTGGTGTAAGCTTCGCGATCAAAGCTAGCGTCATTGCGCAAAGTAAAGCTTAAATCTTCGATGCCTTGGTCTATATCAGGCTCAACAATATCAGCAAAATCCTCTAATTTTGCACCATCAATACCTGTGATGATGGTGTCATTACCCACACCACCCAAGACGGTATTATGACCCGCACCGGCGATAATCAAATCGTCGCCGCCTAAGTTTTGCCCGATATTGGATACGCGCACCACTTGGCCATTCGCAAACTGCACATAGCCGCCATCGCCCACCATAATATCATCGCCAGCACCTGCTTGCAACAAGTCAGAGCCTGCGCCGCCAAAAATGATATTGGCGCCATCGCCCACGGTGATTTTATCGTTATCACCATGTTCATCGGAGTTGGTTTGCACTCTATCAATCTGCTCCTCTCCGGCGGATTCACCATAGCTGAGCCCGCGATCATCACCAGCTACAAAAGTGATTTTACCGCCATCGCCCAAGGCAATATTATCGCGGCCTTCAATCTCAATAATATCGCTAGCGCCACCGCCCAAGACCACATTGTCAGAGCCACTAACCCAAATGGTGTCGCTGCCATTGCGCTCGCTATCATCATCCATGGACTGGATAAAGGCCGGCGCACGGAAAATCCCATCGGTTTGGAAATAATTGGAAGCACTTTTGTCCGTGGGAGTGGTATAATCGGAACCTTCATTGGTGGAACCAAATAGGCTAATCAATTCACCTTGATTCAATTCGGCATCGGGGTCGTATTTATGATAAGCCACTTGGCCGCGATCGCCAAAGGCATAAACATGGGAACCCACCTCAATGTTGTCATTACCAAAACCACCAAATACAATTAGACCTGGTTTGCTAACATTTTCACCAGCAGCTATAATAGTGTCATCACCAGCGCCGGCATTGATAATCAACTGTCCATCTTGGTCATCTACATAGCTTTGCACCACAATTTCATCATCGCCATCGCCGGTATTTAACACCGTAAAGGTTTGGAAATCTTCGCGATAAATGGTGTTGTGTACGGTGAACTGATCTTCTTCCTTACCGAGATTGAGCTCCGCATATTCCATGTTGCTAAAGACCATGCGTTCAGAGCCTAAGCTACTGTGATTAAAGAGCATCAGGTCGGGATAATCGGCTAAATCTAGTGCATCTAAATGCGCCAAACGCCCATCGTCGGCTCCCGCCCGCTCTAAGCTACCCACGGAAACTTCATCTTTGCTTGCATCCATATTATTGACAAAAAAGCGATCCACGGAAGCGGCTTCATCAAACTCCACCACCTCAGGATTATCTGCCTCGGTGGGTGCCACATCGGTTTCGTTATCGCTTGAATCTTCACCATTGTCATCTACGCCATAACGCAACATCACAGGACCCGACTGCTCTAGGTCTAAACCGGTGCCATAGCCATCCATAAAGGTATGACCTTGAATGGGACTAATGTCGCTGTCAGATACTGCCACTATATTCAAATCCTTTTCTTCGACAATACCATTTTGCACCGCGCGCACCAATATGGCAAAAAAGCCCTGGCTGTTTTCGCTATTGAATACAACTTGAGTTAAGTCACCAGCCGTTACGCCCTCTTCTCCGAGAATCCATTGGGTGTTAACAGTGGTCTCGTTAGCTTTGAAATACTGTATGGCAAACACTTCGGCTTTTTGCGCATAATTATACCCGCCATTTTCCGTAGTGGTAGAGGGGGATTTCACAGCTTCGATATCGACAATTACGGTTTGGTCTTCTTTTAACTCACCATTATTTAGCGAAATGGTGTAGGCATCAATAAACTGCCAATCTTCGCTAACATCTAAGTTAATTTTGTCGTTAATGGGAGCGATAATCACCTGATCGCCGGCGGTGTTTAATATT
>LSQX01384546.1_pt1 | contig 17904 bp, 14 predicted proteins | sample 654561 | NCBI WGS metagenome assembly LSQX01 (sample SAMN04489861, study PRJNA283612) | anaerobic digester metagenome | isolation source: 4 biogas reactors fed with cattle manure at either 37C or 55C with and... | place: Denmark: Kongens Lyngby | collected 2014
CTTTTTCAGCTGACCTGTCACTTCGATTCGGGATGCCATGGATACTACTTCCTTCTTCATTTTTCTAGCATACTTTTTTCGCGCTCAAATGTATGTGAGGCACGACTTCTGTTTCGCGCTCATTTTATATAAGGTACGTCGTTGAGTTGACAGGGGTAGGGGTTTCCATTACAATTCGGTTTGAAAACCGGGCGGACCAACCGCACGGTCAAGAGCTTGTCCATTGTCCTTGACTAGAGGTGGAGGGAAGCATCCCGACGAAACCCGGCAACCCGCAAAGCGCTACGCAATGCACAGTTTGTCAATTGCTTAAAAAGTTGAAAGGCTTTTTTTCAATTGCCATCGCGCGATTTGCTTTGCCGAAACCGGGGAGGCCCTCTTTCGATTGAACGGCAGAACATGCGCGCTCCGGCAATGCCGGAGTTTTTTGTTTGGTTCGAAGCCAGAAAGGATGTGATGTTCGGTTTGAATGACAAAATTCGTCTGTATGGGTTCAACAATCTGACCAAGACGCTTTCATTCAACATCTACGACGTATGCTATGCAAAGTCGGAAAAAGAAAAAAACGCCTACATCGCCTACATTGACGAGCAGTACAACTCGGACCGCCTGACGCGCATCCTCTGCGACGTGACGGAAATCATCGGGGCGAATGTACTCAATATTTCCAAACAGGATTACGACCCGCGCGGCGCGAGTGTGAACATCCTGGTCACGGAAGAATCCATCGCCTATGATCGGATCGATCCTTCCTGCAACCGGGGAGAGCCCGTCGGTTTCAGCAACGGGTGCCTGACAGGACCGGCTACAGAGCCCGGCGCTTTGCTGGGCCACCTCGACAAAAGCCATCTGACCGTGCACACCTACCCGGAATTCCATCCGGAGCTGGATATCTCCACCTTTCGCGTGGACATCGACGTCGCGACCTGCGGCAAGGTTTCGCCCTTGTCCGCGTTGAACCACATGATCGCCTCCTTTGATTCGGACATCATCACCCTGGATTACCGGGTGCGCGGATTTACCCGTGACCTGCAGGGCAACAAATATTACATCGACCACGACATTACTTCCATCCAGAACTTCATCGACAAACAGACACTGCGGCGGTACGACGCGATCGATATGAACATCTACCAGTCCAACATTTTCCACACCAAGATGATGGTCAACGAGATCAATCTCGCGCATTATCTGTTCAATGTCGACCCTTCCGAACTGCCGCCTTCGGAGCGCCTTTCCATCCGTGACCGGCTGTCGCGGGAGATGCTCGAAATTTTCTACGGAACCAACATCTACTCCGAGGAGTCCCGCTGATGGCCAGCTCGACAAGAGACCAGAATCGGGCCCCGCTTCACGAGATGCTGATCCACCACAGAAAGTCGCGGATCGTCCCGTTCGATGTCCCCGGACACAAACAAGGACGCGGCAACCCGGCGTTGCGCGCCTTTCTGGGGGATGCGTGCCTGTCGGTCGACGTGAACTCCAGCAAACCGCTGGACAACCTCGCGCATCCGACCGGCGTCATCAAAGAGGCAGAGGAACTCGCGGCGGAAGCGTTTGGTGCGGATTACGCCTACTTCATGGTGAACGGCACCACGTCCGCGGTGCAGGCCATGATCATGAACACCATCCGGGAAGGGGACACCCTGATCCTGCCGCGCAACGTCCACAAATCCAGCCTCAATTCTCTGGTGTTGACGGGCGGTATTCCCGCGTATGTGAACCCGGGCATTCACCCGGATCTGGGCATACCACTTGGCATGGCACTGGACGATGTGGTGCGGGCGATGGACGAACACCCCGAGGCCAAAGCGGTACTGGTCAACAATCCCACCTATTACGGGGTATGTCCGGCGTTGCAGGAAATCATCCGCATCGCACACGAGCGGGGTATGATGGTGCTCGCAGACGAAGCGCACGGCACGCATTTGTACTTCGGCTCGGAGCTTCCTCCCGCCGCAATGCGCTGCGGCGCGGATCTCTCGGCGGTGAGCGTGCACAAGACCGGTGGTTCCCTCACACAGAGCTCGATCCTCCTCGCCAACAAACCGAGTGTCAATCCGGACCGTCTCCGGACGACCATCAACCTGATCCAGACCACCAGCGCCTCCTATCTGCTGATGTCGTCGCTCGACCTGGCGCGGCGTACCCTGGCGTTGGAAGGCAAAGAGATATTTGCCGGCGTGCTGGACCTTGCCCGCTATGCGCGAGACGAGATCAACGCCATCGGCGGATACCACGCCTTTGCGCGCGATATCGTGAATGGGAACGGATGCTACGCGTTCGACGAAACCAAACTTTCGATCCACACGCTGGATATCGGACTGGCGGGGATCGAAGTCAGCGACCTCCTCCGGGAGGAATACGGCATTCAGATCGAGTTTGGCGACCTCGGCAACATCCTGGCGATTTTGTCGATGGGGGATACCGCCTATGCGATCGAGCGTCTGGCTTCTTCGCTCGCCGAAATCCGCCGGCGTTTCGCCAAGGACAAGGCCGGCATGCTGACGACCGAATACATCGCACCGGATGTGGCGGCTACTCCGAAAGAGGCGTATTACGCGCCTTCCCACGCGGTGGACATCCATCAGAGTCCGGGTCACATCTCCAGTGAATTTGTCATGTGTTATCCGCCCGGCATACCGATCATCGCCCCCGGCGAGCGCATCACACGCGAGTTGGTGGATCATGTTCTGTATTCCAAAGAAAAAGGATGCCTGGTGACCGGTGCCGAAGATTTGACGCTCGGCACGATCCGGGTCATGGCATAAGGGGGACCTCCGCATGGATCTCTGGTATACCGAAGAACACACCCCCGGCGTACGCTTTTCGATTCAAGTCGACCGGCAGCTCTATACCGCACAGAGCAAGTTTCAGCGGATCGACGTGTTTCAAAGCGGAGAGTTCGGGACCTTTCTGACGTTGGACGGGCAGATGATGCTGACGCAGAAAGACGAATTTATCTACCACGATATGATCGTCCACGTGCCGATGGCGACCCATCCCGAGATCAAACGCGTCCTGGTGATCGGGGCGGGGGACGGGGGGACGGTCCGCGAGCTCGGGCGCTATGCCACCATCGAGCAGATCGATGTCGTCGAAATCGATCGCATGGTGGTTGAAGCATGCCGCGAGCATCTTCCCCAGACCGCAGGCGCGTTTGACGACGCCCGCGTACGTCTGTTTTTCGAGGACGGGTTACGGTTTGTCCGGACCCGCAACGACCAGTATGATCTGGTCATCGTCGATTCGACCGATCCGTTCGGACCTGGCGAAGGACTGTTTACCAAAGAATTTTACGGCAATTGCTACCGGATTCTCAGTGATGATGGGATTCTGGTGAACCAGCACGAGTCCCCATATTATGAGCAGTACGCGGAAGCCATGAAGCGGACCCACCGCATGATCCGGGTGCAATTTCCGGTGTGCAAAGTCTATCAGGCGCACATACCCACCTATCCCTCCGGACACTGGCTGTTCGGATACGCTTCCAAAAAGCGGGATCCGATCGAGTCCCTGGATGCAGCCGCCTGGAACGCGCTGGGAATCCAGACGCGCTATTACAACACACAACTGCACGTCGGCTCATTCGCATTGCCGAATTATGTAAAGGAGATGCTGGAACATGCCGACGGCTAATCCCGCTCCGACCATACTGGCGGTGCAGTCGACATACGAAGACGCCAATATCGTGCTGTTCGGCGCTCCTTATGACGGAACGACGTCCTATCGTCCTGGCACTCGGTTTGGGCCGTCTGCGATCCGGCGTGAATCGTACGGGCTGGAAAGCTACAGCCCGCAGCAGGACGCGGATCTGGAAGGGGCACCGATCCACGATCTGGGGGACCTCGACCTCCCGTTTGGTGGGCCTGACATCCCATTGGCCATCATCCGGGAAACCGTGGAAGGGGTGGCAGCGGACGATAAGATTCCGGTTATGCTGGGAGGCGAGCATCTCGTCACGCTGGGCGCGGTGGAAGCGATCAGCCACAAGTATCCGGATCTTCACATCCTGCATTTCGACGCGCATACCGACTTGCGCGAGGATTATATCGGACAGCGGTTGTCGCACGCCACGCTGCTTCGTCGCTGCCACGATCTGCTCGGAGACGGTCGCATCTTCCAGCTTGGCATCCGTTCGGGATTGCGGGAAGAGTTTTCACTCGGGCGGGAAGGGCACGTCTGGCAGCATCTGTTTGATCTCGACGGTTTGCCTGAGGCGATCGACCAGCTGCGAGGACATCCGGTCTATGTGACCATCGATCTGGATGTGCTGGATCCCTCCGTGTTTCCGGGCACCGGAACACCGGAACCAGGTGGAGTCTCCTTTCAGGCACTGGCACAGGCGATCGCCTCGTTGCGTGGTCTCCATCTGGTCGGTGCCGATCTGGTGGAGCTGTCTCCACCGTATGACCCGTCCGGGATCTCGACCGCAGCCGCGGGCAAGCTGTTGCGCGAGCTTTTGCTCGTGATCCTTGGGTGAGCGGACCGCCCAGACGGTCGCGCTGGCAGACGACATACTTGATTTTCACACCCGGCTCCTCCATAATGGAGTCCGGTGTGACGCATCATTGTGTTCACACAGATCGCGTTCTTTGGCAACTGGATAGGGGGGCGCACTGGTTTCGACGGGGTTGTTGAAGCCGGGAAAGCGGGTAGAGGATCCTCGTTGGCCTCTTAAAAAAACGGGGAAAAACACAACTGCCAACAAAACGGCACTCGTAGCAGCTTAATCGCTTCTACCGTCAGGCCATCCGATCTGCTGGATGGGTCCCTGGCGTCAGATAGCAGACCTTACAAGCCGGCAGGTTAAACTTGGGAACGCCGCGGCATAAGCTTTGCCGTCGCGGTGTAGATATGAAGCTACCGGACCGGATCACCTGTCCCTGGGTGTACCGGAAGGGGAATACTTGATCAGGGACTGCACCCGGAGATGGTCCCGACAGATACGGTTTCGGACAGGAGTTCGATTCTCCTCGCCTCCACCAAAAAGTAATACCACCCTTTGATAGAAAAGCTCTGTCAGAAGGTGGTTTTATTTTGCCTAAACGGCATGAAACAATTTATTCCCGGGGCTTTGAAAGCGTTTGCGATACAGCGTTTCGCAACCAATTTGCACAATGGTATAGCGAGAAAGGATCTGCGTAGTGAAAATCCGAGGATGGGACAAGAAGAGGATCATCAAATATATCGCAATAAGCACTTTGGTTATAATTATTGGAATAGGCAGTTATGCCCTTTATGGAGCATATAAAATAAATCAGTTATCCAGTATGACATTTGAAGAAATGCTTGCGTATACCACCAAAGACAACCAAGAGGCTGTCATTACAGTTGGAATTCTTCAGGACAGAGAAATGGCTTATGTTGTCTATGGAGAGAATGGCGCAATATTGCCGCCGGAAGAACACATGTATGAAATCGGATCCATCACAAAAACGTTCACGACATCACTGCTATGTAAAGCAATAAACGAAGGCAGTGTCAGCCTTGACCGTTCCATCGATGACTTTTTGAGTCTTCGAAACAAGGACTATTATCCGACCATACGAAGGCTGGTGACACATACATCCGGATATAAGGGATTCTATTTTGAAACGCCTATGATATCCAACAGACTAAAGGGGCTCAATGATTTCAATGGGATCACCGAGCAGATGCTCGTCAACAGGCTCGACAAGATCAGTTTGGACGACCGCGACTATGCTTTTCGATATTCCAACTTTGGCACAGCCACCTTGGGGGTTGTGCTTGAGCGGATATATAATGAGGATTATTCGACACTCATGAATCGCTACGTTCTCGAAGATCTTGGACTTGCCAGCACAGTCATTTCCAAGATGCCCCCTGATGCGGAGAACGATTGGACATGGTCGGCATCCGATGCATATATGCCGGCTGGAGCACTGCGATCCAATATGACCGATATGATGAAATACGTGCAGATGCATATGTATGAAGAACCATCCTATTTGTCCATGGCACATGAAGCGCTGGCTGAGGTAAATGCTTCTACTGCCATGCATGCAAAAATGGACATTCACACGGATGCCGTAGGTATTGGCTGGATGATTGATCAGAAAAATGAGATTGTTTGGCACAATGGTGCAACGGGAAACTATAATTGTTATATAGGATTTAATAAAGAAAACAAAATAGGAGTCGTGGTGTTGTCGAACCTGCCGCCGAACGACAAAATCCCAGCAACTGTCATGGGTATCGAGATTTTGACTAGTATGAAAAAATGATATCGACCACAAGGTTCGTAGATTTCACTGATCCGATGGACCTGTCTCGAAAGCCCGGGTTCAGGAGAGAATCCTGTCCACAAACAGACGCGCGATGTCCGGGTCGAACTGCGTTCCCGCGTTGCGCAGGATCTCCTCTCGGGCCTGTTCCGGGGTCAGTGCCTTCCGGTACGCGCGGTCCTGTGTCATCGCGTCGTATGCATCCACAACGGAAACAATTCGTGATATCAAAGGGATGTCCGTTCCGGACAGTCCCAGCGGATACCCGCTTCCGTCCCAGTGTTCGTGATGGCCGAGGATGTATTCCGCGATGTGGTGCAGTTCTGATATGGCGTTTGCGATCCGGAATCCGACTTCGGGATGCTTCCGGATCTCGGCCCATTCATCCTCTGTAAGCGGCCCGGGTTTGGTGAGGATGTTTTTGTCGATGTTGATCTTGCCGAGGTCGTGTAGCGTGGCAGCCAGTTCCAGCTCGTCCAGTTTGTCCTCAAGCAGCCCGAGTTCCGTGCCCAGCCGGCGGGCATGGTCGGCCAGGCGGCCGGCATGTGCCTCCGTCTCATTGCTCTTTTCAAACATGGTGGACTTGATGGAGGTCAGGATGTTGTTGTGCTGGCTTCGGTTTTCCAGCAGCTTTCTCCGGTACATCAGGTCTTCTGCCAGCGTCATGATCTTGTCCAGATCTTCGGTTGGATCCTCCTTGGTCGCGTAGCCCAAAGAAATGTCCGTGTACTGCGAAGTCTCCTCCTGCTGTTTCTTTGCGCACGCGGCCCGGATGCGGTCCGCCACGATTCTGGCCTCTTGATTGTTGGTGCGGGGCAGCAGCATGGCAAATTCATCGCCACCCGTCCGAGTCACGATGTCGCCGTCTCTGGCGTTTGCCATCATGATATCGGCGATCGCTTTCAGTAGCCGGTCGCCTTCTTTGTGTCCAAACGCGTCGTTGATGAGTTTGAGGCCGTTGACATCGCCGATGATTACGGAGAGCGGGAGGTGCTCAGATGTGTCCATCGTGGACAGGGTTTCCTCAAAATAGGTGCGGTTATACACGCCGGTGACGGCGTCGTGGTAGCTCAAGTGCCGGATCATGTCCTCTCTGACTTTCCGTTCCGTGATATCACGGCTGACCCCGATCAGCCCGATCACGCGGTTGTCCAGATCGTAGTATGGGGTTTTGAGGGTTTCCAGAATGGCAGATGTTCCGTCCGGATATATCACTTTCTCCTCGTTCCTCCGGGGGGTGGAGGTCTTGACCATTTCGGTGTCCATGCGGCGGAACAGCGCGGCGGTTTCCGCAGGGAACAGATCCAGATCGGTTTTTCCGGCGATTTCCTCTTCCGGTCTTCCGACGAATTTTGCGAACGCGGCGTTGCAGCCTATATACACGCCGTTGTCGTCCTTGTAGAAAATCAGGTCCGGGATGGAATCAATCAAGGATTTGAGGAGGACTTCATTCTGGTGGTACTCGCGGGACAGGTCCCGGTACTGCCTGTTGGACGCCTCCAGTTCCAAGTTGGACTGATGCAGCGCCTCCCGCGCGTCCAGGGTTCGTTTAAGTGCGGGATAGGTCAGCCAGAAGATCAGCAACGCGGTGACGGCGACATAGGCAAGACCTTTGATTGCGGAAAAGAATACCAGCCGGGACAGTTCAGAGAAAACGATCTGAACAAGCCAGTCGGTCACGAGAATCCAGGCACTTCCGACCAGTAAATAGATGATCGTGATTTTCAGGGCTTTGTACAAAGCGCTGTCTTTATTCCATTTTGTCACGTAACTGCCCTGCCTTTCCGAAGTGGTGGAGGGAACTGATATGAACGAGCTGAGAGGAGAGGCTGTCAGCGCATTTTGCGCGAGAGGTGCTTACCGCGAAATCCGCTGTCGGATGGTGCATATTTCGGATGGATCAGGACTTGACACCGATCACACTGAGTACAGTATCTGCTCAACAACAGTGTAGCACGCGGAAGTAAACCGAAGCGAGACATACAGTCGCTGCATACCCTGCTTTCTCAGGAATGTCGCGTGAGCAGTATGGATCATGATAATATGAAATATATGGATAGGAGGAGCCCAGGGGTGAACAGCGATTCATCCGTGACTCCAGAATGCGGTTCGTGCGCATCACCCCGACGACAGCATAATGACAGAAGGTGCTCCCATGAATCAGAACGATTTTACGCATCCCGAACGGGAGGAGCCGCCTTTTTCCCAACAGGAACAACGCCTCCTGCACCTGATCGACAACGCCCGGATTGGATTGGTACTCATCGATCAAACACACCGTGTGGTGTTGGCCAATCAACGGTTCGCGGACATGCTCGGGTATACACTGGACGAGGTCCGGGAACTTCACACCTGGGACTGGGAAGCGGTATTCAACGAGGAGGGCATCCGGGAGGATTTCCAAGATCTCTCCCATATGGATTTCCACATCGATACCCAGCACCGCCGCAAAGACGGAACCCTGTTCGATGTCGAAGTCAGCGGCACCGGATACAACTTTGGCGGTTCACCAAAAAACAATGCGATTCTGTGTTTCTGCAATGACATCACGGAGCGGATCAAGGCACAGCGTGCATTGATGGAGAGCGAACGCCGATTTAAGAGCTATGTGGAAAACGTGGCCGACATCCTGTTCTCCATCGCATTGGACGGAACCCTGCGTTACATCTCCCCCAACTTCGAGAGCATACTCGGATACCGGCGCGAGGAACTGGCCGGTGACCGGTTGTACCGACTGCTGGAACAGGATAATCCGGACTTACCTGAAGTATTGCACAACGCCACTGTGCAACAGAGTTGCCCGCTCTACGAGATTCTCATCCGGTATGCGGACGGCCACCGGGAGTGGTACAGCATGAATTGTTCCCACATTGAGGATGTCGCGACCGGAGAACCGCTGATCATGGGCATCGCCCGCAATATTCAGTCCAATAAAGAGCAAGAGGAGCGCCTCCTGTATGTCAGTACACATGACCAGCTGACAGACGTGTATAACCGGTTCTTCTTTTATGATGCACTCAGCCGGATGGACCGGGACAAACAGTACCCCCTGTCTGTCCTGACCTTTGACCTGGATGACTTTAAAATGCTGAACGACAACTACGGACACGCGGCAGGTGACGCGGCACTGGTGCTGACGGCCAAAGCGGTAGCACGAACGCTGAGAAAAGAGGATGTGTTCGCGCGGGTGGGCGGCGACGAATTTTCCATTCTGCTGCCTGACACTCCGGCTCCGGTAGCCCGCCGCGTCGCCCGACGGATTCGCGCCTCGCTGACGGACATCACCGCACATGACGCGCGTCCCGGCATCGTGATCTCCATCGGCATCGCCACCAAAGAGACGACGGATCTGTCCCTGGACGACTTGCTTTTGACCGCTGACCAGGCCATGTACCGGGACAAGCAAAGCAGACGGGAAGAGAACGTCGACCCGCCGACCTAAATTCACCTTGCAGAGCAGTCAATCAGTTGCTGGAGGATATGCATGAAAAAGTGGTATGAAGAGGAATACGAATTTGAAATTGATGTCACGGGTTTCCTGCGGGGCGACCACACAGAACGGTATTGTCGCAACGGAGAGGAAGTCGGAGATCGGTACACCTGTACCTATGGCTGCCCCGTCAATGCAGACGGACAGGGGATCTGCTCCAAAGTCATGATGATGATGTACCCGATCATGGAGGCAGTCAGAAGTGGCGGAGATCTGGAGAACATCGGCGGCAGCGGCAAATACAGCAAGGACATCGTATGTCCGGACGGCTGTGTGATGTTCAGGGTGACGGCCAAAAAGACGGGAAAGGAAAACTTCTTCAAGGGGAAGTTTTTCGATTGAAAATTGAAATATCTACCTCACATACCCATTTCTTGTGGAGACGATGCGCTACATCCATGCTGTGTCGACTGTTGGAAGGCGGGATCCATTTATGGCACGGAACGGAATTATGTTTCAAACCTTCGAATGGTATATGGGGGACTTGGAGAACAACCTCTGGATCCGGCTGAAGGAGGACGCAGGGCATCTGAAGGAACGGGGCGTCACCAGTGTCTGGATCCCGCCGGTGTTCAAGGCCACTTCTCCTTTCGATACCGGGTATGGGACATATGATCTTTATGATCTGGGAGAGTTCGACCAGAAGGGATCGGTCAAAACAAAATACGGGTCCAAGGAGGAACTGCTGGAAGCCATCCGTGTCCTGCACGAACAAGGGATCCGGGTATACGCCGATGTGGTTCTGAACCACAAGGCCAATGGCGATGAAAAAGAGACGTTTCTGGCCAGGGAGATGGATCCTTCCGATCGGACCCGGGCGGTATCGGATCCCTACGAAATCGAAGCCTGGACCAGATTTACCTTCCCGGGACGCGGCGACCGATACTCCTCCTTTCAGTGGAGCTGGGTTCATTTTTCCGGAGTAGACTACAATGCGCGTGACGACAAACGTGCCATTTATATGATCGAAGGGCTCAACAAGGGGTGGTCGGAAGGGGTTACGCACGAAAACGGAAATTTCGACTATCTGATGTTCAACGACATCGACTACAAGCATCCCGACGTGGTACGGGAGATCCGAGCCTGGGCACTCTGGTTTTTACAGGAGACAGGCGTGGACGGATTTCGTTTGGATGCCGTCAAACACATCGAAGATGTCTTCCTGCGCGATCTGATCCGGATGATCCGAGGTGAATACCGCGCGGATTTTTACGCGGTCGGTGAGTACTGGAAACAGGAACGAGCGGAGATCAACGATTATCTGGAGAACATCGAATTTGAAACCGACCTGTTCGACGTGAAGCTCCATTTCAACCTGTATACGGCCAGTCAATCCGGCGATCGGTACGACATGCGGACGATATTTGATGACACCCTGGTCCGGGAACATCCGAACCATGCCGTGACGTTTGTGGACAACCACGACTCCCAACCGACACAAGCCCTGCAGTCCTGGGTGGAACCCTGGTTCAAGCCGCTGGCGTACGCGCTGATCCTGCTTCGCCGGGATGGCTATCCCCTGCTTTTCTACGGGGATTATTACGGGATCAAGGCAGCGGAGTCCATCGAGGGACACCGGGAGATCCTCGACAAACTGTTGTATTTGAGGACCCGGCATGCCTATGGCGAAGAGGCGGACTATTTTGATCACCCCCATCTCATCGGCTGGGTCCGGATGGGAGATGAAGTCCATCCTTACGGATGCGCTGTCGTCATGAGCAATGGGGCGGGCGGCAGCAAGCAGATGTACGTCGGAGCCATCAACCAGGGGGCGGTATATGCCGATTACACCGGGAACAGAACTGACAAGGTTACGATCGACGGGGAGGGGAACGGGGACTTCCCGTGCAACGGCGGACAGATGTCCGTATGGGTCAGAGACCAGGTCACGTCCGATGAGGCTTTCAATCAGGAGAGTGCAACGCCGTAGAACGGTACGGTTGTCAGCAGGAGAATCGATGTATGTGGCTTGCCGTACTCGCCGTGATAGCAGGACTTGCGCTTCTGGTGTGGAGCGCGGATCGGTTTGTGAGCGGTGCCGCCTCCTCCGCCAGGCATCTGGGGATGCCACCGCTATTGATCGGCATGGTGGTCGTGGGATTTGGAACCTCCGCACCGGAGCTGGTCGTATCAGTGCTTGCCGCGATGGAAGACAGTACGGGCATCGCCCTGGGCAATGCATATGGATCGAACATCGCCAACATCGCTCTGATCCTGGGCCTGACTGCTCTTGTTAGCCCCGTTGTGATTCAATCCGCGGTGCTGCGGAAAGAACTCCCCGTTCTGACAGCGGTGACATTCCTTTCCATCGGTCTGTTGCTGGATTACGACTTGACCAGGTGGGACGCCATGCTCCTGCTGTTTGTGTTTGCAGGGCTGATGGTTTGGACCGTACGTCAGGGGAAGAGCCAGAAGTCCGATGCGCTCATTCGAGAAGTGGAAGCGGAAGCGACCGGACAATGGATGCCTCTCAAGCGTTCCATCCTGCGGTTGGTCATCGGTTTGCTGCTGTTGATCGTCAGTTCACAGGTTCTGATCTGGGGGGCTGTAGAGATCGCACAGCGATGGGGCGTGAGTGATCTGATGATTGGACTGACGGTTGTGGCGGTCGGGACTTCACTGCCGGAACTGGCCTCTTCGATTGTCGCAGCCCGGAAGGGCGAACACGATATCGCTTTTGGGAACATTCTCGGTTCCAATCTGTTGAATACATTGGCCGTCGTCGGTCTGGCTGGCACCATACACCCATTTGTAGTGGAGCCGGCCTTGCTTTTGCGCGATCTTTCGGTGATGGGTGCGCTGACCGTTTCCCTGTTTTTCATCGGATTCGGGTTCCATGGGCGACAAGGACGTATCAATCGATGGGAAGGCTCGGTGCTGATTCTCGTATACGTGGGATATACCACCTTGTTGATCTTGACGGCAACCTGATGAAGTGCGGCCATGTTTGGACCGGGACAGGAGAAAGGAAATGGGCAGAACATTCAGCGAATTCCTTTTCAATTTGATCGCACCGGTCTACGGCTTGTTTTTCGAGCGGCAAAGACGATCGTTTCGCAAGGTGATCGAGCGCGCGGAACCCGTTCTGAGCCTTGCCTCCTACCGTTCGATCCTGGATGTCGGGTGCGGTACGGGTGCTTTGTGTTCCGTCCTTGGCGAGAAGGGGATGGAAGTGACCGGCATCGATCCGGCGGTCAACATGCTTCGGGTTGCCAGGAGCAGGCAGGAAAACTTGGGAATTGATTTTGTTTGCGGGGATGTCTTGTCGCGTCTTCCCTTTGACGATCAATCGTTCGACGTTTCCATCGCCTCGTATGTTGCACATGGCATGCCGCGGGAAGACAGAAAACGGATGTATCGGGAGATGAGCAGAGTGACCCGGAACATCGTAGTGATCCACGACTACAATCAACGCCGCTCCCTTCCGATTTCGCTGATCGAGTGGATGGAGCGCGGAGATTACTTCCGCTTTATCCGACAGGCGGAATCCGAAATGAAAGAGTGCGTTTCCGACATGCAATCTTGCTTTACGGACGTCAGAGTGATCCCGGTCGACACGCGGGCGCATTGGTATATCTGTTCCTTGCGCTGACTTTTTCTCTGTTTATGTATCCATATCACACTCTCTTTTTTTATTTTCGGACGAGAATGAACGGCTTTGGAACTGGATTGCATAAGCATGCAAGATTGTGTATATTGTGTGCATCCATCCCCCAAAGGAGTGCGTGCGCATGGAATTTTTTGAGTCCATCGGTCCATTCGTATTGGCGGTCATTGCCGTGATCATCAACGGAGTTCCCCAGTTGCTGTATGCGGAAGCGAGGGGATTCGCGTTGAAACCTGCCGGGTTCGCCTATCTGGTCGGCGCGTTCGGCAACCTGTTCACCGGGTCGGTCACACCGATTTCCGCACAGGCGGAAACGATCACCGTGGCCAGTATCAAGAAGAGTCTCCGAAACAACATCAGCTCCATCTTACTGGCAGCCCTGCTGATGATCTCGCTCGGCATTTTCGGCGGTATCACATGGATCGCCGACTTTGCGGGGGCCACGATCCTGAGCGGCATGATGGCCGGTGTCGGACTGATTCTGGCCGGGGTCTCCTGGGACATGTTCGGACAGGAACGTCGGACGACGCTCATCTCGATCGTGTCCGCGATCGCTGCGTATGCGATCTTCCTCAACAATCCCAACAAAGTGGTCCTGACCATCTTTATCTCGGTAATTGTCTCGACTGCGGACTTCCTGTTCCTCCAGAAACGTCGTGTCGATCTTTCCAAGGTCATGGAAGAGGAAGGGCGCGAACCCATGAAGATGAGCTCTGAATGGCGCTTCTGGAAGAAAGACTATTGGAGCGATTTCAAAGTCATCAAACCGGCTCTCAACCTGACGGTCGTGTTGGGTGCACTGAGCCTGGTCATGCTCAACATCGGCGCCAACATCTCCTTTGGCGGCATCACCGCGAGCATTGCCGGCATGGAACAGAACTTCGACCACTTGTCGATCATCAACTCCTTGGCCGACTTTCCGAGTGCTCTCTTCGGCGGCCCCCCGATCGAAGCGATCATCTCCGGTACCGCGGGCGCACCCTGGCCTGTGCTGTGCGGCATCGTCTTTATGTTCCTGACCGGTATCCTGATCCTCGTCGGACTGATCGGGCGTCTGGGCAAATACCTCCCCGCGCAGAGCATTGCGGGTTTCCTGCTGGTCATCGGCTTCGCGCTGACCTTCGCCCCGAACCTTTCGGCGGTGTCTTCATCGGATCAGCCCATGAGCGGCTACATCGCCCTGGGTGTGACCGCGTGGTCCAAGAACCCCTTCCTCGGCATGGTGGTCGGGGTCCTGGTCCGGTATTTCGGGTCGTATGTCGGTTTGGCGTAGGAGGCTTTTTTGATGCAACAACAATTTCCGGAAACTTGGCGCGTGCAGCTGGGACCTGATTACCCGGTTGATTTGCAGCGCATGGACATCGGCGGCGGCTTTTACATCTACTCGTTCGACATGACGGGAGAAGCCGAATGGAATCGGGTGGCCTCAAAAGAACTGACGCGTAAACTGGCGCCGTATGCGTTCGATTCGTTCGTGACGGTCCAGACCAAATCGTCGGGACTCGCACAGGCAATCTCCGGGGCGCACAAAAGCTACCTGGAACTACGCAAAAACCGCAAAGGGTTTATGCAGGATCCCAAACACATCGTGGTCAAGTCCATCACCACAGAGGACCCCCAGCATCTGTGGATCGGGCGCGAGAAGTACGAGCAGTTCCAAGGGAAGAAGCTGTGTTTTATCGATGACGTGGTTTCGACCGGCGGAACCATCGATGCCGTGATGATCATGGCAGAAAAGATCGGTTTCGAGCTGTCGGTGATCGCCTGCGTGTTGACAGAAGGGGAGAAGCGGACAGATTACAAAGGGATTCCCCTGGTGTCACTGGATCATATCCCGTTGCCGGGGTTGATCGCGGACAAGTAATTTCGATTCTGGTTACTAGAAGAAAGACGGCATCCTTGCGCATCGGCCAGGGTGCCGTTTTCTAGTGCTACAATCGTACACATGCAGAACCATTCGAGCAGAAGGACTGTGCGGGGTGTGGAGATGGGCAGGCTTGACCAAAAAAACGTAGTGGATACCCAATACGCAAGTACCGGCAATCTGGACGACCGGATCTCTTTGCACGACAAATACAGCCTCCGCCGTGGCGAGTGGTTTCCCTGGTTGTTTGCCCAATATGACATCCGTCCGGGAGATCGCATCCTTGAACTCGGTTGCGGAACCGGCACATTGTGGGCTTCCCGGTATGACACGCTGCCCGCCGGGGTCCGGCTTGTGCTGTCCGATTCATCCGAGGTCATGGTCACATCCGTCAAACGAAAGCTAGGACACGAAGGTGAGATCGAATACCGCGTCATCGATGTGCAGGATATTGGAGCACCCGACCACTCGTTCGATCTCGTGATCGCGAACATGATGCTGTATCACGTGCCCGACCTGAGCAAGGGATTGTCCGAAATCCGACGGGTCTTGAAACCGGATGGCACCTTTTATTGTGCGACATCCGGGGATAACAACATCGGCACGTATCTCCAAATCGCGTTGAAACTCCCACCGTCTCAACCTGTGAAGTTTACACTGCAAAACGGAACGGACATCCTGCAAGCGTTTTTTGGAAAAGTGGAGAAGCGCCTCTATACGGACGCGCTGGCGGTGACCGACCTCCGGGATCTCGTCGCCTATGCGCGTTCACTTCCCTGGGAGGAGACCCTGCAGTCTATCTCCGACCGTGAGATGACCGACGCACTGGAAGCATGCCGAAAAGACGGAGTGATCTCGATCCCCAAAGAGTACGGCACCTTTATTGCGACAGCCGATTGAGGGCCGTCGCTCTTGCGCAACGTTCTAAATCTCAATAAAGATCACAGTCTTGCAGAAGCTCTTACAAACCCGCTTTGACCGTTGTTCGACGAAGAACAGCGCGAACAAGGACACGGGTTCGTGTTAGGTGACTTCTTTTGACTAGCGGGTCATTGTTGTGTGTTTGTTTATCAATTGTAAACTTTTTCTGTCTTTTCGAAATCTCTTAACATTACACTTGCGTTACACCGGAAGCGCCTCTATAATCAGGTTACAACAAGTTTTTCCCTAATGGGGAAGTATCCATTTTGACAATTGAATCGGAAGAGTTAGCAAAAATCTGGAAACGGATTGACGCAAAGCTAAAGGGTCTTCACTCGGGGTTCATGAGCCTGAGAGAGACAGCCAGTTGCCGGAACTTGAAAGGGTTTCGTGACTGGCTGTTTCTGTTTTTTTATAGGTTTTACAGGGGGTAATAGAAACATGACAATCGAAACAAACAAGAACATATACACCAGGTTTTCGGGTTTACCTACCCGCAAGAAAGGGGCGTATGACATGAGAAAAAAATTGTTCGTTCTTATCCTGGCAGCATCCATGGTGCTGCAACTGATCGGATTTGCACCGATCAGCGCAGCGGAAACCACAAATCAGTACCAGGTGCATGCGGACTTCAATGATGGCTACGGGACAGTGATTAGTGCGTTCACCTTCATGGACATCCCTGCCGGTCAAGCGCCAGCTGACTTGCCCGATATCGTTGATCTGCACGCACTAGGTTTGATTCCGGAGAACATCACGAGCGATGCAATTCAAGACGTTATCGGCATTTTTACTCATGGCGTGCAGCTCGTGCCTCAGGGCGGAATGTGGCGTGCGTCGTTTGGTGATGGAAAACTATTCCTCACGGATGTCACAGTTGGCATTTTGGTTGTATACGAAGCGCCAGATGGCATTTTATACGGCAGAGTGGCGGGATTGGTTCCCAATAAGGGTGATGAAGGCCTGTTCTTAGGGACAGAAAGTGGTGGAACACTCAACATGTGGGCGAAAACTGGCAGTGTCCCCATCATTGGTACTGCAGACTTGTACATCACGAAAAGCGTCGTTGGAACAAATACAGATCGGCTGTTCCGGTTTGTGCTGACGATCGGCGGAGTCCCTTATAATGATGCCGCGGAAATCATAACCGCGGATCCTCCGGGAACGCAACCGATTACTATCCCAGTAACGGGGGAGTTTTTCCTTCGCGACGGACAGACGCTCAAGGTTACCGAAATTCCGGAAGGCACGTCATACTCCGTTGAAGAGACGGATGTACCCGCGTACTTCACAACTTTGGTCAACGGTGCAGCCGGAAAGAGCACATCCGGTGTAATGGATGCAGATGGTGAAACCGTGGAGTTCACCAACGGCTATGAAGCCGAAGGAACGGAACTGGGACACAGCGGAACGAAGGAACTGACGGGGCGTGATCTGGAAGACGGCGAGTTTGAGTTTGTACTCTACTCGGCGAGTTTCGCGAACGGCATCTGGACGGAGATCGATGACATCGATACGGAGACCAACCTGAGCGGAAGCTTCACGTTTGATGCGATCCCGTACAACGAAACCGGGACGTTCTACTACTTGGTAAAAGAAACACCGGATACGGCCACTGGCGGCGTATCGTATGACGACACGGTGTTCGGGATCAAGGTCGTGGTGACGGACGATGGAGAAGGACAGCTGGAAGCAGCTGCGACCTACTACATCGTTGACGACGAAGACGTAGAGACCGATGGCATCGCATTCACCAACGGCTATGAAGCCGAAG
>LSQX01353572.1_pt2 | contig 17899 bp, 18 predicted proteins | sample 654561 | NCBI WGS metagenome assembly LSQX01 (sample SAMN04489861, study PRJNA283612) | anaerobic digester metagenome | isolation source: 4 biogas reactors fed with cattle manure at either 37C or 55C with and... | place: Denmark: Kongens Lyngby | collected 2014
ATTTTTGTTTATTTTTGGGTTTAGAGTTTGAATAAGGTTTTTATTATTCAATGCTTGATGTATTACCCGTTTTTTTATGTTGCTTTTGTTAGTTGCGCTTCTTACCTTAGAGGAGGTTTTTAACAATTTCTTGAATTCAATTGCAGTCGCATTACCTGGCGTCATTGGTGCAATAGTAGTAATTATCGTAGGTGCCATAATAGGTTGGTTCGTTGGCAAAGTCGTCAATAGAGTAGTAAATAGTACTGTAGAGAAAAATTTTGATAAAAGCCAAGTTGGAAAAGTGTTAAAAGAGTCTGGATTTGATTTATCTAATTTCGTTGGAGGATTGCTAATGGCTTTCGTAATAGTCGTTTCAATAACCGTCGCAATTGGTTTACTCAATGTTCCGGGTGCAGCTGGGGAATTCATGGCTCAAATAGCAGCTTACCTTCCAAGACTCTTAGGTGGCATACTTGTTATCGTATTAGGCATTGTTTTAGTCGATTTTCTTGCGCAATTAGTTGGACAAATTATAAAACCAATGTTTGGACCCGCCAAAACTGAAATTGCAGACATGCTTAAGAACCTATTATTTATCGGGTTAGTCGCAATCATTTTAAACGTTGCTTTTGATTTGCTATTATTTACTGCTGGTGGCTTAGTTTACTCGTTGATAATCGGCTTTGTTATCATAGGAGTAGGTATCATTTTAACAGATGGTTTGATTAAATCCATTATTGATGATCATCAAGAATTTATTGGGATCGCAGGCTATGCCAAATTTATGCTATACAGCATATTCTTACTGATTGGTGCAGGCGCAATATTCTCATCGTTCACAGGGGTAACTGGTATTATTAGTACAGTCGCTTGGGGATTTGCAATAGCACTTGCTATCGTCTTGATACCTTTGATTTATAGCCTGACAAAAAGGATACAAAACGAAATAAAGTCATAAGCCTCCTTCTCCTTTTTTAGGATTTAACAACTGAACGTCAGTTACTTGGATAAAACCTATATTGCAAACACTAAGTAAAAGTACCATTAAAATATTTTCAAATAATATATGGTAAAACTATATTAAGATAAATTTAACAAACAATGCTTCATTATAATTCTTAAATTGGAGAATAAGTATAGACCGCAATGTTACCATTAACCCAGACCTCATGAAACACCGAAGGAACCGTTGGCAACCCATACCAGCCTTTTCCTTCAACCCACCAAACCAAGTAAACATTGCTATACTCGCCATCAAGATTAACAGCCACATCCAAAGGATTGTCATACTCATACAAAGCCACTTGATTTTCATCAAAATTAGAAAGCGCCCAACCATAAAACGCCCTATGAGACAACAAAACATCCGTTTCATTCATACCTATCTTCAACCACTCAAATGCCCTCGAAACATCAGCACAATCATCTTTTGGAACAGTATTCTGCAGCATAGAAGTAGGTATTTGATAGAAGTTACTGTTCATTTCACCAGCTTTAAAGTAAGGAAACGGCTCCTCAGGGGACATAACCAAAAAACCAAAACTAAAAACAGAAGTAACCAACACTAAATACACTAAGCCACCACCAAACAAAACCTTGTTTAACCGTTTCCAACATACATCCCTTAACAACCCCAACGATTCAGTAACATAAAATGCTAAAGGATAAGTAATCAACATAACTAACCGTAAACCACTTGGACTAACTAGAGGAATAAAAGCAGCAATGACAATTAAAAACACCCAACTACGCATTTGAAAATTATTAAAACGCCTTACACTTAGCAACGCAAGAGGCAACATAGGTCCAAAACAATACAAAACAAACACAGATTCAACAGTTAACATCTCAGAATACGACGAGTAACCAAAAAGTGACAGCCAACCATCAGGCGTTTCGGGGAACCCAAATATTAAACGATACTCAGGTATGCTGGGATATAAATAGAAAATTACAAGAAACAAAATAACAGCTGGTATAGAAAAAGTAGCCAATCTAAGGGCAGTGATTCGACTCATACGAAGCAAGGTGTAAATTATAGTGAAAAAAACTATACCCAGCGCAAGGACCGCTACAACTTGATTTGATAATATAATTGCACTCAAAGTCAAGGACAACAAAACATAATTCTTCTTCAAAGATTTACCAGCAACAATCTGAGTTATAATTGTTAATGTCAAAAAAAGAAAGATTATCGCTAACTCTTCACGTAGAGCATCCCACGAAATCCTTAGAGCTAAAAAATACAACGTTCCCACTAATGCTGGAACGAAGCTTTTCGTAGAAGACCAACACAAACCACGCCGAGCAAAAAAATAAATCGACAAACCAAGGGCACCCAGTAAAAGTGCCGGTAAAATTTTTAGAGCTATAAAAACCGAACCAGTTAAAACAGTCATGCCAGCGGTCAACGTATAGAGTAAAGGTGCTGTAGCGACAAAACTCATCAACGTAACATTTCCATTAAGCCAAAGCAAAGTAGTCGGAACATAGTGAGCCATTACATCAAAACCCACCAAATAGGGTCCCATCAAAACTTCAGGAATTAACCTAACTACGAAGGGTACAAAGAAGGCAAATAATGGAGCCAACAAGTTTTTTCTATTCAAGGCACAATAGAGAAACCAATATGTACAGTTAAAGATTTTCCCAAAAACGTTAAACTAAACTTGCATTTTTCAATTATTGTTTTAGTAGCGTAAAATAAGCATCTTCATAAGCCTTTGCAACCGTAGTCCAACTTCCCTTCTTAGCAAATTGCAGATTTTGTTCACTCATCTTATCTGCAAGCTGTACATCAAATAAAACAGACAACAAAGCATCCTTGAGTGCTTCCACGTTCCCCGGAGTGACTAAAACAGCTGAAGCACCATGGTTAACAAGCTCCCTTATCTCGGGCAAATCAGATGCAACAATAGGCCGACTATAACCACACGCTAAATGAAACACACCACTCGTCCCTGGAGCCGCATGATAAGGCAAAACTACAACGTTAGCTTCCCCAAATACAGATCCAAGTTTTTCATGGGGAACATACCCAGTATATTCTACACCAAGAACACACTTTTGTTTAAACTGATGAAGATAATTAGGATAATTCGGATGATTTGTACCCGCAACAATTAATCTTACATTGTTATTTTCGCACCTTACTTTTTTGAAAGCCTCCAGCATTACTGGAAGACCTTTATGTGGTCCCATATGACCAAAAAGAAGAATCACCTTCTTAGAATGATCTATTGGCGGATCCTCAACCGTAGCGCCATGTGGAACAAAAATAACACCCTTGTGATGGTAACGCTGCCTTAAAAACTCACTGTACCCTTTTACCAACACAGCCACAGTCTGAGCTGTCAAAACCGTTTTTGTAGCAACAAGAATTCCGACTTTATTGAGTAAATTAGGCTTCACGTTAAACTTTTCAAGATCCGCCATATCCGCAAGAGTGTGAACACCTGCTAAAACATGAAACCCAAACCGACGACACAAATTAATCAAGGATAAACCAACAAAATTAGTCAATTTCGATCGCCCAAAACTCTGAAATGAAACGTTGAAATGAACAATATCAGGTTTAATCTTTGCAATAAAACGCATAACCCTAAAAATAGAAGAAATCGAATCAGCCTTCCAAATTCTTAAAACCTTTATCTTCGGATTATGAATAACTGTTTCTATAGGATAACTCGTTTTATCTGCTAATAAATAAAGAACATCTATCGAATCCAAATCTGCTAATGCATTAACTAGATTCAGAGCATATTCACTTAAACGAGCTCTGTTTGGCGGATAAGAAGACACAAAACAAATTTTCAAACTTGTCTAATCACCCCCTCGAAGAAACAAATAATTTTTAATGTGTGCCTTGCCTAAACCCATTAGCGTAATTCCCTGCAGAAATGTTTTAAACTCTCTAAAATGCATTTTCATCTGCAATTTATTTTTCGTGGGTGTCAATCTTAAAACCTGCGTTTATTTTTTGTACGAATCCATCTTTAAATTTAGTTTAAAGGAAACACGACTATTCCCCTTACAGTTGTCTGGGGTATGCGAACCATTCTTAACGGTTTTACTCCATTCTCTCTTCTGCCTAAAAACTAGCTTAAGAAATGCCCAACTCGCTATGAACATTTGCAACAGCCAGTAAACATAAATCGATGGAATCCAGAGAATGTTTCGGGTCTTAACTGGTTTTTCTTGCGTAGTCAACGCAATACCTATTGTAACAAGAGAAACCGCTGTTAATGCAATCACCAAACCGGTGAAATCAATGATGACTGTACTTTGAGCAAAAAAAACTGCAACAATAAACCAATTAATATAACTCAAAAGCGAGACAACCATCATGTATGGCCCAGCAAGAGAAATCTCTGCATCCAAAGTAGTTTTATTAATGTTGTTAAGAAGCCGACCATACTTAAGCGCTGTCTCCATATACCCACGATACCACCGAACACGTTGCTTAACTAAACTACGCAAAACAGTCGGAGTCTCCTGGCCAGAACACACATCAGGCGCATACTTTACATGGTGATTCTTTTCAACTAACCTTAAAGCCAATTCAACATCTTCAGTAAGAGAATCTTCATTCCAACCACCCAGTTCCTCTAAAATAGCACGCCTAACAAACTGACAGGTGCCATTTAAAGGAACAAACAATTGAAGTTTCTCCCGACCATTTAACAACATTTGATACCAAGCTTTCTCTTCTTGAGCAATAACCCTCGTTAAAATATTACATTTCTCATTAACTGAAATGGTTCTCCCTTGCAACGCAACCAATTTTTCGTCACTAAAATACCCGGTTGCCTTATGCAAAACATCCAGTTCAGGCACACTATCAGCATCAAAAGTAACAATAATATCATTTGTTGCATACTTCGTTGCAAAATTAAGCGCAGCAGGTTTACCGCAAGTTGTTTGTTCAGAAATCACCTTGAAAGTTTGAGGATGTTTTTGTTCAAACTCTGAACATATCTGAATTGTATTATCTGTCGAAGCACCGTCAACTACAATCACTTGAATTTTCTCCCGTGGATAATCAATATTCAATATTCCATCCAAACAACGATGAATTACAGTCTCCTCGTTTTTAGTTGGCACAATAATAGAATACGAAAGATGGCAATCAGACGTCACAGCAGTAGAGGAGGTAGTATGATTTTTTTTAAGGGCTTCTTCACGACGTTTGTGACGGACTCCTACATAGATAATTGAGCCATTGTAGACAGTCCAGAAAAGTAAAACAGCAAGAAGAATGATTGAGATAATGTCAGTAATAATCATGAATATCCTGCTCAAACATTCCAAGGTTGCGTTTTGTCGAAGGATAAATTATCTCTGACAAGCAAATAAAACAGGTAGGCTCCATTCTTCCAATATGCATACTTAAAGGAGAGATAACGTCTATTTTCATTGCATTCTTCACTATACCGATTTAAGTTCATTAAGTTTTGTTTTTTATACTTGCTTGCCTAATTAAACCCAACAATTAGAACAGGTAGGTAAATAAATACTCTACCAAGCCGGTTACTACTTGGTCCTAACATAAACTCGATTCCTCTAAATCACACAGACAGAGTAACAAGGGGAGGTTTACTCGTAAGCAAACTCGAGAAGCAAAAAACAATTCATACACTATGTTTTTTATGCAACGTCTTCTCACATGAGTTTTAACAGTCACTCTATTTATAAACTATGTTAGTCGACAATTTTCCTTACGCGCAAGCACAAGAAGAGTACTCAATGGAACTGCAAGGCTTTGCATGGAACCGCCCTAAACTATCGACACTCATCATCACCGCAGAAAACGAATCATGGTGAAGCAACAACTATGTTAACAGCGCTGTACGAGCATTTGGACAATGGAATGAAGCTCTAACGATTTTTGCAACTAACTACACTGAATATTCATACCTCTCTGAAATAGAATCTCAATGGAAATTATCAAATCAATGGATAGAAGGTTATGACTTATGCATAAACTGGACCGAGACACTCAGTGAAAGCTCAGACGAAGTAGGATTAGCCATAACTTACACAAACGGAAACGGATTAATCGTGATTTGTCCAATCATTTTAGCTGTACAAACAAACTACGGCATCTGTTTAATAGGAATTGACATGCAAAACATTGCATTACACGAATTAGGCCACAGTTTGGGCTTAAGCCACAGCAACTACACTGATTTAATGTATTCAATCTATACACTTTGCCAAATAGCCGTTTCAGTCCCGTTAGACAATATGGCTAACAAAAGATTCAGTAGCACTACTAACACACATAAACTACCAAGAACTACCTGTTTCCCCACAAAACACGTCTCCCCTCAAACCCTTATTGACAACCCAATCACTCAATTTTTTATAATGGTATTTAAAGTCTTAGCGTCACCAATCATTGCTAGCCCCGCTAATAGTTGCCACCATGTTGTTTGCAATTCTAGTATTTTACCCTCGAAAAAGAAAAAACATGTTTAGGGCTGACTCATAAAGGCAACAAATTCCGCTATAGTCCGCGGCTTTAATACATAATTGTTTTGCCGTTCATACCCTATTGTCGAAAAAGACTTTACTCCATAGTCATGACCCGGATACACCTCAATGCAATCATCCAGTTTCAAAAGTTTACCAAACAAACTTTCGTAGAGTTGCTTCGAATTACCACCTGGCAAATCAACGCGGCCACATTCACCAACAAAAAGAGTATCGCCAGTTAACAGTTTCTGGTTATCAACCAGTAAGCAGATACCATCAGGTGTATGACCGGGGGTATAGAGAATTTTAACTCGTATTTTTCCAATCAGTAGTTGATCACCTTCATCAACCACAACATCTCTTTGTGTTCTTGATTGCCTATGGGCAACAACTTTTGCATCTTTGAAAGCTAATTTGAGTTCTGTGTTGCCCGTTGTATGATCAGAGTGACCATGCGTATTGATTATATATTTTAAACGTAAGTTTTGAGCTTTTAATGCCTTGATGATTTCTTGAGAATTATAGCTTGAATCAACAACTGCGGCTTCGTAGGTGTTTTGGTCAGCTATAAGGTAGGAAAAGTTGTCGCCATGCTGCTGGATTTGTTTAAAGAACATAATTATCGGCTATACGAGGGCTTTGAGGTTAAAATCTGTTTATGAAAAACCATGTTAATAAGCGCCTTAACCTAGTTTTTCTTTCCCTTTAGCAACAACCAGTTTTTTGGGTCCTCAGACTTTTTCAATCTAACCAAAACATAATTTCCACGTAACCGAGAACCATTCAAAATAACTTCAATTTTGTCCTGTTCCCAAACCTTCAAAGTATAATGACCTTTATCCCAGATTTTTACTGTACCAGCACCATACTGCCCCTTTGGAATTGCCCCCTCAAAAATAGCATATTCATAGGGATGGTCTTCTGTTTCAACAGCTAAATGACGAACTTTCGGTTCCTCTGGGACTCCTTTGGGTACTGCCCAACTTTTAAGAACACCATCCTTTTCGAGCCTAAAATCCCAGTGAAGCCGTCTAGACTGATGTTCTTGCACCACAAAAATCAAGGGTTCTTTTCGTTCAACCCCACCAGCAGGTTCAGGAGTCGCATAAAAATTACGCTTAGAAACATACTCAGCAAGGTTCTCATCAGCTACTCCATCAAATACACGTGAATTTTTAGTCTTCTCAATAGATGTCTTAGTTTTGGGTTGAACCTGAGTAAGTTGATCGAGCGTACACTGCTCAGGGTTTTTGTCGTCTCTTAGCCGCTTAAACTTTGCCATTCTCAATCGACCATCCTTCGTCACTACTTGATAGGCTACTTCGCAAACAAGTTTAGGTAGAAGCCAAGTAACAGAGCCGCCGCTCTCTAGCTTGAAAAACTCTTGGTCTGTAACTAATTTTTCAAACCTTTCTGATAATGCGCGAAGCATCTGCTTAGTGAAACCGGTTCCGACTTTACCAACATATATGGGTGTTTGATTTTCACCATAGAGCCCCAACAACAATGCACCGAAAGTTTCAGACCGTACATTTGTACCTTGAGTATAACCAAGGATAACGCAGTCGCAAGTTTTTAGTTTCTTAATCTTTAACCAACTCCCAGTTCGCAATCCTTCCTCGTAGCAGCTGTCTTTTTTCTTAGCCACCACACCTTCTAAACCCTTTTCTAATACTAACTTAAAGTAAGCCTCTCCCTTTCCCTCAATGTAATCGCAGAGAAGGACGTTAGCGCCTTCCCTTAGGGAATCTTTAAGGATTGCTTTTCGCTCAATTAAGGGCACATCAACAATTGATTTGCTGTCTTTTTCAAGAATGTCAAAAACAATGTACATAGCTGGAGTACGTTGGGATTGCCGCTTGATTTCACTCATGTAAACTGCTTGTCTACGTTTGAGTAACGCTTGAAAGTCAGGAATACCCTCTTGCATGATTACGATTTCGCCGTCTACTACAATGTTTTTTCCTAACCCGACAATCTGCTGTAACTCAGGGAAATTCTGTTTGAGTTCCTTGCCGTTACGACTTCGTAAACTAAACTGTTCTTCCAAATAAGCTAAGGCTCTAAAGCCATCCCATTTAATCTCAAAAATCCAACTTTCTTCAGTGAATGCATCGTTGGCTGTTAATGCCAACATAGGTTTATAGTAATGATAACGCGTCATTTCTGTTGTTCCAACTGCTTAAGCGTCTCACGTAGAGCAACCATCAAACCCTTTGCTTCAACTTCAGGCTGCTTTTCAACCGTGATTGTTTCACCCTTAACTTTTTGATTAACCAGTTCTTGTACCCTCTCCATGTAGCTGTCTTTGAATTCAGTTATGTCAAAGTCACCTGAAAGGTCCGAGATGATTTTTACAGCCAGGTCTAATTCTGCTTTTTGAGGATCATCAAGTTGACCTATTAGCTCAAAATCACGAGGATCAACCACATCATAAGCATACCGTAAAGTCGTAAGCACCAACGCTCCCTTATACGTGTGTAATAGTGCAGGATACTCTTTGGTGCGCAATGTTATGCGTCCTGCACCTGCCTTGTTAGTTCGCTCCAAAGCCCTAAGCATCAAACCATAAGCCTCTTTGCTCTTATCTGGCAACAATGCATATGTACGGTCGAAGTAAACAGGGTCAACTGAAAAATAATCAACGAATTTACTTATACGAAAACGTTTATCCGATTCCGGTTTAATAGCATCAAGCTCTTTTTTCTCAAAAGTAATGTATTCATTTTTGGAAACTTCATAACCCCGCACCACCTCATTCCAAGGAATAATTTTATTCTCTTTTGTACACATCTTTACGTATTTTACGGGTTGACCATCAGGTTTATGTAAAAAATGAAAAGTAACACCCTTGTTATAAATCATTGAATACAGTTTCACAGGGACGTTTACTAAACCGATTGTAATAGACCCAGACCAAATTGAGCGCCTAGGTGCGGGTGCACTTGTTTTTTCTGTTTGTGACTGCTCCATACTTGCCTGTTGGTTTTTTTGTTCCATAAATTATATCTCCAAGTGAAACCTTCGTTCAAAAATATCCTTCCACGGATTGACCTGCCGTTTAGGGACACTAAAAAGTGTGTAATCCGACGGGTTTAATCCTTTCTTAACTTCACTCCACTCCAAAGGAGTTGAAACAGTCGCCTCCTTAGTGGGACGCAGGCTGTAGGGAATAACCATTGTTCGCATAGGTGAATTTTGAAGGTAATCAGCAAAAACTTTTCCAGGTTTTTTTGTATCTTTAAACTCAGAAACTACAATGTTATTCTCTTTAGCCAAAGATATTCCTACTTTGTGTACAAACCCTCGGATAACTTTAAAGGAATAATTGGGTACAACTGGAACTACCACATGTAACCCTTTTTTACCCGAAGTTTTCACAAACGGGGTCAAACTCATCTTACGCAGTTTATCCCTTAACTGTAACGCAACCTCTGCAGCATCGCTTAACGTTGCTGGAGGTTCAGGGTCAACATCAAAAAAGAGCAGGTCTGGACGATCAATATCATCAGTTGTAGCAAACGGCATATGAATTTCAAGAGCAGCTTGATTAGCCAGCCAAATCAAAGTGTCAATATCATTACAAATAATATAGTTTATGTCACGTTTAGAAGAGGGCGAATAGATTGGGTACCGCTTAACCCAGTCAGGTGTACCTACAGGTGCATTCTTTTCAAAAAAGCTTGTTTTCTCAGATTCCGCGTCTTTTATACCATTTGGATAACGCGTAAGAACAAGCGGGCGGTTGGCGATAACAGGCAATATTTTTGGGGCCATTTTAATGTAGTATTCTACGATTTGACCTTTAGTTACTTTAGCGTCTGGATAGAAGCATTTATCTAGGTTCTTGAGGTTAACTTTGGTTAATTGGTTGTTTTCTTTGTGTTTCTTGATCATTTATTGTTTTACCAAAAACAGTTGTAGTAAGACTATAGAATTACTATGTATATGAGGTTTTTTGACCTTTTTGGAGCGACTGACACATATACTGACAGCTTATGCAAAACGCGGCTTATATGCCTGAAAAAAATGTTTTAGCACAGTTACACCTATATAGGAAGCATAATAAATAGTAACTGCAGAATTTAATCAAGAAAAAGTAAATTCTACGCATGTTTGCTTTTTTCAAGATAATTCGATAAATAAAAATGGAGGAGATAATAAAAGATGAAACCGAAAAAGCCAACCTTTGAAGACCAGCTAGCGTTTATTTCAGCGCAACATGATATTTATCCAACTGAGTTATTCGAAGCCTTAGTAACAGCCAAAGGAGAAGGCAAAAAGTCAGTTGAAGACCTGTCAGTAGAATACCGTGGCAACGTATCTGATCAATCAATATTTTTGATAACAAAAGAAGACAAGGTAATCGCTCAATTCCGCGTTCCAGACGAAACACTAGGAAGAACTGATGTATCTTTCGACAGTTCGATGGACACCGGTAGAGTACGTAAAGAAATCGCTAAACAAAATCCAGCGCCAACCCACTTAAAAATAGATGATCTACGTGTTGGTATGAAAAAAATTAACTTAACAGCACATGTTAAAGAAGTTTCTGAACCATCGAAAGTTCATACACAGTTTCGTGATAACGCAGTGGTTTCTAATGCAGTACTTGAAGATGAAACTGGCACAATCCTGCTTTGCCTCTGGGACCAACAAGTTAACATGGTCCAAGTTGGTGATTCAATCGAGGTAAAAAACTCGCATGTTGCCATGTTCAAGGGCGAACGCCAATTGAGACTGGGGAAGAATGGCACTGTAACAATTCTTGAAAAACCGTTGGAAACATAGTACCTGATTTTCTTAACATTTTATAATTGATAAAAATAAAAAAATGTTACTAAGCGTATTTCTTGTCATTATAGCAATACCAACGTTGATATTGCGGAATCCAAGTTAAGGGTTTACCGCATGTTTGACAAAGCGGCTGTGAAGTCGTTTGTTGCGTAGGTTGCTGTTGCATTGGTTGTTGATAGGTGCTCTGTGGTTGGTAGGTAGTTTGAGCAACGGGTTTCAATATGATAAAGTCAGAAGCAGCTTGTACCTCTTCCCAAGCGATATTCTTTGTTTCGCCAGTGTCGTTCTCAACAGTCAAAGAAATGCCGTTCCGGCCGATAGCAAATGCAACATCCTTAACTTTGCCAAGCAATCGTCCACGGGCATCGACAACTTCCATTGAAATTAATGCTTCTCTAGTTAATGGTTTGTCATTTTCCATTTATAACACTCATAATTTGAATAGCAGTTCTTGTTTAAAGAATTTTCCCTAACTTGTTACTGTAAAGGTATCTCCCAGTAGCTTATGATGTCACCTTTAACCCATCGACCGCCCAGACTACGGACTACCTCGTTGATATCGTCCCATTCAGTTTTTAGGAACGTCACCGGTTTTACTACCATACTGTCTTCTTTAACCGTGAAATTTAGTAGTTTACGTTGGTCGGGACTGAATTCGTTCTCCATTTTAGCAGCATAGCGCCCGGCTGGTAGTTGCAGAGACTTTGCCACGGCAGGACTGGCATCTTGTTTAATCTCAACTTTGGGTATAGTAACAGTTGAGTTAACTGGTTTGGTTGTTGGTGTAGGTTTTGCTTCAATAGGTTTCTCCAATGCATTGTTACTAGAAAAGTTTAATTCGGGAAAAGGTAGAAACTCGGCAATGTTTTCAAAAGTCTCACTCCTAACCACTAAGGATACTTGTTTGGTAAACAAGTCAATTTTTACGTCAAGGACTTCTAAGTCGCTGGGTAGTTTAAACGAGAGAGATACAGTACCCTGGAGCAGCCCAGCAAGTTGTTCTAGTGTTAATTTTAGAATTCTTATTTTCATGGCTATAACTCCTGTGCCATAAGTAGAGCAATGACTTAAAAGTATTTAACACGATCAAGGCAAAAAATAGGAAAACGTATAGTTGGTTTAAGAATTGGTTGGTTTTAGTTTTTATTGAGTCGCTCGATAAAAATTACGTGTACTTTCCGAGTTTGAAGTTTGGGTGAAAGTTCTAGCCCTGTGCTGGGCAATCAAGCAATGCAATGGGTAGATTGAGAAAGCACGTTGGAATTAGTATGGCTGAAGCTTGGGTTTGTTGTGAACAGTTGTGGTATTGATAGAGTATGTAGGGGTACCGACGATTAAACTGATAGTTAATACCGCTAATATCAGGTCGAAGTTGCGTGCATTGTAGCCTTCTGCTATTTTTTGGGTAAGAGCACTCGGTTAATCATGCATATAATGAAATGAGGGCAAATACTGATTCGAATAGCTTTGTATTCTTTGTTTGATTCGATATAACGAGAAAAAACAGGTGGCTCTCAGTTCATTGATAAACTTGGTTGTTTCAGACATGGATATGTTGACTATGACTGCGTCGTTGAAACCCATAGAAATGGTGTCGGTTATGTTGTCTCTGTTTTTTTGTGCAAACGAGGTTACTGTCCGATAACTCTGATCTGTTATTGATTCTAACAATAATCTCTCTATATTGTCAAAGTTATCTGAGAAGAATTAGCAGTATTAATGTCCGAATTAACCTCTGAGCGAGAATTGACTATTCCGTTTGCATGATTAGTATTGGTTAATCCATCATTTAGAGTTGTACTAACGCTGTTTTGTCAGCTGTTATCTGTGGAAGAAGGTAATGCACAGTTGCAAAATTGCTACTAACAAGGATTGCTGTAACTAAGAGTGAAATGATAAATTTAGAAAAAGTTGCTCCTTATTCTGCTTCACTTCACCAGTTTAGCCCTAGCTAGTCTACTTAGGTTTTATAAACCACCTGTAAAATCCCAAAATTTTTAGTATAGAAATGGTGAGTCTGTTCCTACTCCAACGGTTAGTAAAACCCCATATAGAAGGGAGAGAGGTTGATTAACCGCTTCACAGGCTCTCCTCACCAAGCGAGTAAACGCTTTTACGTTAATTTAAACCTTATCTAAGTTTAGGCATTTTTTCGTATTATCGGTTGAATCGTAGAGATTAAGAGTGATTTTTTATTTTTAAGAGAATATTTTGGAAAAACAACGGAATTGCTTACTATAACACTTATTGAAGCATTTTGGGGCATTAATAATTAGAGATGCTGACTGATAAGTTTGGCAACGTCAATTGCTGATAAGTCATAATTGCATTGAGTGCATGATTTTTGAACTTCTTGTTTTGCACCGATTTTCAATGGTGTACCACAATGACAGCAGAAATACGTTAATGTTTGTCCTCGTTGTATTAATTGTCCAATGGCTTCATCGAGGTTCATAGGGTGATGCGGTTTTTCAGTTATTTTTCTGCGTGTTTCTGCAGCTTTTTCTTTTAGGCCAAGGGTTTCGTATTCTTTAGCAGCTTCTTCATATCTGCCGGCGAGTTCTAACTTTTTAATTTTAACTTTCGCAATTGTTTCTGGGTCCCTGCTGGTTGTGTAGTAGTTACATTTTATGTTTTGTACATAAGGTTCGTCTAGGTCCGTTCCGAATAGTTCGCAGGTGCCCGATTGGAAGAAAGCGCAGGCTATACAGCTGTTTTTTCGGTATTCTGCATCGAGTGTTTTGTAGCAGGTGGGGCAAACTTCGACTGTGTTGCCACCTTTGACCGTGCTTAATGCTATGCCACGGTAGGTTCGGGTGCAGACTGGACAGGTAGATTTCATATTTGTTCAGGGAGAAGACGTATGTTATGGCTTATTTATATTCTTCAAGAAAAAGTAGGGTTTGCTCTAATAGAGAAACGGTTTGGCTGGCGGCAGAGTTATTTGGGCATACTCTAAATACTTGGATTAAGATACTTTTTGGATATGGAGTTTGTGCCTCCAAAGTCGCCTAGAAAAAGTAGACTTTCAAAGCTTGACGGCAAAAATAAACGTATTAGAAGAATTAGTGCCCAAAATGTAGAAGAGAGGCGTATTCCAACTGAGCAGGATATCGTGGAGCTAACGCTTAAGCGCTTGCATATTTTAGGTAAACAAAGGTTTGGGGTTTTTCCTTATAGCGAGCATTTTGATTGTTGGGCAGCAACGGTGGAGACGGTTCTGGCAGAGTTTATTTCTAACCCAAGTATTGGTGTGGACGACGAATTTGTAGTTGGATGCAAAATGACACTTGATAGGGTTAATGTTAAATTGGGCGAGATTCGATGTAGGGAAGCTTCAGTCGGTCAGGAGATTAGTAAGCTTTCTGATTATAAGAATCAGCTTCAACAGATCGACAATGAATTCTTTTCTAGATTAAGTATTGTAAGGGGTCAAAATAATAGTAAAATTAGAAGGCTAAATCAAAGTATAAGCAAACTCAAGGAAAAGCAAGATAAGATAATAAAAACTAAGTCAGGTTTTTTTCATCGAGTTTCCAAGAAAGAGAGGGAGCGTAGGGAAGCTTTGATAGTTGAGCAAATAATCAGCAAGCAGACTGAATTGGAAGTAACAATGCTTGATTTGAAATACATGTTAAAGATGCTGCAGGAAGGTTTTGATAAGTGTAGGGATCCTATTTTTGAGGAAATTAAGATTTCGCAGAAAAGGGTTGATGCTCTAGAGACGGATAGTTCCCTAGAGGAGCGATGGTTCGCCTGTGAAGCTCTTATTGACGAGTTAAACTTATTTTTGCAGAGAAAATCTCAGTTGAAGTAAGCTCTTTAATGGCAAAGGGGTGTCATAGGTGGTAGCTGTGGGTGGGAATCTTTTCGTTCGACGGAATTTTTTATTGGGAGTTTTTGGTCGTTTAACATTAGCGTTAAGGTTGCTGTCACGTTTGGAATTCTTCGTAGTTTAAACGTTACTAGCTCCTTTAGGTCTTCGTTTGAGTTTGCTGTGGCTTTTACAATTAAGTCGTAGACGCCATAGGAAACGTATGCTTCTTGAATGCAGCCAGTTTTTTTTGCTTCATCTAAAACGTACCCTTCAAAACCGGGAGAGATATTGAATAACACATATGCACTTGGCATCTTCCATCTCCACAAACATATTTAATGTATAATGCATAAAACATTTGCGTATAATTCAGTATTATCTTCCTTACTAATGAGACACCGACCATAAGTTGTTATTAATGCTAATTAGCCTCAAGTTTATTGTTTATTTTTTTAAATAATAACCTAAGTCTCGTGATTGATGAATTATATCTTTTACGATAGAGTGAAGAAGCGTGTTCTCTTTTGGGGTAATTACGGTTTATTTGGTTGACGTTGAATTCAACAAATTATAAATTAACCTATCACATACAGCCTTGCATAGGAATCAACAAAGTGGCGTCTATGAAAATGAAAAGTAAAATAGTTTGCTTTTTTACAATACTTCTTTTAATTTGTTTTATTTCTTCAGCTACATCAGCGACTTTTTTGACTTTTGGAGAGGTTACATATAAGCCACTAGCAAACGACCCACCTTTATTTTTTGAGACATCTACTCCAACCGTTACACCTACCCCTGAACCAACGAGTACACCTGCCCCAACACCCAGACCGGAACCTTCGGCTTGGCCTACAATAGCAATACAGTGTATAAGTGGTGCCTCTACAGATAATCCTCGGATTGAGGTAACGGGTATACTTATCTATAATAATACGGGCATAGAAGATGCGCCAATATATGTTGGTTATAGTGCTGATTCAGGATGCAATTGGACAGATATTTCGTTAGTACATACTCAAGCTGATGGGCGTTTTGAAAGCGTGTGGATTCCTGACACAATCGGATATTATTCAATGCGTGTTCAATGGGACGGTAACTTGACTCTACACTGGGTAAATGCGACTGTGAATTTGGCTTTAGCAAGTAATTCAGCGGGTAACTTGTTTTCAGTGGGTTCTAACTCAACCATACTAAACGTTGCCTATAACTCTGAAAACCAGCAACTTAGCTTTATCACTAATAGTACTACTGGAACAGGATATGTCCAGGTATGTATTCCAAAGGCGTTACTTGATAATGCTCAATTAGCAGATGTTAAGGTGGATGGGAAACCTGCGGCGTTTGCCAGCGAATCTCAAGATGATGTATGGGTTATCTCCTGTTTGTATAGCCAGGATATCCATGCCTTTACGATACAAATACCGGTAAAGCAAATGCTAACTGAGGAATCGACGCCTTGGATAACTATCATTGTGGTAATAGTTGTGCTGGTAGTTGTTGGGCTTGCTGTTGTAGCTATTAGACGTAGACGAAAGACAGCGGCGACTGTGGCAGCGATTCTTAAGGATAACAGGCCAGTATACTAATCACTCACTTTTTTTAGAGATATACGGTTGTGCAGGAGAGGCAGCGGTTGAGTTAATTAGAGTAAAAATGGAATGTAATGTTTTTGCAAGACGTTATATACTGTTTGTCAATTTTTTTATGCGCTCATTCTTTATTGTTAAAAATCGTCTATTAATTTCGGTTTAAGACTAAGTGATAACACCAATTAGAGTATTGCATGTCGATGACAACCCGTGTTTCTTGAGTACTTCAAAAGAAATTCTTTTTGACCTAGACAGCAACTCAAAAATTGATTTTGTCCTTAATGTGGAAAAAGCTGAATATAGTTTTTGCACCCAAAGAATACGATGCGGGTAATTGCAGATCATGATTCTACCTCAAATAAGCGGCTTAGATTTGTTAAAAAGGTTAAAAGCAACTGGTAACGAAACACCGTTTATCTTGTTCACAGGAAAGGGAAAAGAAGAAATCGCAAGCAAGCGCTCAATCTCGGTGCGGATAGTTACATAAACAAACCTATCGCAGCAATGAGTCAGTGTATGTAGAATTAAGCCGTGATATTCGGTTTCTTACTCAGAAACGGACGATTGAGTTATGTATCAATGGTTATGGGAAACTTTATGGTGCAAGGTTTCCCCAAATTAACGACAATGAACGCATTAAGATGCTTTTTGAATTATTTGTGAGCGAAATTGAAGTTATGCAAACGACAACTAATGATTTGTCTTTTTCCGAAAAATGATGCTCTGAATTATTAAGATTTCATTACCGACGTTATTGACCGTTTGCATATGCTGGCAAAGGAAACTATTAGGCTAAAGTTTTTCCCAAAGAAGGTGCAGATTAAGCTTTCAATCAGTTAATAAATTGTTTTACGGGATATTTGTTGAGGGAAATTATTTATTTGTTTGCGCAGTGTTCAAAGCCTGTAGTGCTTGTGTCTCTTACAAAGTGTTCTATTTCAGGTTTCTGCAGGACATAGTTCCCTATGGCAACATGGTGTACGTTTTGGCTTTCCTCAGCTACGCCACGACTACGAAGCAACTCGGAGAGACTGCTACCCATCGGAAATTCTAAGTCAACATGTTGCCGGTAATAGGTTATCCAGACAGAGTCTCTGCCTTCTAGTTTGTAGATTATTTTTCCTTGTTTGATTAGTTCTACTGTTTCGGGTCTGGTGTCTCTAACGAGTTGTCGTAGGTTTTGCACTGTTTCTTTTTGTTGCGGGTTGAGGCTGGTTAGGATTTCATATATTGTTTG
>LSQX01193872.1_pt3 | contig 17897 bp, 20 predicted proteins | sample 654561 | NCBI WGS metagenome assembly LSQX01 (sample SAMN04489861, study PRJNA283612) | anaerobic digester metagenome | isolation source: 4 biogas reactors fed with cattle manure at either 37C or 55C with and... | place: Denmark: Kongens Lyngby | collected 2014
ATCCTAAGAGTATGGAGGTAAGGGGTAGAGATTTTGGAGCAGGTATGCCTAAAGCAATTACAGTTGATTCTAACGATATTGCCGCTGCTGTAAAAAGGCCCTTACTAAACATTATTAACAGTATTAAGGGTGTATTAGAAAAAACACCTCCAGAGCTTTCTGCAGATATTATGGACAGGGGTATAGCAATGAGTGGGGGAACTTCTAAATTAAGAAATTTAGATAAGTTAATTACAAAAGCAATAGGAGTCCCAGCATATGTTGCAGATGAGCCAATGTATTGTGTTGCTAAGGGTACGGGTATAGCATTAGAATTAATGGCAGAGGGGCAAAGGAGTTTTACTTTTAATAAATCAATTACATAAGAAATGAATATATTTGTAAGAAATAGTAAGAGTGATATGAAAATAGAGGAGGTGAATTCATACCTTTCAAAATTAAGAATTCCTACCTCTTTGGTATTTACTCCAATTAATTTAAAAGAAGAGAAGGAGAAATTTTTAAATTCTGATATATATGAACCTAATTTTAGGTATAAAGGGGTAAGAAATAGTAATGAAGATATCTTTAAGAAGTTATCCTCACTTAAGAGTATATCTGATGTTGATCCTAGAATATCTGATTTCTATATTTCCTTAATTGAATCTAAAAAAGATGCTGATTTACTTATGAGAAGTGTAGGTGATAATGAATTAGTAACTGAGTTTTCAATAAAAAAATACGGGAAACCCTCTGATTTACTATTTAGAAAATCATCTCAAGTTCTTAGGGGTAAGGTTGATAGTTACAATATTGTTAAATATGAGAGTTCTAATCATTCAGAACTATTAGGATATGAAAGAATAGAAGAGGTATTTAATACTGTCTTTACATATTTTAATCTTACTGATTGGAAATTACATCCCTCTTCAAATATTGGAAAGGATGGGGCTAAGGTTGGTATTAAGAGTAAATGGGTATTAGTAGATCCCAAGATACAGAGATCTGTATTTAAGTTAAAAAAGACTTTAGTTCACGAAGTAGGTACTCATGTATTGCGCTCTGTAAATGGTCAAAATAGTGGGGTACCTGCATTATCAAATGCAAACCTTTCAACCTATTTAGATATAGAGGAGGGTTTAGCAACTTGGAATGAGTCCTTAAACAATCTGTTAACGTTGTCTACATTAAAGAAGAAGGCTGCTTTAACATACGCAATATATATTGGAGAGAAAATGTCTTTTAGGCAGTTATACAGTAGTTTACTATCTGTCTTTCCTCCCAAAAGTGCTTTTAATATCACTTACAGAGTAAAAAGAGGTATAGCGGATTGTAGTTATCCAGGTATCTATGCAAAAGATATTGTTTATTTTAGGGGTTTTAATAGAGTAAAAAGAGCATTAGAAAAAGATAAATCGTTGTATGAAAAACTATACTCAGGAAAGATTGATATTAAACAGTGTGAGTGGGTAGATGATGGTTTAATACCTAAAGCAAAGATAGTACCTTCAAAGGAACAGTGGAGTGATATTTTTAAGAAAGCGGGTATCTAATTACTAAAGGATGTAATTATTGCTTCTGCTATATTTATTGGCTCTCCCTCTATTTTGGTTTCATAAGCATTAAATCCTGGATGTAGGCTTATCTCCTGTAGTAATGGTTCTCCTCTCATATCCATAATGTCTATTGCAATAAAATCGGCTTTAAGAATCCGTGCAACATTCCGTGCTAAGTTTTTATACCTATCCTCCGGTTTATTGTACATAGAATATATTCCCTTGCTTACTGTCATGAAACATTGGCTTTGATGTCTTGTCCAACCTCCAACAACCTCTCCATTTTTTACAAACAGCCTCATATCCATATCACTATCCGATAGCTCTTGGATAAACATTTTTGATAGGTCTAAATCTTTTAGATATTTTTGTTTGTATCCTTTACGATTATCAACCTTAAAAACATTTTTCTTGATTCTGTCTTCTCCTGAAATTTTTTCTATTCTATTTGCCCCTAAGTAATCTTTTATTATGAGTGGGTAAGTATTTAACATATCCCGTGGCTCAAGGTATTTTCCATCTGTTCTAAAATATGTGTCAAAGTAGGGGATACTATGTTGAGAACAGAATAGTCCTAGGGCTATTTTATTGTAATATGGTAATATTTTAATACTTTCAGCATTTTGTACCAATATCCTATTTTTGGGATTGTTAATATTATGTTGATCAATATATTCGACTATGTATCTTTTGAAGTGATACTCCATTTCATTATGTAAATCATGTCCTCGCAGTATGATATGACTGTATTTTCGAATATCCTCACCTTTTACTTTTATCAATGTTTCACCATTTTGGAATTCAAATTCTAGTTCGTCAAAGTAGGCTAAAGTATGGGGTATATTTTTTTTGTTCAGTTCATCTATAATTCTTTGATTAGCGTAAGTAATCCTATTACGAGTTATACGCTGTTTTTTGTCTAGAATTAGGTATTTCATTCTTATTCTATTCTCTTAATTTTATTTATTAATTTCTTTCTTTTGTATCTCTTTAAAATTTTGCTATTTTCTTTATCTAAGCTTTGATCTTTAGTTATATATACGGAATCAATTTTGTTAAAACCTAATCCGTATTCTTCAACTTCTTTCCAATTTCTGTAGTGTAATATTATTACATCAAGCATAGCGTTACACTTAATTGCTTGCGTCGCCCTCCATTTCTCTAATTTTGAATTCATTAGCATTCCATTTACTAGATATCTATCTTCAATGATTTCTCCTACAGTATCATCTTTTTTAATTAGGGATTTCTTTCTAAGAAGAGTGGGGAGATCATCTTTACTTTGTCCTATTACTACTATCTTTTGACATTTGTTATCTTTAAGTAACTTCTCAATATATATATCAGCTACATACTCTCTTGTTTGACCAAGTACAGGATACAGATTTAAATATGTCTCTGGCATTGTATTAACCTCTAAAATAGCTCCATTATCTTTTGTAAGGGGTTTAGAGATGTCTAAACACATGACATCGACACCTAAAGTAAATGCATGTAGAGAGTAAGCAATACTTTCTACAATAGCTTTAATTTCTTTGCTTACGCTATCAGTAAAGTCTTGAGTTATTCCTCCTTGACTCATACTTGCTACCTTTCTAACAAAGATTTGTTCATCTTTTGCAGGTACTGAGTCTAATGTAAGATTTTGGTCTTTAAGACAATCATTTAAGGGTTTGTCAAACTTTATAGGCTTTAAAATATGTGATGGATTTAAAGTATCTCTTCTAGGATCAGAGTTTTGTTCTTCTATTAGTTCTTTAACATTTTTAATACCATCTCCAATTATGAAAGCAGGAATCCTTTTTGTTACTACTTCTAAGTTGCCATCTATAACAAGGAGCCTGTAATCTTCCCCTTTAACCTGCTCTTGGATCATTACTTTTGTTTGCCACTGATTTCTTACCTTAGAATCAATACTTAGTAGTGCATCATCATACGCCTGTTTTGCTCTTTCAATTGAATTAATTCCTACTGTTACACCCTTACCAGCAGTTAAACCAGTAGGCTTAATTACTAAAGGCTTACTATACTGCTCCCAAATCTTTTCTATATATGATTTGTTTGGAAGTAATTCCCATTTAGGTAATGGTAATTGCATCCTTTCAATGAATCGATTAGTTGCCCATTTATCTCTTTGAATCTTTTGTGCAATATGAGCATCCCTTGTAGAGGCTCCTGAACATGTTATCTGGTTACCTTTACCACACCCAAAAGTGTAGTAGCGATTACTACCAGGATCAGCATCCTGTTTATCTAGTACTGCTGTTTCTATTATAGTGGGGGTGATTTCAATATTTGCCTTAATACACGAATTAAGTAATGAGATAGTAGACATAGATTTAATTCTTTTTTTTATTAAATCATCAACAACTATTTCATTAGCTCGGTCATATGTAATCTCTTGTTTAGAGAGTTTATTTAAACTATCTCCAGCCTCTCTCCAAAGAAAGGGTAGAGCAGAAGTTATAACTAGCTTTTCTGGAGAGATTAAATATTCATTGATAAATATGGGATGAAAAGATGATATCTTATCAAGTAATTGTGTAACATCACCAATATTGTTTCCCTCTAGTGAAATTATAACCTTACTTAATTCTGATTCTAAGTTTAAGCCTTGTATTGTTTTTAACATGTTTAATTAGATAAACTTAGATATGTACTCTAAAATTGGGACTGCTACCTTAACAATTTCTCCCTCTTGTACTTTATAGTGAAGTCTTAATCCTGGGTTATAGTTGATTTCATTTATTACACATTTAGCAGGTTTTGTAATGTCTGGAGTTATAACATCTACACCTCCGAAGTTAGCTCCTATACATTTTACAGCATTAATAGCTAAATCTTTGTAATATTGATGCGTTTGTGATGAACACTCTTGAGTTGTTCCTCCAGTTGTTAGATTACAGTTATATCTTAAAGTTATCTCTTCTCCTTTCTTAGGTATATACCCAAAATCTACTCCTAAACTATCTAATCTCTGCACTACTTCGTTATCAATGCTAATTGGTTTAAGTAAATTTTTTTTCCTTTCCTTGTTTTTAATCCTAATTAATTCCTTAATACTGTTTTTACCATCTCCTATCACAAATGCAGATTTTCTCCTTACGATACCAATAACTCGGTTTCCCAGAACTAAAAGCCTGTAGTTGTCTCCTTTAATAAACTCTTCACCAATTACTTTGTTTATTCCTTTGCCCATAGATTTTTGGAATGCGTATTCAAAAGCCTTTTCGACCTGTTTCTTTGATTTAGGGAGTAGAGTAACACCAATTCCTCCTAACTGTTGAGATGGTTTTATTACAATATCTTTATACTCTTTAAAGAAATTAATAGCGTCCTTTTCATCTTTTAGAGGCACTTGTATTGGAACGGGGATATTAAAAGAGGTAAGGACTTTGTTAGTAAGGTTTTTTCGTTTAGCTATTGTAGTACTTGGTGTATTTGTTAATGGTGTAACAGTGTTTATTATAAACCAATGTTTGTTTTCATTCTCAAATTTGGCTAAAAGACCCGGTACTAAGACAGAGTATTTAATATTTAAAAGATCTGCTGCTTGAAGATAGTAGGCTAGGTGAACATTACCAGCCTCTTTAAGATATTGCTCATATGATTTAGGCATATTATTTATTCTTAATTTAGAATGTATTACTTGTATCTATTAAATATCCAGTTAAATCAGCTTTCCCTAGTATTATAGGTTGTAAAATATCAGAGGACTCAGTAGAAACAAATTCAGTAATTTTAATCTTATCAGATATTTTTATAGGGATATCAAATACGGGTCTCACTTTAACTACTCCCTCTTCAACAATCTTGGCTAACCTTTTTATCTGAGTACTTTCAGAGATGCTTTTTTCATTTTTATCAATATACTCTTGTGCATCGGAAAAGTTTTCAAATTTGTTAGGGATACCGAGTTTTGCAAACTCCTTATGAGCAGAAAGATATCCAATACGATTTGCTAATTTACTATCTATTCTAGATGTTAATACACCAGTATCCATGTATGCTTTAACTAATTGTCGTTTTGTTTCTTTATATTTTTCTAATTTTGTTAAATCAGCACTTTTATCATATATATATATTCTCTCAACAATGTTAAGAACTTTTCTCCCACTTATAGCTTCGATACTTTCTTCAATTTCTCCTCCAAAGAGATTTTTTGCTACCCTAATACCGTGTTTAATACTTTTAATTTTTACATCTTTAATTTTTTCTAGTCTCCATCGAAGCCCTGCCTGATTAGCAACCTGAATACCAAGCCCTGGTCTCGCGTTTACCTCAAATACTACTGGACCTTTCTCAGCATCAAGTGCAATGTCTACTCCAATATATCCCAAACCACTTGCTTTCTGACACTTAAGTGCTATTTCAAGTAAGCTGTTCCATGAAGGTATCTGAATTCCACTTAAGGGTAGATTTGTCTTTAAGTCCATAGTGCTTTCTATTAGTTCATATGTATCACTAAAAACAGTATGAGGCTTATTATGCATAGAGTAAGTGGTAATACCTGTTCCAATGTCTATACCAGTACAAATTGCTCCTGAGTGTAAGTTTGCAGTACCATTAGATCTTTTAGTAGGAAGTCTAAGCATGGCCATTACAGGAACTTGGTTAAAACATATTATTCTAATATCTGGAACTCCTTTGTATGAATACTGTTTAAGTAAGGAATCTGTTTTAACTCTTTCTTCAATGATAGCGATATCATTTTTAGCACCCATTGAAAATCTCCCATCTAAAATGTTTTCAATATGAAGGATAATGTCTCTTTGGTTCATAGTTGTTCCATTAGGTCTAATCCATTCCATCTTTCCTTTCTTTTTACCGTAGAATACTATAATGCCATTTCCTCCAGTCCCTTGATTTGGTTTAATTACAAAACTTTTTGGTAAACTATCCCAATCCAGAAACTGCAACTGTTTTTTAGTTCTGATTAGTTTATATACCTCAGGAGTTTGAATAAGTTCTTTTTTAAGAACTCTTTTGGTATATATCTTGTTGTCTGCGATAGCTTTAGAAGAGGGAGAGTTATACGGTCTAACATACTCCTGATTCCTTCTGTTTAAACCTAATACTTCCTTGTTTAGTTTAATTATCCTATTTATCATCCTCTTTCCCTATTAATCTAAATCTAAAGAGATCTTTAATTCTAAGGCCTTTAAACATTCCAAGAAGGATATTAATTACTACAAGAAGGGGTATTGTCCATAAGTTGTTTAATATGTATTCAGATACAAAATTTCGAGTAATTACAAACCAACCAAAAATAGCTACAAGTATTGTACCCAGAAGAGTTACAATTGAGCCTTTAAATGATTTCTTTATGTATTGTTTAATAAAGAAGTCTGAAAGAGCTGCTATACATATGAAGGCGAGTGGGGGAATATTAGACATATTCTCTAATCCTAAACCGAAGCTATCTATTAAGATAAAGAAAGCAACTAGAAATATTGAAAGAATTGTATAGTTTGTAGCTATACGAGTAATGTAGTGCATTCTAATTTTTTTAAGTATTGAGTAGGAGAGTAGGGAGGTGATTATAACTACCAGTGTTATTGCTAATCCATACTTTAATCCTGTGTATGAATATGCAATAGCTAGTATTATTGGTGCATATATACCGTATGTTTTATTTCCAATTACATATCTAGCAATACTTACTATTGTAGATACAACACACATAGATATTAATATTTCTAATACCATTTGTGATACTCCATGCTCAATTATCCACTTTGTTAATTCTGAGGTCTCAAACATATATTCTTAAATGAAAAATTAGGATATTTACACCTATATTATACTTTGAATGCATATCCTTTGTCGATAAAAGAAAAGAGAGCCATAGTAATGGCTCTCTATTTCAAAAACTAACAAAAAGGTTATGCTAATTCAACAGTAGCACCAGCTTCCTCAAATTTTGCTTTGAAAGCCTCTGCATCCTCTTTTTTAACACCCTCTTTAACAGTCTGTGGAGCTGCTTCTACAAGATCTTTAGCCTCTTTAAGACCTAATTCTGTAATCTCTCTTACGACCTTGATTACACCAATCTTGTTTGAACCTGCCTCCTTAAGGACTATATTGAATACAGATTTCTCTTCTGCTTCTGGAGCTGCTTCTGCTGGTGCTGCTGCAACTGCTACTGGAGCTGCTGCACTTACTCCAAACTTATCCTCCATTACCTTGACAAGATCAGCTAGTTCTAAAACAGTCATTTTCTCGACCATTTCAATAACTTTCTGAGCATTATCAGTTAACTTTGGAAGATCTTTTACTTCGTCTGCCATTGTATGTATATTAATTAATTTAAATTATTATTAAGCTTTCTTTTCAGAAATACCTTTTAATATCATTGTTAAGCCTCTTACATTACCAGTAATAGCGTTCATAAAGCCAGTAAGAGGTGCATTCATAGTACCAACAAGTCTTGATAGTAAAACCTCTCTTGATGGAATGTCTGCTAATTGCATTACTCTGCCTGCTGTTAAAAATTCACCCTCATAAACACCACTTCTAGGAGAGAGCAGCTCCATTTCCTTTTGGACTTTCTTAACTAATTTAGCCGGTGCAGTTGGATCTTCCTCAAATGTAATTAATGCCGTAGGACCATCAAATTCTTGTACTTGTAGTGGTTGGTTTGCATCTTGTAAAGCAACTTTAAAGATACTGTTTTTAAGTACTGTAAAGTTAGCACCTACATCCTTAAGTTCTATTTTAAGTTTAGTTACAGTTGATGTATCTATTTTATCTGAGTTTACTAAGAGATATCCTGCTCTGTTCTCAATAATCTCTTTATACATCTTTAGTAACTCTTCTTTCTGAGTTCGACTTTTAGACATCTAAGTATATATTTAATTAATATTTTGAATTACTATTTACCTCACATGGATTTATCTTTATACCATGTTTCTTAGGTTAAATACTGAAGCGATTATATATTACAAAGTAGGGGAGGTCAAGAGAGGATAGTGTTATGATGTCATAGAAAAGTGTATTAGAAATACAAATTTGTTAGACAATCTAACTATCCTCTCTTGGTGAATAACCGACCATAGATAATTTTTAAATAGGCTCAAGCCCCTCCTTCTCTAATATATCCTCAATTACTATTTTCATTTGGTCCTCGGGAAGTTGAGATAGATAACTTTTAAGGATTTCATCCTCAATGGATTTTTTAATTTCATAGTTCTTACAATCTTCGCACTTCTTTCCAATCTTGAGACATTTTTTACACTTGAACATGTTATCTCCCTTTCTTTTTTAGGATTCAAAAGAGCAATTGGTCGGTTTCTCAAGTGGATTTTATAATTGATTAATGAATTTGTAAAGAAAAGTATTGTTAAACAAAAAGACCTCTTTTCAGAGGTCTTAATTAATTCAAAAACAATTATTATTATTCCGCTTTCTTATAATCGATTTTAAAGCTAGGTCCCATTGTAGATGCAATATGTATTCTTTCTATAGATTGGTTATATGGTTTGCCTAATACCTCTTCTACACTAGATACTGTTGCGTGAACATTTTCAACAAGTTTTTCATCATCCATATCTAATTTGCCTGCTTTAATATGAATTACTCCAGACATATCACAAGCAAAAGTCTGTTTTCCCTTTTTGTATTCAGATATTGCAGATTTAACATCATCCGTTACTGTACCATTCTTTGGGTTTGGCATAAGACCTTTTGGACCTAACTCTTTACCAAGTACAGCTATTTTTGCCATTACAGATGGGGTAGCTATTGCAACATCAAAAGTAATTTTATTCTCTTTTACATCCTTTATTAAAGATTCTAATCCAACAAAGTCTGCACCAGCTTCTTTTGCTTCCTTTTCTTTATCAGGAGATACAAAAGCTGCAATTACAACACTCTTAACATCAGATGAGTAGGGGAGTGATAAAGCACCTTTAATAGATTTAGGATCTCTGTCTTTAGGAATTACAATATCAAAATGTACTTCTAAACTACCTACAAATTTACTATATGAAGTCTTTTTGACCTCTTTAATACCCTCTTGCAATGAGTATGATTTATTTCTATCTAAATCTTTACTTACTTTTATATATTTCTTTCCTCTTTTCATTCTATTTATTTATTAAACATTATATTTCACATTCAATACCCATCTGTTTAGCAGTACCTGCAACTATTTTAGCTGCTTGATCTGGATCAGATGTATTTAAGTCTGGCATCTTGACTTCTACAATTCGTGCAATCTGTTCTTTAGAAAGTTTTCCGACCTTATCAAGATTTGGTCTTGCAGAACCCTTCTTAATCTTTAACTCTCTTCTAATTAATTCAGAAGTTGGTGGAGTTTTTGTTATGAAATCAAAGGACCTATCATCATATATTGTAATTACTGCTGGTGTTAAAATACCGTGTCCATCCGCAGTCTTCTCATTGAATTGAGCACAGAACTCCTGAGTTGAGATTCCATACGGAGCAAGAGTTGGACCAATTGGAGGTGCAGGGGTTGCTTGTCCTGCTGGTATTGTAATCTTAATTATTGCTTTTACTGGTTTTGCCATATATTTAAATCAAAAATTTTATTAAAGTTTAGTAACCTGAGAAAAATCTAATTCTACAGGCGCTTCTCTACCAAGGAAAGATATGAGGACTTTTATCTTACCCTTTGAGTTGTCAATTTCTTCTATGCTTCCAATGAAATCAGCAAATGCACCCTCTGTAATCTTTACTGCTTCTCCTACGCTAAAGGAACTTTGGTATGAAGGTTGTTCTACCTCCATAAACTTCATTATTGCTTTTACTTCGCTTTCAGGCAGAGGTCTAGGATATTTATCTGTTTTAACAAAGCCTCTTACTCCTTCGGTATTTTTAACTATATCCCAAGTATGAGCATCTAATTCCATTTTAACAAGGACATATCCTGGAAATATCTTATCATCCATTACACTCTGTTTACCCTTTTTAACGATAATTTTCTTTTGAGTAGGAACTAATATGTCTACAATCTTGTTTCCAAGCCCAGTTGCTTCAATTCTTTGTGTTAATTCCTTTTTAATACTGTTTTCATATCCAGTCCTAATATTAAGGACATACCACTTAGCTTTTGGATTTGTTTTTTTCTTTTCTTCTGCCATTTAAATATATTTAATAGTTATATCTTAAGAAATTGTGCTAAACCCCATTGGAAAAGCACATCCATACCTAATATTATGAGTGCGATTATACCACAAAATATTACGGTATATATTGTTAATTTAAGCAATTCTACAAAGTTTAACCTCTTTGTCTGTTTATATTCATTTATTATTTCTTTAAGTATATTTTTCATTCTCTTAATTAGTAATTAAGCAGGCCCACTCCGATTCGAACGGAGGACTACGGTTTTGGAGACCGCTGTTTTACCAGTTGAAACTATGGGCCCTTACTGTTAAACAGCTTAAATTATTTTACTTTAGTCTCCTTGTGTAGTGTATGCTTTTGACAGTACCCACAATACTTTTTCTTAACAAGTTTCTCCTTTAAATTTTTACTTTTGTAAGCAGTGTAATTCTTGTTTCCACAGATTTCACACTTTAGTGCTACAATTTCTCTTTTTTCTTTAGCCATTTCCTTGCGGTTTCAAATTAAAAATAGAATAGTATGGGAAATACAAAGTATTATATTGAAATATTAGTAATAGGTCAAATATCTTTGTATATTCTTTTGCATTTGATATACTGAATTATACCTAAGTTAAGAGTACATTGATATGGAGGGAGTAAATCAGAGTGATAATATGGGTGTTATTCCTGATAGATTAATACAAAATAACAGGGGAGAACAGAATCCAGAGGAGAAGGAATTAAACGAGATATTTAAGAAAGTTCCTGAGGTTAATAGAAGAGACTTTTTAAAAATAGCGGGTATTGCAGCTTTAGGATTGTTAGCTGCTTGCGCTCCTAAGCCGGTTCAAGACACTTTAAGATATGCTACAGAGCCTAATTCTAATCCAACTACAACTCCTGAACTTGAGAAGTATGCATATGTAAAAGATCCTCAGAGATTAAACAGTAATGACTTTATAAAAGGTGCTGTAAATTTTCCTTCCGCTATTGTTGATAGATCTCCTTTTGCAATAAATGATAGGAGAGAGCCTCTCTTTTTAAGATATGGTGGTCAGTTTAGTGAGGTTACCTTCCTTCATTCTACTGGACAGAAACCTCCAGTTGTAGGAGAGATTCTTCCATTAATGTATAAAGTGCCAACAGATACCTCTCTAAGAGATATCGAGGTTGTTCCATACGCCATTTCCACTGGTTCTGAGTCTAAAAAGGTAGATTTAAATGATGGTAGGATTCACTATGTGGTTCCCATTGTTACAGCAGGGACTAACAAGGGTATTGTACAAAGGATAGAGAATGGTCAAATTGTTAATCAAGCATATCAATCATTTGATGTAATGCCAGATTCAGTATCGGGAAGTTCTAAAGGTTTTCTTTCCTGGGCTGTTCTAACTGAAATAGGTAACGAGGTAGTAGTAGAGGGTGTAGCTACCTCTAATAGTGGGGTATATATTGATCCTAATAGTGTTCCTCAGGAGGTATCTGAATTAATGGGTAATTGAAAAAGCTGGATCTGAGAGTCGAACTCAGGACCTCATTCTTACCAAGAATGTGCTCTAACCGTCTGAGCTAATCCAGCGTATGAAGTAGATTATACTATATATCCCAAATCTGTAAATTATTTCTCTTTGAGTTGGATAGTCTTTTTAAGAAAGTATATCCAAAGGGGTATTGAAACAATCATTACAGTACAAGTCATTGCAGGTGCAGATGGTGTTGAGTACATCTCTGTAGGTGGTTCAAAAAGGAAAAAATTGGTTAACAGATATGTTGATAGAGGGATTGTAATTATACCCATTAAACTGTAAATAAGAAGAGAAAGAAAGGTATATGCCTTCTTAATCCAAAGATTCATATCCTCATTTTTAATCTTTGATATACCGAATTGATGTAGTGCAAAGAGTATTGTCATAGAGAGGATAAGTGTAATACCTGTGATTAGTTCAGTTTTTCTCTGTGTACTATCAAAACAGAAGTTCTCTCCATAGAATTGTATAGTTTCACCTTGATAGCACTCTTTGAATTCTTCCATTTCCTCTCCCTCAAATTTTGGCATATCTTCTTTTTGATTTGCTTTCATTAGAGAGTAAGAAAAGGGGATTGATACTTTGTAAGAGAGTAAAACTTTCGATGTTAAGCCAGCTCCAATTACTAGAACTACTAAGGTAATTAAGGAAATTAAATAAAGGTAAAACTGAACAAGAGTATGAGAGGTAATTTTTAAGGGTTTTCCTTGTTGATTCTTTTTCATAATCATAATTATATATATTACAACTCCAATTGCAAATATTAGGGGAGTAGTAAGAAAAAAAATTGAGATAAGTCCCATAATAAGTGGCTTATAATTTAATATTTAACTTCCGTAATCCCTAATCTGTTTAAGTATTAGTTTCCTAATACTTCTTACCTTGTATACACTAGATTCAATAATTGATATAGCATCGACAAATATTGTTCCATCATATTTAGCATCTTTTTGAAGTCTAAGTACATGGATATCAAACTGTTCATTTATTAATGCAGTTATCTCTTCCTCTTTAACCTTTATTAACGCTAATTTTCTTTCATCAGAAGTAATAATATTTTTTTCAATATCTCTAAATAGATCAATTAATCTGTTATGTATATCTGTTAATTTTTCAATATTTATCTCTTTGTTAGACATACCCAGTTTATGCATTCTAAGAAATACTTGAGATAGGTCATTACCTAAATCTCCTAGCTGTTCAATTGTATTTGAGATTTTAATTAATGTGACAGTAGCGTGAGCATCCCTTGGGCTAAGTTTTACTTGTGTTAACTGTAATATGGCTTTCGTTATTTCATCATCTAAGTAGTCATTAAGAGTCTCAAACTTTGATATCTCCATTTGAGTCGTATTACTGGGGTTATAAAATAGGGATATGGCTTTTTGATATAGCTTAATAGTATTCTCAATGGAGTAGGTGATTTCTAATTTAATGCAATTTATTCTTTTTCTTGGCTTACCTTTTTCATCACCCTTTAGATATTTTGTTTTAAATAGTATTTCTTCTTCATTTCCTTTTACTAAGGTAATGACTAATTTCTCAAATGGTTTGGAAAAAGTTAAAAAGATTAACGTAGCGATTACATTAAATATTAAATGTGCTAAGGCTGTTTGTACTCCTGGGTCTGAAGAAAGGTATTGCATACTCCAAGAGAAAGGTTTGATTAAAAACATAAAGATAAAGGTGCCTATGGCATCAAACATAAAGTCTGCGACTGCAACTCTTTTAGCAAAGAGATTTAATCTTACAGCAGCAATTAAAGCAGTAAGATTTGTTCCTACATTCGCTCCCAAGACCATAGGTATCGCTACTTCAATGGGGATTAGACCGTTTTGGGCGAGTATAACAATTATTCCAGTAGTAACCGAACTAGAGTGAATTAAAGCAGTAAACAGGGCACTTACAGAAAAGGCAACTAATGGGTTTGAGAGGTTAGAAAACAGTTGCATTACTTCTGGATTACTTTTCAAAGGTTCAATTGCCGAGGAGATAAGAGTTAGAGATAGTAATAGGAATCCAATATGAAAAATGGGTTTGCTTATTATTTTTGTTTTTTTACCAATTGCACCTAAAAGCAGGCCTACGATCATTAAAAGAGGAGCAAGTATAGTTGAATCAAGTAGTACTAATTGTGCGGTTACTGTTGTTCCAATATTACTTCCAAAGAGAATTCCTAGACTGTTATGAAATGAAATTACTCCAGTATTTACCAAAAGAATTGTCATTACACCAACGGCAGTACTTGATTGAAGTAGTGCTGTTAACAGAGCTCCAAAAAGGGTTCCTAGATATTTGTTTTTTGCTAATTTACCTAATATTTCTCTAAATTTGTTTGAAGCAAGATCTTGTATTTCTTTACTTAAAGCATCAATTGCATAAAGAAAGAGTATTAATGCAGAGATAAAGGCGAGAGCAATTTGAAGATATTCTGTTTTAAAAATGTCCATATGTTAAATTTAACATATTTATTGATATTAGTAATACATTTAAACAGAGTGGAAACACTATGAGATAAAAAATGCAGAGGACTGGATTTGAACCAGTGTATCCCGAAGGAGTCGGATTTACAGTCCGATGCGTTTGACCGCTCCGCCACCTCTGCACTAAGCCGAAGGAGAGATTCGAACTCTCGACCTACTGTTTACAAAACAGTTGCTCTGACCAACTGAGCTACTTCGGCAATTAACAAGGCAAGTTTAATATATTAGGGTGATATAGTCAATAAAAAGACGCCCCAGTCGGAGAGGGATCGTAGAGCTCTTCCATTTAAAGGTGGAACCCCTCAACTTAGACCCAAAGGTTTAAGCGATTTCGGGACTCCCAGTTAATGGTTGTGGAGCTACGAACCTCTATGTCCAACTGGGACAATATATTCTACTATAATTTGGGATTAGAATCAAAATCCTAGTAGTAATAGTAGAGAGTTAAGAGTAGAAAAAATAAAAGTGGAAACATACTTGGAGAAAGGAGATATTGGTAAAACCAAAATGATAATTAGAAACAAAGAATACTTTTCTAACTGCTCCCAGTAGTACCTTAAGTTCTTGGGAAGTATTGCTCTTACTATCTTATGTCCATCAAGTGGTGGAATAGGGAGTAGGTTAAAAATTCCTAAAGCGAGATTTATAGTGGCAAATGTCAATAGTAGAAATGCTATAAGGGATTGGGGGTCTTTTACAAATATATGGTTAATAACGGCAACAATGCTAGCCATAATAAAATTGGATAATGGTCCAGCAAATGCTGTAATTGCTGTATACAGTTCTCTTTTTTCAAAGTTGTATTCATTTATTGGTACTGGCTTACTCCATCCAAATCTAAAAAGTATCATTGAAATAGCCCCTATTGGATCTATATGTTTAATTGGATTTAATGTTAGTCTTCCCTGTGCTTTTGCAGTTGGGTCTCCTAGTTTAAAAGCTGTGTATCCATGTGAGTATTCGTGTATTGTTGAGGCTACCAATATAGATGGGACAGCAACTATAATCCAATATATAAATTCGCTAAATGATGAAAACATAAATATTAATCTTGATAATTACAATTCTTTTTGATAATATCATCTAGTTTAATATTCTTCAATTAAAAATAAGAGAGAAAAATGGCAAAAGTTTGTGAATTATGTTCAAAATCTACGGTAGCTGGTAAAAGGATACAGCATCACCACTCAATAGGGTGGAGATTTAAGGCTCCTAAAAGTAAAAGGACCTTTAAGCCAAATATTAGAAAGATTAAGGTAGATGTAGATGGTAATACTCAGAGCATCTATGTTTGTATGAAGTGTTATAAAAAGCTTCAATCACAATCCCAAGAGTAATTGTATATATTTTTTCCTCGTCTTGAGTAAATATTAGTGGTAAAATCATCTAAAATAAGATGGTATTTTTAAATAATGAAATTATTTGATTCAATTTGGAATGTATTTACCTATGATTTGGGTATGGATTTAGGTACTGCAAATACAATAGTTTATCTTAGAGGAGAGGGTATTGTTGTTTCTGAACCATCTGTTGTAGCTATCGATAAGAGAACAAAGCAGGTATTAGCTGTAGGTCAAGCTGCAAGAGAGATGATAGGTAGGACTCCTGCAAATATTGTTGCTGTAAGGCCTTTAAAAGATGGTGTTATTTCCGATTTTGATACTACACAGGCAATGATTCATCACTTTATCAAAAGTGCTCATTCTAACTATATTAAAGGTTTTAAAATACCAAGACCTAGGATAGTTGTTGGTGTGCCATCGTCAGTAACTGAAGTAGAGAGACAAGCAGTAATAGATGCTGCTAAAACAGCTGGTGCAAGAGATGTTTTTATTGTTGAAGAGGCTATGGCTGCTGCAATAGGAGTGGGTCTTCCGATAGAGGAAGCCTCAGGTAGTATGATTGTTGATATAGGTGGGGGAACTACCGGTATAGCTATACTTTCTTTGGGGGATATTGTTGTTGACAACACAATTAGAATTGCTGGTGATGAGATGAACCAAGATATTGTTGACTATGTTAGAGAAAAGTACAACATATTAATTGGTGAGAGAAGCGCAGAGGATATTAAAATTGCAATAGGTTCTGCTTCTCCATTAAAAGAAGAGAAAGAGATTGAAATACAGGGTAGAGACTTGTTATCAGGACTCCCTAAATCTATAAGATTTACAAGTACAGAGGTTAGAGAAGCAATTAGTACCTCTCTAACTCAGATTACTGATGCAGTAAAAGATGCAATTGAAGACACTCCACCAGAATTAATTAAAGATATATATAGTGATGGAATATTTGTAGCAGGAGGTGGCGCCTTAATTAAAGGATTAGATACATATTGGAAAGAGGAATTAAATATTCCAATTAATATTGTTGAAGAGCCAATGGCAGCCGTTGCAAAAGGAACTTCAAAGATGTTAGATCACATTGATTTGTTACAGAGAGTTCAAAGATCTTGGGATGAGATTATTTAATAACCGAATACGATGAAAAGGAAGTTTGACTTTAAAAGTTATTCTAAGTTTCTCTACTTAATATTTTCCATAATATTGGTGCTTTTAGGTCAGACAACCTTAGGGGATAGGGTTAAGTATCCTTTTGCATATATTTTCTCTCCTATTCATGTTTATGGTAGTAATGCCGGTAAAAAAGTAAATAACTGGAAAGAGGCATTGATTGATGCATCTAGCTATATTACGGAATTTAATGAGATGAAAGAGGAGATAGCGAAATTAAAGGTAGAGAACTCTGAGAAGTTACTAGACTATAATGAGTATCTAAGTTTGAAAGAACAAAGCTCCTTTCTTATTAACGAAAGAGAGTATATTCAAGCTAAGATAATTACCGATAACTCTCAAGGTAGTATTTTGATAAATGTAGGAAAGGAAAACGGTATTGAAATAGGAGATATTGTAATACTGGGAAGGGTGTATATAGGAATGATTTCTGATGTTTCTCTGTATAGTAGTAGGGTAAGATTGCCATTAAATCCCTCTAGTAGTTTTGAAGTTGTTGTACTACCTGGAAGTATAGATTTAAATAAGGAAAATAGAATAGATAGTTTAGTTAAATCTACAGGAGTGGTAATAGGCAAATCAGATAATATATTAATTGAGAATCTAGGAATTAATTCTGATGTTAAAGAGGGAGATTTTGTTTTAATAAGAGATAGTAGAGTAGAGGATATATTTGTATTAGGTACTTTAGTTGGTGTATCTAATAATCCAGCATCTACAAATAAGAGTGGATTTGTATCTCCGATATTCGATTATGGGAATATATTAAATG
>LSQX01242920.1_pt1 | contig 17897 bp, 17 predicted proteins | sample 654561 | NCBI WGS metagenome assembly LSQX01 (sample SAMN04489861, study PRJNA283612) | anaerobic digester metagenome | isolation source: 4 biogas reactors fed with cattle manure at either 37C or 55C with and... | place: Denmark: Kongens Lyngby | collected 2014
AAAATTTAGGCAAGGACGACTTCCAGGGCTAATATGGTCGCTTCAGAAACCTATTGTAATGTTTAAGACTGGCGAAAAAATCCTACCCGTCACATTCACCATCCATGGCTTAAGGTGACGGCTCACCACATCCATGTGGTGAGTTACGGTTTTTTTCTGGCCTTAAACACAACAATAGGTAAGCTTTGCTCCAATATTAGTCTCCGGAAGTCGTTTTGCCATATTATGTGTCATATAAATTAAATACGCCCTATGATAAGCATAAGCGTGATAAACATAAGTAAACATAAGCATTATAAGCATAAACGCAATAATCATAAGTATTGGAAAAGCCTCACATAAGCAAAGCTTATATGCTTTACCCCAGAAAAGCTTTGACGGGGAAATCATATTGGTGTATACTTATTGCGTGGTGCAATATGGTAAAACGGTAAAATGATGAAACAATAAAACGGTAAAATAATAAAATACCGGGAACCCCGCGGTATAGAAAAATACAGGATAAGAAAAGTACACGGAGCAGGCATGAAAAAAACATGTAATCAAGGCAAGTGAACATAGCAAAGCCATGATTGGTAGGCAAGGAGGAAAACTCGTAATGCGAACTGTGGGTACGGTGGCAAGGGGTATACGTGCACCTATCATCAAGCCGGGAGATGACATAATTAACATAGTGGTTGAGTCTGTCCTGGCATCAGCCAGGGAAGATGGATTTGAGTTAAAGGACAGGGATGTAATAGGTATTACCGAATCACTGGTTGCAAGGGCGCAGGGGAACTATGCAACCCTGCAGGATATTGCCCTTGACGTTAAGAGGAAGTATGAAGGAGATATTGCGGTATTATTCCCGCTTTTAAGCAGGAACAGGTTCTTAATGATCCTTAAGGCCATTGCCATGAGCGAAAGGAAAATACACCTTGTGCTAAACTATCCCTCGGACGAAGTTGGGAACCAGCTGGTATGCGAGGACAAGATGGATGAGCTTGGAATTGACCCCTGTACGGATATACTGGACGAGAAGAAATACCGTAAACTGTTTGGGGAGGAAGTGCTCCATCCCTTTACAGGCATAGATTACGTTAAGGTGTACAAGGAAGTGGCGGTAAACAATAATATCGAAATATACCTTGCCAACAACCCCAAGGTGGCGCTGAATTTCAGCAGTGAAATCCTTGTGGCCAATATCCATGAAAGGCGGAGGACGAAAAAAATACTGCAAAAGGCCGGGGCCAAAACGGTGTACGGCCTGGACAAGATATTAAACGAACCCGTAAATGGCAGCGGGTTTAACCCCGAGTATGGCTTGCTTGGTTCAAACAAGGCTACCGAAAACAAGGTTAAATTATTCCCAAGGAATTGTTTTGAGATAACAAGGAGCATCCAGGACGCAATAAGGAGCAGGACTGGCAAGAATGTGGAGGTCCTGGTATACGGGGACGGTGCATTCAAGGACCCTGTCGGAAAGATATGGGAACTTGCAGACCCGGTCGTATCCCCTGGTTACACGGACGGGCTCAAGGGAGTTCCCAGCGAGTTAAAGCTTAAATTCATAGTGGATAGTGAAATGGAAGGAAATAACGGCAAAGGCGAATGGGAAATAGATGAAATCGTTAGGGAAAAGATAAAAGAAAAGGAAGGCAACCTGGTCGGAAAAAATGAATCCCTTGGGACCATCCCGAGACAGCTGACGGATCTCCTGGGCAGCCTGTGTGACCTTATCAGCGGAAGCGGCGACAAGGGCACTCCAATAGTATTGATACAGGGCTACTTTGACAACTATGCCACTGATTGAATTAACGGAAAGGTGACAGGAGCCGATGATACTTCTAAACAGGAAAATTAATGACACGGTTGGTTACATAAAAAAAATCGCGGAAAGCCAAGGGAGAATGCTGGATGAGAAGAGCCAAGAAGAGAAAGGACGGGACGCAAAATTTGATGCCCGTGCCCCGGGAATCGGGCTAATACTTGGTTCCGGCCTTGGGACCCTGGCTGAAGAGATAGAAGACGGTATAACAATACAATACAAGGATATCCCGCATTTCCCCTTACCCACGGTCAGTGGACACGAGGGGCAGCTTGTAATCGGCAGGCTTTGCAATAAAAATGTCATTTGCATGCGGGGTAGATTTCATTATTACGAAGGTTACAGCATGAAGCAAATTACCTTCCCTGTGCGGGTGATGAAAGCGATGGGTGTGAAGCATCTTTTGATTTCCAACGCCTGCGGGTCGATGAATCCGGCTATTCCAAAAGGTTCTTTGATGCTCATCACAGATCACATCAATTTGCTGGGCGACAACCCTTTGATTGGTCACAACCCTGATGAGCTGGGGCCACGTTTTCCGGATATGAGCCAGGCTTACTCGCCGGAGCTTGGCAAGCGTTTATTAGCAGCAGCAGAGAGTTTTGGTATAAAAATGCATCAGGGCGTTTATGCAGCTTTGGCCGCTCCTAACCTGGAAACTCCAGCGGAATATCGTTACTTGTTGCGAATCGGAGCCGACGTGGTGGGCATGTCGACGGTGCCGGAGGTGATAGCGGCACATCATGCTGGTTTGCCGGTGGCGGCGGTATCTGTAATCACCGATGAATGCGACCCCGACAATCTGGTAGCTGTGCAGTTGCACGAGCTGCTGGCAGTAGCCGCGATGGCTGGAGCCGACCTCGACAGGGTTTTCACGGAAGTGGTGGCAGGGTTATAAAATGACGTGAATCATCGTTTTGAACCATAGTTCAATTCCGCACGTGCGGAATTCAAAATTCATTAATCGTTAATCGTCAATCGTCAATCGTCAATCGCCTACACATTAAACCTAATATTTAGCATGTCAGCCTCTTGCACAATATAATTTTTGCCTTCCACGTGGAATTTTCCGGCCTCTTTTACGGCGTGTTCTGAGCCATATTTTATAAAGTCGTCGTACTTGATCACTTCGGCGCGGATGAAACCTCGCTCCAGGTCACTGTGAATTACGCCGGCAGCTTGTGGCGCTGTCATGCCTTTGTGGATAGTCCAGGCACGCACCTCTTTGGGGCCGGCCGTAAAAAACGACTGCAAATCGAGCATGTCGTAAGCTGTCTTAATCATGATGTTGACGCCCGGTTCGGTGAGGCCGGCATCGCTTAGAAATTCGCGGCGATCGTTTTCGTCGTCCAGTTCGGCAATCTCTGCTTCAAGTTTCCCTGCAATTACGATCACCTTTGTTTGCTTGCCGGCCAGGGCTGCTTTTACTGCATCCACATATGCATTGCCTTTGGTGGCTGAGCTGTCGTCGACGTTGCAGACGTACATCACCGGTTTGGCGGTGAGCAGGAACATGTCGTCGATGATATTTTTTTTGTCGTCGGCATCGAGTTCCATGTCGCGCACGCTGCCAAAATTTTCGAGATGTGCTGCCACCCTACGCAGCACCTCTGCCTGTCGTTTTAGCTCTTTGTCGCCGGTTTTGGCAGCTTTTTCGAGGCGTACAATTTTTCGTTCGGTCAAGTCCAGGTCGCGTACCTGCAGCTCCAGATCTACTATCTCCATATCGCGCACCGGATCGATAGATCCTTCTACGTGTGGCAGCTCTTCATCGTCGAAGCAGCGCAGTACGTGGATGATGGCATCGGTTTGCTGTATGTCGGCCAGAAACTTATTGCCCACGCCTTCGCCATGACTCGAGCCTTTAGCAAGCCCCGGGATATCGACGATCTCTACCACGGCAGGCATCACCCGCGCCGATTTTACCAGCGCGTCGATTTTGTACAGCCGCTCGTCGGGCACCTCTATCATACCGATGTTCGATTTGGTGGTGCTAAAGGCAAATTTGGTAGTCTCAGCTTTTGTTCTGGAGATGCAGTTGAAAATTTCTGTCTTCCCCACGTTAGTCATCCCGATGATGCCGCATTTCAGTCCCATAGTTTTTATTTTTTTTATTAATTTTTATTTCGTTGGTTAATAGCCCGGTAGTATTCGCGGGCGTTGTTAAGATGTTGCCGGTAAGTTTGTGCAAAGGTGTGGTAGCCGGAGCCATCGGGTCGGGCAACAAAAAACATATAGTCGTGCTTCTGCGCGTTGAGCACCGACAGCAGGCTGGCGACCGAGGGTATGCAAATAGGCCCTGGCGGCAGTCCTTCGTGCAGATAGGTGTTGTAAGGCGAATCGATCTGTGTGTGCTTTCGGTAAACTCTGTTCAGCAGCGAATCGGTTTGTATGTAGAAAGCATAAACCGCTGTAGGGTCGGCCTGTAGCTTCCAGCCTTTTCGCAGCCTGTTGAGGTATACGCCGGCGATGGTGGCTTTTTCGTCGTTGCGGTTGGTTTCTTTTTCGACGATAGATGCCAGGGTGCTCACCTCTGCCGGGTTGAGACCGGCGGCAGAAGCCTTCGCCATTTTGTCGGCATCCCAAAATTTGTTGTACTCGCGGTGCATGCGCTCTGTGAAACCCTCGGCGGTGGTGTTCCAATAAAATTCGTAGGTGTTGGGAATAAACAGTACGGGCGCCGTTTCGATGGTCAGGCCATAGCGATTGTAAAATGCTGCGCTTTGGAGATAATTGATGATGGAAAGGCTGTCAGCTTCTATCTGTTTGCCAATCACTCCGGCCAGTTGCCCGATGGTGCGCAGATTGTTAAAAATTACATTCAGTGGTGTTTGCGCTCCTGAGCGCAGCATGTCGATCAACGCATCGTTGTTCATGCCCTGTTTCAGTTCATACCTTCCCGGGTTGACGTGCGCGGGCAGGTTTTTGCGCTCAGCCAGCCAGGCAAAAGAGCGCGTATCTTTGAGCAGGTTGCTTGACGCAATATTTTCGATCAACTCGTTGTAATCAGATCCGGTAGCTACATAGAGATAGCCTTTGTCGCCTTCCGCCAGATTAACATTATCGTGGTACACCACCCACCAGAAAGCAGTTGCTGCTGCGGCAGCCAAAATCAGTACAAGGCCGATACTGCCATAAAGAAAAGTTTTGCGTGTTGATGATTTCATTTCAAGGGATAATCAGCAGGTTGCTAAGGGCGGATAAGTTGGTAAAATTGTTCGTCTTTCCATTCGTCGTTTTGCAGAAGCCAATGCCGTTTGGTTCCTGTTTTTACAAATCCTTGTTTTTCAAACATCTTTATGCTGGTGGTATTGTCGGTGGTAATAGAGGCGTAAATCTGGTGCAGGTTGAGGATTTCAAAGCAATAGTCGATTAGCAACCGAAGCGCTTCGGTTCCATAGCCTTTGTTTTGTTCTGTCGAATCCAGCAATATTCCGGTGCCGGCGCGGCGGTGCAGCGGATCGTATTCAAAAAGGTCGATGGCGCCGATGGCCTGGTTATTCTCACGAAGCACGATCATCAGCCGCAATTGCCTTACTGAAAGCAGGTCGCGTGCGGCGGTGAGCACATACTGCTCGATGTCGAAGCGGGAGTAGGGCGCCAGCGTATTGCTCAGATGCCACACCGCGGGGTCGTTTTCCCATTGGTAAAGTTTTTCGATATCTTCAGGCTCCGGGGCTCGCAGATAGATATTCTGTCCGGTTAGTGTCATGCTGTTTTAAGAATTTATAATCAAAACTTAGTTTGATAGGTTCCGCTAAAAACATAGGTGGCAGGGCCTTCAAGCCATACTTTTTTAAAAATGTTGTCTTCACGGCGCGCCGAAACGCGCAACTTTCCGCCTTTGGCATCGATGATCACTGTTCCGGCGACAGTATTGTTTTCTAATAGATGTACGATGGCAGCTGCAACCGATCCGGTGCCACACGCCAGCGTTTCGCCCTCTACGCCTCGCTCGTAGGTGCGCATGCGAATGTGGAGCGGTGCTACTTTCTGAACAAAATTTACATTGATGCCCTGTTCTTTGTACTGGTCGCTGAAGCGGATAGCGCTGCCCTGCTGCTGCACATCAATGCCGGCAACATTGTCCACAGGAACTATCAAATGTGGCGATCCGGTGTCGATACGGTAGTTGCCATCAGTCTGCACGAAATCTTCTACATCGTTCATCTTTAAGCGGATGGTAGCCTGCTGCTGTTGCTCCTGCACAAGTTGGGCATGGTGAATCCCGTCGACAGCGCTAAAGGTGAGCTGTTTTTCGCTGATAGCGCGACGGATGGCAAACCACGCAATACATCTGCCGCCATTGCCACACATGGTAGCTTCGTGGCCGTCGGAGTTGAAATAGCGCATATCGAAATCATAATCGCGGCTGTTGCCAAGCAATAGCAAGCCGTCGGCACCCACTCCGAAATGCCGGTCGCAAAAGGATTTTATTGTCGCAACATCAGCTTTAAACTGATTTCGTCGGTTGTCGATCAGGATAAAATCGTTGCCGGCGCCTTCGTATTTTTCAAAGTCTATATTCATACCTTATTAATATGGATACAAAAAACGCTATTTTTTTGTTAATGTTTATGGGAGTTTGCTATTGTCTGACTTTGGGAAGTGTTTGTCGGTTACTTAACAACTTTTAACGGTACCCAGGGATTAATATTTTTTGAATGTTCGTTATCAGATAGTCTTTGTCATATTAATCTGCCGAAAGATAAGATGGTTTACTTATTGATTAAGATTTCGATCATAACTTTCAAATCATATTTATAAATAAAAAAATAGCATCATGAAAAGATTTGCTTTAACCTTGTTGGTTGCCTTTGCCGGTGGTATGTTTGCTGTTGGTCTCATCAACATGATAGGCCACAACGACGCAGCACAACCTGTGAGCACTTCGGTGGTTTTACCCGAATCATTTATGGCGCAGCCCGCCTCCTATCCGGTGCCTTCGGTGCCACAGCAGGGTGCTCCCGACTTTGTGCGTGCTGCCGAAATGACAGTGAACGCAGTGGTTCACATCAAAACGGAGGTGCGCCGCCGCACTTCGGCTTACGATAATTTTTTCTACGAATTTTTTGGCCGGCCACAGCCCCAATACAACCAGCCGCTCATGGCTTCCGGCTCCGGAGTTATTGTTTCGGATGAAGGCTACGTTGTTACCAACAATCATGTGGTACAGAATGCCGAACGCATCGAGGTAATCCTCAACGACAAGCGCTCGTACGAAGCTGAGATTGTAGGGACAGATCCTTCGACAGATCTGGCCTTGATAAAAATTAACGAAGAAAACCTTCCTTTTTTAATCTACGGCAACTCCGACGTGGTGCAGGTAGGCGAATGGGTGCTGGCAGTGGGCAATCCATTTAATCTCACCAGCACCGTCACGGCAGGCATTGTGAGCGCCAAAGCCCGCGACATCAATATTCTGGGGACTTCCGCTGCCATCGAATCGTTTATTCAAACCGATGCACCCGTAAATCGTGGCAACAGTGGCGGCGCACTCGTCAACATTGCCGGCGAGCTGATTGGCATCAATGCAGCCATTGCTTCTAACACCGGCAGCTACACCGGCTATTCGTTTGCAATACCTGTAAACATTGTAAAAAAAGTGGTGAACGATTTTATTAATTATGGCGAAATTCAGCGTGCTTACATTGGCGTTTCTATCCGCGACATCGACAGCGACTTTGCCCGTGAGCGTAAACTGAAAGACCTGCATGGTGTCTATGTTGTAGCCGTGGCCGAAAACAGCTCTGCCTACGATGCTGACATACGCCCCGAGGATGTCATTCTGCAAATAGAAGGCATTCCTGTCAACAGCGTTTCGCGGCTGCTCGAAGCCGTTAGTCAACACAGCCCCGGCGAACGTATCGACGTGATTTTGATCCGCGATGGAAAAACCATCCGGAAAGAAGTGCTGCTGAAGAACCGTGAAAATACCTACGACCTGGTGTCGACGCCTAAAAGCGAAGCCATCAGTAAGTTGGGAGCTACCTTCGATGTCCCGTCGGCCGAAGAAAGTGCCCGCCTGGGCATCGACTACGGGATGAAGATTGTGGAATTGAATCGCGGCAAGCTAATGGATCGCGGTATCCGCGAAGGCTTTATCATCACCGAAATAGACAAAACTCCCGTGCGTTCCATTGATGACATCAAAAATCTGTTGGCCAAAAAGTCGGGCGGCGTGCTTATCGAAGGTGTTTATCCCAACGGTCAAAGAGCCTATTATGCTATCGGCCTCTAAAATGGGCGTTTGTCCATCTGACCAAAAATGCCGAACATTTTCTATCCAATTAAACATTAAACCTGCAAGTTGTGTTATTTAACCTCCATGGTTAACTTTTTTTTACATTTCACTTAATCCTTTTGTTATTGCAATAAAGCAACGCGTGCATAGTTAAGTATCACAATAACCGCAAGTCACACCATTAACAAAACCATTATCTATCGGGACATTTTTAACTAAATTTTAAGGAAAATTTTTAATGAGACAGCTAAAGATCACAAAGTCGATTACCAATCGAGAAACCGCATCTCTGGACAAGTACCTTCAGGATATAGGCAAGGAAGAACTTATCACTGCCGAGGAAGAAGTACTGTTGGCTCAGCGCATCAAGCAAGGCGATCAGACGGCGTTGGAAAAACTTACCAAAGCCAACTTACGTTTTGTGGTGTCGGTAGCCAAGCAATACCAAAACCAGGGACTTAGTTTGCCTGATCTTATCAACGAAGGAAATCTGGGTTTGATTAAAGCCGGACAACGTTTTGACGAAACCAGGGGTTTCAAATTTATCTCTTATGCTGTTTGGTGGATTCGTCAATCGATATTGCAGGCGCTGGCCGAGCAGTCGCGTATTGTCCGTTTGCCGCTCAATCAGGTGGGCTCGCTCAACCGCATCCGCAAGGAATCATCCAAGCTCGAGCAGAAATTTGAACGCCCGCCCTCACCCGACGAAATTGCCGAATCGCTGGATTTGCCGGAAAGCAAAATTGAGTCGGTGCTCAAAATTACTACCCGTACAGTGTCGATGGATGCTCCACTGACACAGGACGAGGATATGAGTCTGCTCGATGTGTATATCTCTGACGACAGCAGCCCGCATACCGACAGATTCCTGATGAAAGAATCGCTTGCCAAAGAAATTCAACGCTCGCTGGCTACACTTACCAAAAAAGAACGCGACGTCATCAATCTCTTTTACGGCATCGGAATGAACCACGGCCTGACACTCGACGAGATCGCCATGAAATTTGACCTCACCCGCGAACGGGTGCGACAAATCAAAGAAAAGGCCATCAGGCGCTTAAAGCACAACTCACGCAGCAAGCTGCTCAAAGCCTATTTAGGCCAGTAGTTGATAATGAATCTGGAAAAAAAAGACCTGCCCCGTTTGAGGCAGGTCTTTTTTTTTTGATAAAGTGTAACAATCCATTTCTCGATGTGTCATACAAGCAACTAAACGATGAAATTGGAATCAGCAGCAGCACAGATAAAGCATGCCGATTTGATAGAAGCATGCAAAGTGTCGGATCGGAAGGCGCAGGAGCGCATTTACGATCTTTACTGCCACGCCATGTACAATGCGAGTTTGCGCATCGTGGCCGACGCTGCACNNTGCAGGACGCGTTCATTGAAGCTTTTCAAAAAATCAACGACTTCAGAGGCGAAGGGGAGTTTGGTGGTTGGCTCAAGCGCATCGTCATCAACAACTCCATCAACTACCTGAGGCGCAAAAAGGAGATGGCCATCCTGGATGATCATCATCAGGAGTTGGCCGATCCGACTGCAGAGGAGGAAGCAATCACCGAGAATCTCTTCTGCCGGCTCGAAGAGATCCGCCTGGCGATGCAGAGGCTCAACGACGATTACCGGTGTATCTTATCCCTTCACCTCCTGGAAGGATACGATCATCAGGAAATAGCGCAGGTGTTGCAAATTTCGTATGGAAACGTGCGAACGCGCTATTCGCGCGCCAAACAAAAGCTGTTGCAAATTATCATGCGCAGCCGTGATGAGTAAGAGAAGGTTATAATTTTAAATTTTAAAACTTAAAGGAGATGTCGTTTCTCGAAAAAAAAATAGGCGAAAACAAAGCATTTTTTGATGACCAGCCGCTGCCCGCCGGTCATCGTCAGCGCTTTACGGTCAAGCTCGAAAGTGCCGGACGAAAAGAGTCTAAAAAGATTCAATGGCCGGGCATATTCCGAATTGCTGCCGTGCTGCTCATTTTGGTCTCGTCGTTTTTTGTTTTTAAAAAAATCTCTTTCGACCACTTTGGCAGTGCTGTGCTTGAGGGCGTAACAATGATCACATTTCCTGAAGAACTTGAAAACGTTTTTACCTATTACGACCGCATTGCCAAGCAAAAAGTCGAAAAAATTGATCAGGCTGCAATTAATGATACAGAAGCACAACGCATTAAAACAATAGCTGAAAAGAAACTACAGGCACTCGATGCCAACCTGGCCAAAATTGAAAAAGAGTACATGAAAAACCCCGACAACAAAAAACTTAAGGCCGCTTTGGTGAACAATAAACGGCAAAAAGAGCGGGTCATCGAAAATATCCTCACACAACTCGACCAGGCCGCAACGCTCCGGCAGGTGCCGACAGATAATTTTTCTGAATTAAAAAATTAAATGTTATGAAAACATCCCGTAATTCAATGCTGTTTGTCGTGCTCCTGGCGCTTCTGGGTGTATCGGCACAGGCATCCGGCGAAACCTTCGATAAGGTTCTTGCGGAAAAGAAATATGCTGTCGATGAAAACGTGCTGCTTTCCATCGTGCATAAGTACGGCACAGTAAAATGCCGGAATTGGGACGAGCAAGCCATATTGGTGAAAGTTACCGCCCAGGTGGATGCCTCTTCACGTGCCGAGGCCGAAAAAATCTTTGCCCGTATCCAATATGAGCTTTCCGGCAGCCGCAGCAAGGTAAATTTTGAGATCCGCAACAGTGGTGATCTTACAAAAGGTAAGAACAGCAAACTCATCATCCACGTTGATGTGATGATGCCTGAAATGGTGCAGCTGGAATTGTACAACCAGTTTGGCAACTGCTACATCGGCAGGGTGAGCGGAGCCAGCGAGATACGCATCGAATATGGCTCATTGGAAATAGCAGCCTTAAAAAATGAAGCTAATCAGGTGGGGATCGAATTTGGCGAGGGACGCATCGAATATATCCACAAAGGTGAGGTCGAGGTTTCCTATTCGCCGCTCACCATTGGTGAGAGCAGTTTTTTGTTGGTAGCATCAGATTATTCCGATGTAAAAATTGGCAAGGTGTCGCAAATCGAGATAGAGTCGGAGGGGGGAAGCGTGCAAATTGGCGAGGTGGACGAGGCAGTGATGTCGGCAAAATTCTCCGAATGTACCCTCAAAAAGCTTGGTCGTAGCCTGCGTGCCGAATCGGAGTATGGTGCGCTGATACTTTCGGAGGTGTCGCCCCAATTTGAGCTGGTAGAAATAGAAAATGCGTTCGGTTCTGTACGAGTTACCTTTGAAAGCAGCGCCAGCTTTCGGTTCGAAACAGAGGTGGAGATGGGTACAATAGACTTTAAAGATTTTCCGGAACCACGCTTTAAATTCTCCACGCTCGAAAAGTTCTTGACAGGAAGCAGCTATTCCGGCACCACAGGCCCCAACTCGCAAAGAGCGTTGGTTTCCATCGTGAGTTCCTATGGCAGCATAATTTTAGGTTTTAAATAAAAAGGAAAAATTATTTATTAAAATAGAAAAAGGAGAGATTATGAAAAAAGTACAGATGAATTTTATGATGGGTTTGTTAGTCGGGAGCCTGCTCCTGATGACGAATGTTGTAAATGCACAGTTTGGAACCAGTGCACGTGGTAACGGCAAGGTGGTAAGCAACGAACGAACGGTGGGCGATTTTACGGCTATTTCCATCGATGCTTCGGCTGATGTGAAACTCCGTCAGGGTGAACAAACCAAGGTGGTTGTAAAAACCGACGAGAACCTTCAAGATAACGTTACTACCGAAGTTTCGGCAGGAGTACTCAAAATTGANNGAGCAACAGAGATGGTGGTATTTGTTACCGTCAAAAATCTGGAGCGCGTCCGCATAAATGGTTCTGGCGATTTGGACAGTGAAGACCTAATCCGTGGCAACGAACTGGAGATTCTTATCAACGGGTCGGGCGATGTAGAGATGGATTTGGAAATGAAACACGTCACCACACTCATCAACGGCTCCGGCGACGTGGAGCTGACGGGAATTCAGGGCGACCTGAAACTTGTTGTGAATGGCTCCGGCGATTTTGAAGCCGAACGGGTTCGCCTCGATCAGTGTAATATTACAGTAAACGGTTCCGGCGATGTGAAACTCAACGGCAGCGCCAACGATGTAATACTCAACCAATCTGCTTCTGGCGACATCAACCTGTTTAATCTCAAAGCCGTTAATGTGTCTGTCGACAGTCGTGGCTCGGGCGATGTGGTGGTTTCCGTATCCGGCAATTTAAAGGTGTCGCTCCACGGCTCCGGCGATCTCACCTATTATGGCGAGCCTATTTCCATCAGCACTTCGGCCAAAGGCTCCGGCGACATTTATCACAGATAAAATTAAAAACTGCAAAAAAATGACCCACCTGAAAACGCACTTTTGTTTTCTATCGGTAACCATTGGTTTGTCTTTGTTCGTTTGTCCTTCGTATGCTCAGGAATCTTCCGGCGGCGTGTTTGTCGTTGGCGGAATACATCAGCGTCACGAAAACGCCAAACACTATTCCTATGAAAAAATGGGGGAAATTTTTCAACAGCTTAATCCCGATATTCTTTGTGTGGAAACACAGCAAAAGTATGTCGACGATAGCAGCTACACCGGAACTCCTTATGATTTTTTGAAGTTTATGATACCGTTGGCACAAAAAGAAAAGAGACCCATTTATGGTATCGATTGGTGGGATAATGAGAAAGGAGACGAATGGCAAAAATTACAACAGAAAGCTTACAATGATACAGCCATTGCTCCGGAGATCAACCTGTTTGGCGGCATGTTTGTGATTTTAGATGCATATTTTGAAACGAAAGATTTTGAGCAGATCAACTCCCGCTACATTACCAATTTGTGGAAAGCAAAAAACGAATTCAAATACCACGTCTTCTCACAGTCACCAGAATATCGTTTTATTGTGGAATTTGAAAACCAAAGGAACCATCACATTGTTGAGAATATTCGTAAAGTAGTTTTAAATAATCCGGGTAAAAAGGTTTTGGTTGCTATTGGAATAGACCACAAATATTACATCGAAGAAAAACTTCAGAATCTTGGCATCAAAGTTTATCATATCGAAAATATCGAACAATTTAAAAAATGATGGTAAACTATCAAGCACGCTACAACGCAAGTATTTATTAATCATCAATCATCACATTTTAACTTAACATCAATACCATTATGAAAACCATTTCAACAGTTTATCTTTTACTTCTTTTTCCGGCCGTTATTGCGTTTGCCGGATGTGACAATCTACTGGGCGTTCAGGGCAACGGCAGGGTGAAATCTGAAGAGCGCAGCGTAAGCTCGTTCGACCAGATAAGCGTCGGCGGTGCTTTCGACGTTTACCTTACGCAGGGCGATACCGAATCGTTGCGTGTGGAAGCCGACGACAACCTGCTGCCGCTCATCGAAACCAAAGTAAGCAATGGCCGCCTTGTGATCCGCTCGCGCGAAAACATCGGTGAGGCAAAAGAGCTGAACGTGTATATTACCTTTAAGCAACTGAACAAAATTGAGGCCTCCGGCGCTTGCGAGATCAAGAATGAAGGGCAACTCAACTTTGGTGATCTTGTTTTGAACGGCAGTGGCGCCTCAGAAATCGATCTGACGCTGACTGCAGCAAAACTGGAAGGCGAATATTCCGGCGCTTCAGAGGTCGATCTTGAAGGTTCGGCGGAGGTGTGTGAGTTCAATCTTTCAGGAGCCTCCGAGCTGGATGCCGAGGGGCTGGTGGTTCAACAGATGAAAATCGACCTGAGCGGCGCTTCTGAAGCTGAGGTGCAGGTGATGCAGCATTTGAAAGTGCGTGCCTCCGGTGCTTCTTCCGTAAAATACACAGGCAATCCTACCATCGACGAGCATACCTCCGGCGCCTCATCGGTAAGGAAAAAATAACCTGGCGCGTAAGCCACTATTTGCCAAAGCCAACCTTAAAAAAAAGAAACTCTGCCATACAGCAGGGTTTCTTTTTTTTGGTTGGAATAACGACTTTCGTAGAATGATGTCGCTCTGTTGGGAATGGAATTCAAGATTCGCTATTCAAGATTCGATTCCGCACGTGCGGAATTCAATTTTCATTTTCTTATTTCCAGACTCCTCACTGCCAATCGCTAATCTGAATTCAGCTACCTGCTTTAGCGGGTCACAATTTCGTAGGTATCTTTTGCAATCATCAGCTCTTCGTTGGTAGGAATGATCACCACCTTTACTTTTGAGTTTTCTTTGGTGAGTGAAACTTCTTTTGCACGAACGCTATTGTTGAGATCAAAATCAAAATCGATCCCCAGAAATTCCAGTCCTTCTATCGCATTGGCGCGGGTTAGCGCATCGTTTTCGCCAATGCCGCCCGTAAACACCACCACATCCAGACCGCCCATTGCGGCGGCATAGGCGCCGATGTATTTCTTTACGCGATAAGCGTACATTTTATAGGCTTCCTGTGCGCGGTGGTTTCCATCTTCGGCAGCTTGTTCCACATCGCGCATGTCGGAAGAGATGCCTGAAACGCCCAGGATGCCGCTGAACTTATTCACCAGCGTGTTGGCAGTTTTGAGGTTCATGTCCTCTTTGTTGATGATGTGAAAAAGTGCTCCTATGTCCAGGTCGCCGCAGCGTGTACCCATCATCACGCCCTCCAGGGGCGTCATGCCCATGCTGGTGTCGAGCGATTTGCCGTTGAGCACCGCCGCCAGTGAGGCGCCGTTGCCCAGGTGGCAGGTCACGATTTTGGTTTTATTAATATCCAAACCTAAAACTTCGCAGGCTCGTGCCGACACGTATTTGTGGCTGGTGCCATGAAAGCCGTAGCGGCGAATTTTATGCTTTTCGTAGAGCGAGTAGGGGATACCATATAAATAGGAGTAATCGGGCATGGTCTGGTGGAAAGCCGTGTCGAACACGCCTGCCTGTGGCACTCCCGGCAGCAGTTGCTGCATGGCATAAATACCTTTGAGGTTGGGCGGATTGTGCAGCGGCGCGAGGTCGGTCCATTTTTCGAGTGCAGCAACCACTTCGGGAGTGATGGCTACGCTTCCGCTAAATTCTTCGGCGCCGTGTACCACCCGGTGCCCAACGGCTTGTATCTCGTCGAGGGTGGCGAGGCTGCCATATTCTTTGTCGATGAGGATGCCCAGCAAATATTCGATGCCCGCCTGGTGATCGAGGATTTCGCCCGCTACTTTCAACTCTTTTCCGTCGTTGCGTTTATGCTTGATGCTCGCTCCCTTTAGCCCGATTTTATCCACCAGCCCTTTGGCTTCCACTTCTTTCGAAGGCATGTTGAAAAGCTGATATTTTATCGAAGAGCTTCCGCAGTTTAAAACAATGATTTTCATTTTATGCTATTTCTGATTTTTATCATTCACTATCAAAATTCTTTTTCCGATCTATCGGCCTAATGTTCTGATGCTGCCGGGTTTTGCTTTTTTTACGCCATCAGTCCAGTAGTAAAAACCTTCGCCCACATGGCGTCCGAGCATCTTGGCTCGTACCATCCGTTTGATGATGGGCGAGGGCTTAAAGCGAAGGTCGCCCTGCTCGCGGTAGAGATTTTCCATCCATTTGTGGATTTTGTCGACGCCATATTTGTCGGCCATTTCGAATGGACCAAACTCAAATCCGGTAGCTTCCATCATCACCTCGTCGATGTCAGTAACGGTTGATACGCCCTCCAGCAGCAGGTTGCAGGCTTCGTTAATCATCGATACAATCATTCGGGTGCTGATGTTGCCCGGCGATTCGCTGCATTCCACCACCTTTTTGCCGATCATGTGGCAGAATTTCTTAACCATTTCAAAGGCTTGGTCGCTGGTGGCGGCATGGCGCACCACTTCCACGATGTTGATTCTGCTCACCGGACTCAGGAAATGCATTCCCAGCGAGCGGTCGGGATATTGAAGTGCTGCCGACAGGTCGCTGATCATGAGTGTGGCGGTGTTGGAGGTGATCACCGTGTAGCGGCTTACCACCTGCTCTACGCGCTCAAACACCTGCATGCGCTCTTCGATGCTGGTGCCGGGTTTTTTGGAGAGGATGGTTTCGATGATGATGTCGCAGTGGCGCAGATCCTCGTATTTGGTGGAGCCGGTGATGCGTTGCATCACAAGTTTTTTCTCACTGCCCGTCATGCCCCATTTGTCGATGAGTTCGTCGAGTTGATCGTTCATGCTTTTCAGGCTGGCCTGCACAAGCTCCTCTGACAAATCGATAAAGACAATATCGATGCCCTTCTGGCTCACATGCAGCGCTATTTCCTGCCCGATGGAGCCACAGCCTATCAGCCCTACTTTTTGCAGCATCCCTTTGGGTTGCATCGACTTGCCAAGGCTGAACCGTTCCAGTTGTTCTTCCATTTTTAAAAATTATAGTGATTTTTTATTAATAATCAGGATGTTAATTTCGGAGAAGCTTTCGCTTAACGCAATTTTTGATTCGTGGCAAAGGTAGTCAAGAAACATTTGTTGCCCGAACCTCCTATTTATAAAGAGTATAAATTTTTGTCTTAATGACGGGAAATCTTTCTTGGTCATTAATCGTGCAGCAGTAAGATAAGTAGCCTAAAATCAACTATTAAGAAAAGATTAGAAATTTAATATCCCTACAAAATCAGATGAATAGAGGTGTTAAGGAGTGTTAGTAAATAAAAAATTTGTAATGGCATTGTTTTAACAAAAGCGAAATAGTTATAAATTTGGAAGCTAAATACTTAACTGCTAATTCATTATTTGATGTAAATAGTTAATAACCAGCTATGAAAAGAAATCTCCTCCTGTTTTCTTGCCTTTTTTTGTTTATTACAATTTCTTTCGGACAGGATGCCCCCTTGTTTGGAATCAAATTTACAGGCTTTGTAAAAAACGATTTCTATTTCGACAGTCGCCAAACTGTCTCTATTCGCGACGGGCAGTTTCTGCTTTATCCCGCTGCCAAAGATATTGATGCCGCTGGTAGCGATGTAAATGCTCGCAGCAGTTTCAACATCATCAGTATCCAATCGCGGCTGCGGGGCGACATCACGGGGCCGGATGCATTGGGAGCCAAAACATCCGGCGCCATCGAAGGCGAATTTTTTGGCCACGCCGAAGGGCAGATCAACGAGTTCAGGCTGCGCCATGCGTATGTAAAACTCGACTGGAAAAACACACAGTTGCTGGTGGGGCAGTACTGGCATCCGTTGTTTGTCGAAACTTCTTTTCCGGGCACCATCTCTTTCAATACCGGCGTGCCGTTTCAGCCTTTTTCGCGCAATCCGCAGATCAGGCTTACGCAAAATTTCGGGAAGTTGAGGGCACTTTTTACGGTGCTTTCGCAGCGCGACTTTACCAGCACCGGCCCCGACGGCGCCGACACCAAATACTTACGCAACGCAGTGTTGCCCAATCTCAGCCTGCGCGCCGAATACCACACAACCTGGTCGAATGGCCACGAGATGCTGGGCGGAGCGTCGGTGAATTACAAAAAACTGTTGCCACGATTGATGACAGTTCCCGGTTTTAAAGCCGACGAAACGATAGGCAGTTTCTCCTGGATGGTTTTTCTCAAATATGCTTTTCCTGCTCTCGAGCTGAAAGCCGGATTCACCCATGCACAAGATGCCCACGACCTGACCATGCTTGGAGGTTATTCCATACATCAATTAACCGATTCCGTGCAGGAACAATTCAATTACACTCCTTACAAAACGGCGGCTGCCTGGGGCGACTTTGAAACGCGTGGCGCCAAGTGGAAAGCCGGCCTGTTTTTGGGCTACACCAAAAATCTGGGCGCCACCAAAAATACCATCGGTCCTCCTTACGTTCGCGGCGGCAATATCGACTACGTTTATCGCATCGCTCCACGCTTGATTTTCAAC
>LSQX01193257.1_pt1 | contig 17894 bp, 11 predicted proteins | sample 654561 | NCBI WGS metagenome assembly LSQX01 (sample SAMN04489861, study PRJNA283612) | anaerobic digester metagenome | isolation source: 4 biogas reactors fed with cattle manure at either 37C or 55C with and... | place: Denmark: Kongens Lyngby | collected 2014
AGATGTGTATAAGAGACAGTTTGAAACCAGTCCCAGAAGTATTATGAAGACTATGCACAAACCGTCTACGCTTAATTTAACCTCACTGCCGTTTCTGCTATAAAGCAGCATATACAGTACCATTTCAAATCCGAGTCCGATAAGAAGCACAGGCCAATACTTATATATGTCTTTTACAGGTATATCCATAAAATTCTGTGCGAACAACAGTGATACCACAGTAATAAGTCCCACTGCCAATGTTATGCTGCCAACCTTTTTCTTTATCATTTTGCTCCCTCCAATTTGTTTCTATAATATACTACGAATACTATAAAAAAAAGTCTTATTTGATTAGATCTTTATTATTATGTACATCCGTTTATTATGTACATCCGTCTTAAGATGCTGTATCCTAAAAGTAGAAGAGCCAATTCAACTTGCGCTTGTGCGAATTGCGCCAAAACGCAGGCATTTTATAAATATCCTGTTTATCGCATTATCGGAAATGAGGTGTTTTTATGGACTATGATACAGAAAGCCTTAAGCAGTATTATGATTTGTCTCAAAGAGTAGCCGAAGCCATTGAAGCTGTGCTCAGAATAGATGTAACAATAATGAACGTCAAAATGGAACGTATTTCAGGAACAGGCAGATACAAATCGCTCTTGGGCGAAATAATCGAAAGGGAAACGGCTTTTGATTATTGCTTAAGAACCGGAAGCCCTCAAATCATTGTTGATCATGAAGATGAGAATTCTATTTGTCAGAAATGCCCTAGATACTCAAGCTGCGAAGAAAAAGCAGAGGTATGCGTCCCGATAAAACAAGGAGATGCTGTTATTGGAGTTATAGGAGTAATTGCTTTTAGCGAAGAACAAAAAAACCAAATCATAAATAACAAGCTGGTGTTCTTAAATTTTCTTGAAAAAATGTCAGATTTGTTGGAAGCAAAGTATTCGGAATACAAAATCAACTATGAAAAAAGACTTTTAAACAACAGGCTTGTTTCTGTATTGGATACCATTAATGAAGGTATTGTACTCTGCAGTAAAAAAGGAGACATTTTTTACAAAAATAAAGCACTGGTCAATATTTTAAGCGAAATCGGAATAATCAACTATGATGAATTTTTGAAGGAAATATGGAAAAATACAATACTGCAAGAAATACTTGCGAGCAAGGATTACCCCGATCCATGCGAGATAGCGGTAAATCATAAGAATGAAAAATATGGTCTGCTGGTATCCGTATCTTACCTGAAGACCGGCGGTGAATCAAGTGAAATCATTCTGACACTTCAAAATATAAATAAACTGAGGAAACAGATAATACAATCAGTGGCCAAGAGCCAGGTCAAGCTTCAGTTTGATAACATCCTCGGCATTTCCGAAAACTTTCTTGAAGCAAAAATGTTAGCTGAGAAAGCAGCGCTTACAGAATCTAATGTGCTTATATACGGAGAAAGCGGAACAGGAAAGGAGCTTTTTGCCCATGCCATCCACAACCACAGTATAAGGTCCGATCATGCCTTTGTGCCGATAAACTGTGGAGCCATACCTGACGAGCTTTTGGAAAGTGAGTTGTTCGGGTATGAAAAAGGAGCTTTTACAGGTGCTGTTGCATCAAAAAAGGGGCTTATCGATGTAGCTGAAGATGGTACCATCTTCTTCGATGAGATTGAAAACGCATCTGCTTCAATACAGAGCAAACTGCTTCAGCTCTTTGAAGATAGACTTTATCGTAGAGTGGGAGATACACATTACAAGAAAACCAATGCCAGATTTATTGTAGCTACCAATCGCAACCTTTTAGATAAAATTCATAATAACCTTTTTCGGGCAGATCTATACTATAGGCTGGCAGTTATAGAAATCAAGCTTCCCCCATTAAGGAAAAGAGGTCATGACATCCTTGAGATATCTAATTATTATGTAAAAAAATATTCAGCTGAAACCGGCAGGGAAATCAATCTTCTGACAGAAAAGGATTATGACCGTCTTTCGTCATATAATTGGCCCGGCAACATACGTGAGCTTAAAAATTTCATCGAAAGGGCTGTTATTTTCTCAAATTGCAGAACCATCGACCTTAATGCATTTTTTAAAGATACCTTCCATTCAAATACCGGAGCTTCTATTCATAATTGCTACAAGGACTACATGCGTCAAAAGGAGCAGGAGTTTTTATCAAACGCCCTCTCCCAATGCAATGGAAATATAGAAAAAACCGCACGTCTCATTAACATGTCTGTTCCCTTCATTTACAAGAAAATCAAGGAACTGAAGCTATAAACCCTATAACATATAGCTTTCGATAATTTCACTTAGACGGCAACGGTCAACTTTTCCTATGCACTCTTTTGCATAAGACAAATCCGCTTCGGCCAGAGTAGTGTTGTCCAACTGTTTGTAAAGCTCAAGCCTTCCAAGATATCCTTTTGCAGCTTCATAATCAGACTCTAGCTGGTGGGACAGGGTTATTGATTCGGTAAACAGGTCAATAGCCTTTGAAAGGTGGTCATCAAGGCATGCCAAAATATTGCCCTTAAGCCTTAAAGCCTTAATTTTTCTCATGTCGCTTCTTACATCTTCCGCTATGGAAATAGCCTTCTCACAGTACTCCAAGGCTTTATTTGCATCGCCCGTCATAAGCTCATGCAACGCCTTATATCTGTAATAATCACTCAAATATGCAATTTCACCAGCTTCATTGAATATTTTGTATGATGTCTCAAGCATTTCAGGAATCCTGTCATTCTGCTCCATTTCAATATACAGCCTTGCACTGCTTATATAGTTTATACCTTCCCCTATGGGTACATTGATTTCCCTTACTATCTCAAGTGATTTATTATAGTATTCAAGTGCCTCATCCTTGAGCCCTCTTTCATACATTATATCTCCTATGTTGGTAAGCGCAACACTTTCATTGAGTCTTGACGCTATTTCCCGTGAAATGCTTATTGCCTCATTGAACAGAACCTCTGCCTTGGAAAACAGCCCCTTATCCATATAGAGTATGCCGAGATTTATACAGCCCGCAATATATCCCTGCTGATCGGATATTTTTCTTGAAACATGGATGGACTTATCAAAGAATTCCTGCGCCTTTGATATCATACCGGTGGCATGGTATACAGCCCCAAGGTTTCCCGACACTTTGGCCATAATGGCAAGGTTGTTTATCTTTTCTGCATACTTGTATGACTTGTCCATGTAAAACAGGGAATCGGATATTTCCCCCAAGGTGTAGTATATTATACCCGCTTGGTTCATAGTCTCCGAAAGGTTTTCATAATCTCTTGTAGCAGTCAGAAGTTCTTCAGACTTTTTTGCAATATTGAGAGCTTCTGGATTTCCAAGAATCCTCAGTACACTGCATTTCATCTGAAGCAGCTTTCCGTAGAGAATGTTTTCCCTTTTAATTTTAGGCTGAATTTCATCAAGTATCAAAATAGCGTTGTCATATGCGTCCTGCTCCTTATAAACTTCAGCAATCATAAGTTTTATTGAGTATATGTCATCATAAAGTCTGGCAAGGGAAAGTGCCTTGTTTAAGTTTTCCAGTGCCAAATCATAGTTTGCAATAATAAAGTTGATATACCCAATATCCTTATATGCATACATGACCCTGGATTTATTTTCCGGATCATTATCGTCCTGTGGCAGTTTCAGAAATTCGTTATAATAAGTAAGAGCATTTGTGAAATTATAATTGTCTTTGTTTTTTATAGCAGTTTTAAAGGCGTAATCAGAAGCCTTCTTGTTTTGACCTGCTTTGCCAAAATGGGTAAAAAGAATCTCATAATAGTCTTCTATTTCCTTGGCATATATCGACTCGATTATTTCGCCCGTTTTAGAGTGAAGTTCTTTCTTATCCTTATTAAGGATACTGTCATATATAGCCTCCCTCTCCATATCCTGATTAAACCCAAAAACCCTTTCAACAACGCCGGAAGTTGTATATGCGGTTTTAAGGGAAATTATATTCATATGAACCGGAAGCCTCAGTATATCATTGACATCTTCAATATTGTACTTAAGAAGGGCTGCAATAACCGAAAGGTTAAATTCTCTTCCTATTACCGATGCAACCTGTAAAAAATTCCTTGTCATTTCGTTAAGCTCCGACAAATTGGCAAGAATAAGGCTTTGAATATTTCTTGGAAGTGATGTTATTTCATTTATATCAATGCATGCAGTATCATCTTTTATTGTAAAGCTTTCCGACCTGATTACGTTCTGAATAAACTCACAAATATAAAGAGGATTACCTTTGGTAAACTTTACAATCAAATCAAAGAAAGCTTTCTCTATGCTGCTACACCCTAAGAGCTTTAACACAAGTTCCCGGGTAGCTTTTCTGTCAAGCGTCTTAAGTTTCAAAGTCTGGCAACTGTAGCTTTCCTCCATGTCCGAAAGCTCTTCCACCTCATACCTTGAAGAAAAAACAAACATGATATTTGAAACAGAAAGCATCCCTATCAGCTCTTTTATTATATGAAGCGAATTGGTGTCAGACCAGTGTATATCATCAACAGCAATAATAATCCTGTATTTTCTTGATAGCTTTGAAAAGAAAACATACAGCTGCTTTATTATCTCCCTTCTGATACTGTCAAAGCTCATAGAATTCAATATGTTCTGAAACTCATTGTCCCGTGAAAGCCCCAAAATAAGCCCCAAGAAATCATAATTTCTCTTAATCTCCTCTTCATTTGAATCAGCAAGGATGTAATCGAGGAAAGACATTAATCTTCTCTGTTTAACGTTAACATTGTCTACCGCATTCATATTCATAATGCCCATAAGTATATTTGAAACAGTATAGTAAACTCTGTTCTGCGAAAGTGAATTTATGTCAACCCAAATCTTCTTTACATCATTCCCGAGTCTTGAGTAAAACTCTCTGAGAATACTTGTCTTACCCACACCCACTTCACCAATAACTTTTACGCACCTTGTACCTGCATTCAGGGTGTTATTGTATATGGAAACAAGCGTATTTATCTCATTTTGCCTTCCCACAAAAGTATTATTGAGTCCATAAACATGCTCCACATTTATTTTCAACAACGTATAGCACCTTACCGGCTTTTCCTTGTTTTTCACACTGATTTCCTTTGCCTGTGAATAACTGATGCTATCCTTTGTATCAATATATACAGATTCGGAAACAAGAACAGTCCCTTTTTGCGCATTGGATTGCAACCTTTGTGCTGTGTTAACAATATCTCCCATAACGGTATAATCCTTGTCAAAGGCATTTCCGACACTTCCTGTAACTACAAGACCATAGTTTATTCCGATTGACAGCGTGAGCACCAATCCTTTTGATGAAAGCCTTTCTTCCGAAAACTCCTTTATTAGATCCAGCATTTTCATGCTACACCGGACAGCCCGTTTTGCATCATCACTGTGTATATATTTTGCACCGAAAAGAATCATTACACAGTCTCCTATATACTTGTCTATTGTGCCTTCCAGCTCGTAAACAGGTCTTGTTATATAATTAAAACATTCATTGATAAGCTCTCTTACTTCCTCTGGATCCATTTTTTCAGACAGTGCAGTAAAACCCGAAACATCCGCAAATATTACTGCCACATTTCTGCGGTTTTCGGAAAGTTTATCAAAGTTCCTGACAGAACTTATATCTTCAAGCCTTGTTATTTTTGACCCGCAATTGAAACAGTATTTGCCCATGGCAGGATTCGGAAAATTACAGACTTGACAGGTCAATGCAAATTTGACTCCGCACAACCGGCACTCTTTTTTTTCATTATTATGAAGACTGATACCGCAGTTAAAACAGATCATATGCTTTTCACCCTACAGTAAAGTAAATTTGAATTTATAATAAATTTAATGTATAATATTAATTAAAGTCTTATATCTCTATTATAACGTTTTCAATGAAGTGAGTAAAGTTAATAAATCATTCTGTAAGGGGTAGTATCATGCTAAATGAAAATGCATTCGTAATCGGCAATACTACAGGTTCTGGATATGATACCCATATCGGATTCCTAAAGGAGATATTCAATAAAATCAATCTTTTCCCTTTAAAGGAGGACTTCTTCAATCATATTGAAAAGTCTTTGTCCAGCTTAGTATACACTGAGACCACGTTGCTTGTCATATTTGTTGAGTATCCTCTTTTGAGCGATATCTCTTTGTTCCTTAAAAAAAACTTCAATAGCTTAAATTATATATTGATAACTTACTATTACAGCAACTTGGATTCAATGGGAAGTTTTGACAACGTTTTTGAATTTATAAATACCGGTGCATTTGACCGCAGTTTCTTTCTTTCAAAGCTGTCAAATGAAATATTGAACAAGAAAAAGATTGTTTCTCTAAATTATGAAGTAAAAGAATTCTATGAAATTGGGAAATCCCTGTCCTCTCAGAGAGATACTGTAAAGCTTTTGGACATGATAATTTCAAGCAGTATGAACCTGACATCATCCGATGCCGGTACAATATACCTGGTTATTGACAAAGAGAATTTCAACTGGACTTCGGTAAACAATAACAACTATGAAAATAAAGTTCTCAAGTTCGTTATTTCCAAAAATATGAGTCTCAACACAGATCTTGAAACCTTTATTTCTCCTATCACCAGGCAAAGCATCTTCGGTTATTCAGTCATAACAGGCGAAACCATCAGAATTGATGACGCATACAACTTAAGTCCCAATCTTGACTATAAGCATAATAGTAGCTTTGATCTTCATACCGGTTACATTACCAGATCGATTCTGTCCATTCCGATGAAAGACCATGAAAACAATATTTTAGGTGTAATCCAGCTTATAAATAAAAAGAAGTCCAAGGCTGAAAAAATTGACTATACAATTAAAGAATCCATGGACAGCATAATACCTTTTGACTCTGCCGACGAGCTTATTATGAATTCCCTGGCAGGCCAGGCTGCTGTCGTTCTTGAAAATCAACTGCTTTACAGGGAAATGAAAGAACTTCTGGACAGTTATAAAAAACAGAATTCCGAGCTTGAAATACTCTCAAGAAAAATATTGAAAGCCCACGAAGAAGAAAGAAAAAGGATAGCAAGAGATATTCATGATGGCCCAGCTCAGGCAGTGGTCAATCTCTCTCTTAAGATTGAGCTTGCAAAAAAGTTTCTTCAAAACTCCATGTTTGAAAAGGGTATTGCAGAAATGGACAGCCTTAATTCTGCAATCAAGGCCACTACCAAGGAAATACGTACCATCTTGTACGACCTGAAGCCTTCCTACCTTGAAACCGGACTTATTGCGGCTCTTGATAACAGGTTTAAAATATATGAAGAAAGCACTGGTACAAAAATAGCCTTTAATGTTCAGGGTGATGATTCGAGTATTGAATACTATCTTGCTTCAACACTTTACAGGATGGTACAGGAATCTCTCTCAAACATATACAAGCATGCCAAGGCAAAAAGCATCATTGTCGACTTCAGTGTGGATGAGAACAGAATTTATGTTGTTGTAACCGACGATGGAGTGGGATTTGATATGGAAGAACAAAGGAAGAAAACTCATACCTTAAAAGGCGGTTTCGGGCTTGGCGGGTTAAGAGAGCGTGCTGAGCTTGTAAAAGGAAAGGTAGACATAAAGTCAGCTCCAGACAAAGGCACAAGCATATCCATATGCATACCGCTTTAGCTCCTTATGTTTCAACTTATTTGATTGCTACACTTTCACACCTGCAACATGCAACATAATGCATATCACCTGCACATAAAAGTCCCTGCTTCTCCCTAAAGCATTCATCCTTGGCAGCATAACACCTGTGACAAAAAACGCAGCCCATGTCGTATTCCTCAACTCCACTGTTGAGAACCTCCACAGGGCAATCCAAAGCCTCTCCCTTTTTGTTATATGCTGCCGATAGAAGCATCCTTGTATAAGGGTGCAAGGGGTTTTTCAATATATCTTCACATCTCCCTGTTTCCACAATTCTTCCCTGGAACATAACAGCAATCCTATCACATATGCTGGCTAATGTACCAATGTCATGTGTTATAAAGAGATATGCAAGCTTCATATCCTCTTTCAACTTCCTGAAAAGATTCAGAATCTGTGCCTTCGAAACAGCATCCAGATAGGATGTCGGCTCATCGCACACCAATATTTCAGGCTCCATGACCAGTGACCTGGCTATACCAACCCTCTGTCTCTGTCCTCCACAAAGCTGATGAGGAAACCTCGTTTCAAAACTTATATCAAGCCCAACCTTCTCTATCGCACTTCTCACCTTCAGTGTTCGCTCTTCACGCGACGTATAGGATTTAAATATATCCAGTCCTTCTGCTACAATATCCTTTACTCTCATTCTCGGGTCAAGAGCACCTAACGGATCCTGAAATACCATCTGCACCTGTTTGGGATAATCTTTAAGTCCTAAAACCTCTCGTTCCTTATATAATATATCCCCTGAATCTGGCTTCAGTATCCTGGTTACAAGCCTTGCAAGGGTGGTCTTTCCGCTGCCGCTCTCTCCTAGAAGCCCAAGAACCTCGCCCTTATACATATCCAGAGAAATATTATCTACAGCCTTAAAACTACTATTTTGCCCATTTTTATAATACTTGCTCAAATTATTAATCTTTAATACAGGAGGGTTATCATATGCAATGCTACTTTTGCAACATTGAGATTCAGATTCGCATCCAGCTACTGCTTTGAGAAGTAGTTTTGCTGCATCAGATCGGGGATTATCAAACACTTGCCTTATGCTTCCCTCTTCAACAATAGACCCTTTGCTCATAATTACAGCTCTATCGGCAATTTTAGCTGCCAGTTTAAGGTCATGGGTAATAAAAATCAGAGATGTTTCATTCAATCTTGCCATATCTCTTAAAATATTTACTATAGAGGTTTGTGTTATTACATCAAGGGAACTTGTAGCCTCGTCGGCAATAATAAGACGGGGTTTGCATGAGGAAGCCATAGCGATCATACCCCTCTGGGCCAATCCTCCGCTAAGCTCATGGGGAAAGTGTTCCATATATTTTTCCGGGTTTTTTATATCAAAACTTCCAAGAAGGCTTTTCATGCATAAAGCCGCTTCATTTTTCCTTAACCCCCTATGTTTTACAAGTGGTTCTGTAAGCTGCCCTTTCATCCTCAGCACAGGATTTAAATACGTCAAAGGCTCCTGGAATATCATCCCTGTTTTGTTTCCTCGTATCAGTGCCATCTGTCTGTCATTAAATCGGCTTATATCCGTTCCCTCAAACAGTATTCTTCCCTCTTCTCTCATTCTCTCTTCTCTAATTCCCTTTTCCCTGTTAAGCCTGAGAATGGATTTTGCCAGCATGCTTTTACCGCTGCCGCTCTCTCCGACCACTGCAACTATTTCTCCCTCAGAAACGCTTAAGCTTATGCTGTCAAGTATTCTTTTGTCCTCTATCCAGAGTGAAAAATCACATACCTGAAGAAGCACGCTCATAAAAAACCACCTTTTACAATTTACAATTCTTTTCAGAAAGTGCGTTTACCCACAGACTTTTCAGAGGGTATTTTCCCTCTATCTGCTGCAGCGGGTATTACTGCTTTGTTTACGGTTTCCTCTGCAATATATATACTGTCATGTCTTGTCTCAAGCAAATTCTTTGCAGCATCTCCCAGAATATTTAAAGCTATCATTGTCAGTCCAATAAAACATATGGGTATCAACAGAAGCCATGGATAAGTATTTATATATCTGTATCCATCGCTTGCCAGAGTTCCCCAGCTTGCCTTAGGAAGCTTTACACCCATGCCTAGAAAGCTCAAAAAACTTTCCGCAAAAATAGCTCCAGGTATGCTCTGCATCAAATTCACCATAACAGGTCCTGCACTGTTGGGAAGCACATGCTTTAATAGTATATGAATTCTGCCTGCTCCTAAAACCCTTGCCGCCTGTACAAACTCCATCTCCCTCAAAAGAAGCGTTTGCCCCCTTACAACCCTTGCGGCACCGATCCATTCGGTGACTGAAAGGGCAAATATAATGGTAAACGCATTGCTTCCCAGCATTAAAGTAATCAATATGACAACAATGAGATTAGGAATTGAATAAACAACATCAACAAATCTCATCATCAACTCATCGGCAATTCCTCCTAAAATGCCGGAAATGCCGCCATACAAAACACCTATTATAGTTTGTATAACTGCTGCAAAAAAACCAATAAAAAGGGATATCCTTGCGCCCTCCCATACTCGTACAAACAAGTCTCTTCCAAATTCGTCGGTTCCAAATATATGTCCTTCACTCAAAGGAGGCAAAAATGTCCCATCAAGATTATGACTATAATGATCATAAGGTGATAGGATAGGAACTATAACACAAAGCAGTACAATCAGTGAGAGAAACACAGCCGATATCGCTACTGTCTTATCGCTACTCACCATTTTGTGAAGCAAAGTCCGGATGAAAACGCACAGACTTGGATACCCGGTTTTTTTTATTTTCATGATAAAACCTCATTATTCCCTAATGCGTATTCTTGGATCAATAAAGCTATAAAGAATATCGGTAAATGTGTTAACCAAAACAACAATAAACGCTGTAAACACAGAAAGACCAAGAACCATTGTATAGTCCTTGGCCTTAACACTTGAAACAAAATATTGCCCGAGTCCCGGCACAGAAAAAATATTCTCAATTACAAATGAGCCCATTATTATAGAAGTTATAAGCGGACCTAAAACCGACAAAACCGGTAAAACAGCGTTTTTCAACGAATGCTTGAACAAAATTTCTCTCTCACTCAGTCCTCTTGCCCTAGCAGCAGTAATATAGTTGCGTCCAAGCACATCAATCATACTTGCCCTCATCATTCTTATTATCATTCCCATAGCTCCAAGGGCAAGAGCCAGAGACGGAACAACAGTATATCTAAAACTTTCCCATCCTGTCACCGGAAACATATTCAAATCGCTCCCAGTAAGATTCTTAAGAAAATCGGAAAGCCTGTAGCAGATAAAATATTGAAACACAGTACCAAGTACAAATCCGGGTATGGACACCCCTATCAGCGATAAAACAAGTATCAGACGGTCGATAGTTTTGTATTTGTAATAAGCGGCAAACATACCAAGTATCAATCCAACAAATACAGCCGTTATTCCCGCTCTAATCCCCAATTCCAACGACACGGGAAATGCCCTTTTTACAATTGAGGCAACGCTTTTGTTGTTGTAAATCATGGATACTCCCAGATCTCCCTTTGCAAGGTTGCCCATATATATTATATACTGCTCTGCCAAAGGCTTATCCAGACCGTATTTTGCATTAAGATTGTCGAGAATCTGGGGAGGTATGACCTTTCCGGATATAAAAGGCTCTCCGGGAAGACAGTGCATCAGCACAAAAGTCAAAGTTGCAACCACCCACATTGTTATGATAAAAAGAACAATCTTCCTTGCAGCATATAAAATATGTTTTTTCAATTTGACCTTCCCCTGTCTTTATTCTATATGAGTCCAGTAAAAATCCATATCCTGCATAGGGCTACTGCCTCTTACAAAATCTCTGACACCAGAGTTTACAACATAATTCTGTCTCAGAAAATACACAGGACAGACAACCATATCGTCAATTACTGTTTTTTCCGCTTCAATCATCATGCTCAACCTTTTAAAATCATCCCTCTCATTTTTTGCCTTAATCATAAGGCTATCGTAATCAGGATTATTATAAAATGCTACGTTAAAAAAATTATCCGATTCAAAGATGTCTAAAAATGCAGTAGGGTCATTAAAATCTGCCATCCACATAAGCATCCCCATCTGATAATCCTTCATAAACATCTTCTCAATCATTGCATCAAAGGGTAAAACCACAATTTCAACTTCAAGCCCTATGCTTTTCCTCCACATATCCTGAAGTGCCTGCGCATCCCTTTTCGATGTTTCCTTATCATCAATAAGAATTGACATTTCAGGAAGCTTCGATAAATTCAGTTCCCTTAACCCTTCGGATAAAAGTTTTTTCGCATTGCCAATGTCATTATCTATAAACAAATCGCCTGCCTCTTCCCTAAAGGAACTACTTATCCACCTCACAACAGGATTAACAAATCCTAAAGCTTTTTCCGAGCCATCGTTTAAAACTTTCTGCGTCAGTGTTTCACGATCAATGGCATAGGCTAAAGCTTTTCTTATGTTCTTATTTTTTAATATCTCATCTTCATTGTTTATGGAAATATACTGTGTTGCTCCAAGATCATAGCTTTCCAGCCTGCTATTCTTCTTATTTATCTGCATTTTCTGTGAAGGCTCCGTTATATCGGCAACGTCAATTTCACCTGCCAAAAATGAGGTAAATGCAGAAGAGCTGTTACTAATCATCTTAAACGTAACCTGGTCAAGCTTAACCCCTTTTGAGTTCCAATACATAGGATTCTTCTCCAGAACTATATATTCACCATGATTCCAGTCTTTTAACTTGAAAGGTCCGTTGCCCATAATGTTTTCAGTACCAGTGCCGTACAATGTCATATTGTTCTGTACAGGCTGTTTTTCATAAAAATTCGTATTAACAGGCATAAAAACACTGCCGCATACAAGTTTCAGAAAGTAGGGTGTATGACTTTCAAGAGTTATTTCCAGAGTTTTTGCATCCCTTGCAAAAACTCCAACATCCTCTCTTTTACCTTCTCCGGTTGCATACATTTTGGCACCATTTATGCAAAAAAGCATGTTTCCCATATATGCAGGCGCATAATCCGCAGGCTCAGGGTCAAGTGCCCTCAACCATGCCTGTTTGAAATCCTCAGCTGTAACATCTGTTCCATCCCACCATTTTGCGTCTTCTCTGATATGAAAAATGTATGTAAGCTTATCATCACTTATATCCCATGATTCAGCTGCTCCCGCTATAGGTGTTCCTTTTTCATCTATCCGGCACAAGCCTTCAAATATAGCATTTACCACCCTCATAGGAGTAACATCAAAAACCTGTTGTGGGTCAAGTGTTGCCGGTTCATCCCCAAGGTTTACAGTTATCTGCTGAAAACTTGCTTCTACCTTTCCACTACATCCTGACAGCATAATACTTAAGAATATGAGAATAACCAATAGCACTGATGAATACTTTCTTAGCTTCATAATTAATTTACCCCCTTAGGAAAATCGGATAATTGATACTGTGATGCTGTGAAAATACTGCAATGCTGTGAAAATTCCAAAAGTCACAAATCAGAATTGTTTTTGTATCAAACGATAGTTAAAAATGCCCAAAAGTGCCTATGAATACTTGTGAAAGCTTATGAGCGTTATAAGTGTTGTAAGTTTTTATAAACTTTTATGAACTTTTATGAACCTTTATGAATTTTTATGAATGTTTGTATTACTTGTAAATACTTTCGAGTAATCAGGAAGAAATGGTAACCAAAGAACCCACAGAATTAGAACAACATAATGCTGCTAATACTTTCTTCTGTCTTTGACATAAGCACTACCTGGCACCGATTTTGCTTTTTTCTTCAACTCGGCTGCAATTTCAGCTATTTGAATGTGGCTGATAAGTTCTCTGACTTCATTTGTAACAATTGCCAAAGATATGGATATAAGAGGAAACTTCATGACCTGTCCCTGCCTGTTGCTTGTAACAATATATCCTCTGTCCAAATCCTCGTTACAATATATTACTTTTATCTTTTCGTCAAAATTCTTTATAATAAGTTTACATATATCTTCAGATTTTTTAGGTGTTGATATAATTACAAAATCGTCACCACCTACATGACCCACAAAGTCACCCTGATTTCCTGCTTGGTGGACACTGTCGAGAATTATATCTGCTGTAAGCTTTATCGCCCTGTCTCCGCTTGCAAACCCATAGACATCATTATATGCCTTAAAATTATCCAAATCAGCGTAAATAACTGAGAAAAGCTGCCCTTTGGCAATTCTCTGGTTTATTTCGGTCTGAATCTCAATATTTCCCCGTAGTCCGGTAAGCGGGTTTGCCCATCTGTTCCTGTCAATACGTTTTAATGTATTTCTGACTCTGCTCACAAGCTCCCTGCTGTTAAAAGGCTTTATAATATAATCGTCCGCCCCAAGTTCAAGACCTGTCAATTTATCATCTTCATTATCATGAGCCGTAAGCATTATGATAGGCATAAGGTTATTACTTTCATCATCTCTTAACGTTTTACACACCTCATAACCGTCCATTCCGGGCATAATAACATCAAGTATCACAAGATCAGGTTTTTCCTCCCTTACCTTCTGAATACCCTGCTTACCATCAGATGCTGAAACGACATCATAACCAGCGTTCTTCAGGATATCTGAAATTAGTTTTGTCATAAATTCGGTATCGTCTATAATTAGAATTTTCTTTTTAAACATTAATATTGAACTCCCATTCTATAAGAGAAATTATTAAGATAATCTACCCCGCAATTATATATATCGGAAAAATCGCGAGAGAAAATTATATAAAAACAAATGTATTTATTAATTCAACTAAAAAATAACCAAACCCAGCACTTTTTACTTTGTAGGCTCATTATATAACAAATCTTATTTTTTGAAAAGCTATCATTTAACAATTATAGCATCAGGAAATAATTATATGTGAAAAATTCTAATTTTTACGATTGAATTTACGGAATTGGAAGTGTGTTACAAAAACTTTATATGAATATTGTCAAAAAAATAACTAAGATACTGGTTTTTGTGATATACTTGTATAAAGGAGTGATTTATTTGGCACAATTTTGTACTTGCGGATCATTAATGATAAATGATGCCTGTACCAACAAAAACTGTAGTTATAAGGTAGCTTCCACCGCCGCAAAGAAAAGTGCTTCACCTAAAAGCAGCAAAACAACAAAGCAAGCCAAAACAACACGTACAAGGAAATCCACAAAGTGTATAACTTATAACATTAATGATCTGAAGGAAAAGGAAAACGAAGAAGAGAGTTCCGATTAGAAACTCTCTTCTTTTAATGTTTCTTGTAATGTCTCTTGAAACAATAAGGTTCATCAACAATCCATCTGCCGTTTTTATCATATCAGTAGTAGTTGACAATTACATGAATTATTCTGCTACCGACTTTTTTTGCTTTTCGGTATTACTGGTAAGGAGCATTAAACCTATACACAAACTCCCTTTCAACACCGTCATAGACTATAGCTGTTTTAAGGATATACCTTTCAGACTTTTTGTCGATAGCAAAACAAAAGTTATAAATATGTCTTTTTTTACGTTGGATTGTATTCATGGTGCATGATGAATCAACAAGCTTTCCATATTCATCATACAGATATGTTGTTATTGTAAACATATGGGCACCCTTTAAAAGCTCAATCCTTAACCAGTTATTTTTATAATATCCGTTTGCACTCTCCTCCGGTTCAATGCTTATGCTATCTCCAAGCACTTCTCCATCACATTTCATATGTATAAGCGCACACTTACCCCAACAATCTGCAACAAACACAGCATAAGCAAGTGGGGACGGTTCTTGACTTGCCTGGCAACTTTTGCCAGGCAAGTCAAGAACCGTCCCCACTTGCTCTTTCTTTTACTGTTCTGCAGGGAACTTGGTTATTGTACCTAGTATATATTTTTTTATAAATGCATAGTCTGTAGAATTTATTTCTCCGTCCGCATTTACATCAGCAGCTTTTTCGCCATTTTTGTAGCCGAAATCTGTAACAGTGCCAAGTATATATCTTTTAACTAAGGCATAGTCTGTCGAATTTGCTTCACCATCTCCATTCACATCACCATACTTTATTGCTGGTAATGCTTCAGCATTGGTTCCTACAAATGTAGTTACCGAGTTTGCAGCCAAGCTGAAGGAAAAATCTGTTCCACTAACTGATATATCCGAACCCTTATCCAAGTTTTTACTTTCTGATGTTGTATATGGTGTTACTGAAGAAGCAGAAAATCCATCCATGGTAAATGAAAGAGATTGGCTGTTTTGTCCGTTATTTACTGCAACTATTGCAAATTCACCTGTATCCGGGTCTTTGTATGCAGTTACATAAACATTGGATGCTGGACTCGATGTAGCAGAAAATCTCTGCCATCCCGGTCTTACAAACCTTGAATATTGCCCAATGGTATAAAGTCTTTTGCCTACTTTGTAAGTTTTTGAATTCATATCCATTTGTATCAAAGCTTCACCATTCCATGTCTTAAAACAAGCACCCCACCAATAACTCCAAGAATTTCCTTGTGTTATAGTCATAAAATCATGAACTTCTTTTGCCCATTTCAATCCATCTCTAATTGTAAGATCATTGCCATTCAGGTCTGATACCTCAGTCTGCCAAATCCCTTTTCCCTTTGCTTTTGTGGTCGGAAATGGTATATACGAAGATCCATAGTTATGAGTTCCAACTATATCGGTTCTTTTAACTGCGACAGGATCGTTCAAGCTGTCCACTGCAAAGGATTCGTTACATGACATATTTTCACTCATAACAACTTTTGCTGTTATATCTTCACGGTCAAAAGTCGGTACCAGATACTCCTTCATAAAAGTTTTAAATGATGCGGATGACCATAGACATGAAGAATAGGAAGTTTCCAGATTAGGCTCATTTGCAATTCCTATATGAGTGATTTCGATTCCAAACTTTGATTTGTAGTTTTTTATATGTTCAGCCAAATATGTAGCATACGCTTGATATTTATCTGTTTTGAGAGATCCCCCTACAACAGAACCGTTTGTTTTCATCCAGGCAGGTGGACTCCATACAGTATAAAGAATTCTATCAATTCCGTATTGTGATTGGATTTCTTTTATCATAGGTATCTGATCATCGTTTGATTCCGTCCAATCCCATACATTTTCCGATGGCTGCATTGTCTTATTCGGTCCGTCTTGAGCATTCCCCCATGTTCCGCCATCGCCAAGAATTGAACGGAATACGGAAAAGCCCGCCCCCTTGGTTGTTGAAAACAACAAATCATAGATCTCCTGTTTCTTGGTTTCTCCCATAAGCGCAATGTTGTTCGATTGATGAAAAGCTTCTGAAACACCAAATCCATCAATTGTTTGATGCGTGGTATCCCACTTGAGGCTAACATTAGATGCTGCATAAAGATTCATCGGTATTGCTATGACCAATATAAGCATTACTAATGTTACAACACTTGTGATACGAAAAACTTTTTTCATATTTTTCCCTCCTACTTAAATATTTATGTTTTCTATCAATAATAACACTGCGACTTCAACAAAAACACGCAGTTATTATATTGAATACAATCTTTTCTTTTTGTTGTGTCTTGTGGTATTTGCATCGTAAAGTCTTTCACATGCATTAAATGCAGAATTTAGTAAGTAAGTAGGTATGTTCTTAAGAAAAAACATTAAAAAAGTCCGTTATAGAATCCATTTCAATAGTTTTACTGCACGCTTTACATTTATTATATCTCAAATAAGTTTTGAATGAAATAGAAAGCAGAAAAAATGCAGGTATTTAGGGAAGTTACATTTTCACCTTCCCTAAATTTCTGCATTAAATCTGCTAGTACATTCAAAATTGCTTCTAATGTCTTATGTAAATCAAAAAACTAACAAAATTTTGTACCCTTCGAGGTATGAAATTCTGCCTCTTTCATTTCACTCCAAGAGGCTTAATTAAAAGGCAGGCCAACCGCCTCCGCCGGGCCAGGTAGGAGTAGTGTTTGTCGTTGGTTTCCAGCCGGAATTGTCCAGCCACGCAGCTCTCTTAACCATATAATTTTGCAGAATCTGTATCTGCTGTTCCCATGTTTGTGTTGTCTGAGTGCCAATTCCTCCTACCATGGAAGTGTTCAGTATGTTCCACTTCTGGAAGTTGCGGCTTGCAGCATTGCTTAATGGTGAAGACAGCTGTGATATAAGGGCAGTCAACTGTGCGTCTGAGTAATGTCCCCTGCGCAGTTCCTGCCAACG
>LSQX01233541.1_pt1 | contig 17893 bp, 15 predicted proteins | sample 654561 | NCBI WGS metagenome assembly LSQX01 (sample SAMN04489861, study PRJNA283612) | anaerobic digester metagenome | isolation source: 4 biogas reactors fed with cattle manure at either 37C or 55C with and... | place: Denmark: Kongens Lyngby | collected 2014
GGCTAGGCCTCATCTTCCCCGAAAAAACGGTCACGCAATCTAAGAGAGAAACGGTCAAAGAGTGTTAGAGATTACAACACTCCATCTGCAGCGAGCTAAATAGCTGGACGCCTTGGTGACCATTTGGTATTGACGATTGCCTTAGAAGACATAATCAAAGGCTATTCTAACTTCTTCCCGCTCTGTGCCGCCGGAGAGGGCTTTTGTTTGGGAAAATTTGACTAAAACGTGGATGGTGGTGATCGGAGTTGGATCAGTATCAGGGTTTGACGATATCTGAGGCTGATAGGGAGTTTGAGCGTACGTGGAAGAAGCAGGGGAGAAGTGGGTATGTGGCTAGGGCAGCAGATGTCGAGGTAGAGGTGGTTTCCACGAAGCTGCCTGTGCCTTCTGGCACTAGACTCTTAGCAATGATACTGAATAGGGCACTTCCTAAAGGCTGGGAATGGAGAATGAAGGAGAAGCTGCTTAATTTGACAATGCGGGGGTATTCATTGAGCCTATATGAGGCCAAACATGACGTGAAAAATCAGGTTCTAAGAATGTTCAAGTAGGCCTTTGCCATGATGGTGGGGCTGGGCAGGTGAATGAATACCAGGATGCCTCTTAGGCATGGGAGATTGGCTGGCTTCTGAGGGTTGGGCATCTTGATTTTTTCGTCCGAACTATCCCCATGTTTATTTAACGCATACAGGATTTCTTGAGTCACAATGGAAAGTAATCGGTGTAAGACAACTCGCATCTGAGTGATTGCCGTACTCTGGTGTGAGAGTCTCTTCTGGAGGTGGACGTGGGTGAAACTACTGATAGTCGATGATGAAGTGCAGCTATGCGAGTCGCTGAAGGAGCTCTTTCAGGCGGAGAAGTGGGCTGTAGACTGTGTGCATGATGGCATCACAGCCATCGATTACATCATGACAGACTTCTATGACGTAGTAGTGCTTGACATAATGCTCCCTGGTAAGGATGGCGTTGAGGTTCTGAAGCATGTTAGAGAGAACAGAAATCCCGTTCCTATTATCCTATTGACCGCCAAGAGCAGTGCTGATGATACCGTAACTGGACTCGAAGCGGGAGCAGACGATTATCTTGCCAAGCCGTTTGTACCGAGCGAACTCATGGCTAGGGTGCGAGCTTTGTACCGCCGCAAGTCTGACGTTTACCGGACCAACGTCGTTACCTTCTCAAATATCTCCTTGGATGGGTCCGCTTTCGAGTTAGCATCGGGTGAAAGACGGATTCAGTTGACTCGCACCGAGTTTTTGCTGCTTCAGTTGTTCATCAACAATCCAGGGCATGTGTTCACCAAGGAAGTGATCATTGACAGGGTGTGGCCTCTAGACAGCGATGTCACGCATAATACTGTTGAAGCACATGTCTCGGGGATTCGAAAGAAGATGAAGCGTGTTGGCTCTCGCCCGAAAATTGTAACCATCCGCGGTGTCGGTTACAAACTGGAGGAATAGTCCTTGTTTAAGACGCTTAGAAGAGAGTTTATGGTGGTGAATACGCTCCTGATCTTTATCCTTCTATGTGTTGCTTTGTCGGGGGCCTATGCTGCTACGTGGTTTAGAATAGAACAGACGATCACTCAGGTCATGGCCAAATATGCTGCAATGTCCGTGGACCTCATCGGGCATCGAGCCGACAATGCAAAGCTATTTGTTTCTACAATTGATGCTAGTGCTTACGAGTATGTTCAGGATGTAGTTGACTCCAACATATTCAAGTATTTCAACACGTTGTATGCAAATGACTACTTTAGCACTTCTCAAACCGATAGAATCCTGTCAAAAATCATCAACGAGTCAGGCGGGGCCTCCACAATTCGTGTCGACGAGAATTACTACAGGTATGCTAAGCATCAGATGAATGCTAATACTATTCAAATCGTGGTCCTAGATACCACCGACGATTTGCGAGCCCTCCGCTCTATGAGAGATATGTTATTGTTCATCGCAGCTGGCAGTCTCGTTTTGATCTTGTTTGTAAGCAAGTTTATCACTGATCGCTCCATAAAGCCCATAGAGGAAATGCATGCCAGACAAATGGATTTCTTTGCAGATATCTCCCATGAACTGAAGACCCCTCTTACCATAGCTATCACGAATCTCGCTGTCGTTGAGTCTCACAAAGAACAGACTGTTGAATCGCAGGAAAAGTGGTTAGGGTTCTTAAAAGAGCAGTTGGCTAGGCTGTCTAATCTGGTCAATGAAATGATCTATCTTGAGAGTATCGCGTTGCATAACGCTGCACACAGAAAACAGAAGATCGATCTCAGTGCATTGCTTATCCGCTACATCAAGAGCTTGGCTGTATTGATCGAGGAGCGCCAGTTGCTCCTCAACCTGGACATTGAGAATGACGTCTATTTTTATGCGGAGACGGAGGCCATGACGCGACTGATCAGTGTGTTAGTTGATAATGCTATCAAATATACGCCAGAGGGGGGAACCATCGCTGTTGTCTTGTCCCAATCGGGAAAACGAATTGTCTTTTCGGTCAGGAATAGCGGAGAAGGTATAGAATCCGCTCATTTCCCCCGGTTGTTCGATCGGCTCTATCGTGTGCAGAAAGGCCGCAGCACTAATGATGGCGGCAAAGGGTTGGGACTGGCCATCGCCAAGTCAGTGGTTGAAAGGTATAATGGCACGATTAGCGTTCAGAGTGAGTTGGGTCAGTATACTACATTTACGGTGGCCTTGCCGAAAGATTTCGGCAACACCTATCGAATGCTAGCTAAATGATCATAAGGAACGCAGTCAGATTTGATCTGGGGGCGTTCTTTTTTCGCGGCTTTTTATTAGGAAAGGGGGCGGAGAAACGGGAGAAGATTAACTGGTGTTGCTTCAGGCTAAATTCAGGTTATGATGTTATTATCAAATCGAGTAGCGAATAGTGTTAGATCGATGGTGAGCTAAAGGGGGAGATCCATATTCCAAAACACCCTAACAAGTTAGAACAAAAACAAAAGGCCTTTCGGGGGGGAACATCATATGAAACAGTGTAAAGCGAAGGTTATCCGGCTGACCATGACGTTATTTCTTGCTGTGTGTCTAATGCTGAACGTCGTAGGTCCCCAGATTATGGCTTACCAAGGCGAACCAGCAATAGCATGGAAAGCACCTGACGAAATAGTGATAGATGGTAGTCTTGAGGACTGGAACAGAACTTCTCCTATTACTCTTGCATTCGTGGAACAAGTATTTAGAGATGCCAATCAATGGTTTGGCGAGACCGACTTGAGTGCAGATGTTTACGTGATGTGGGACGTTGACAACTTGTATGTTGCGGCCCTGGTGAAAGATGACACTCCTTTCATGTATCGTGAAGGATTTCCTGCTGACTTAGCTGATAGTCTTGTTCTCTACATGGGGTTAGACCCGACAAACGACCCCGAACGCACCGGCTATGCCCCAACCGATTTTCGCGTTTTATTGATTCTTGATGACTACCTTTTTAACACGGCTATTGACCGTTCTATGGTTAGCGATACTCTTGGGCTTGACTCCGTTGGTGAATATGGTGACGAACAAGCGCTCTCGGGATATGAGGTAGTCATAGCCTCAGTAGATAAAGAAAGCTATGTCTTCGAGGCGAAAATCCCTTGGTCGAACTTCTCGAATGATCAAATTCCAGAATTTGTGCCGGCAGATGGCTTAACCATCGGCTTCAACGTCGAACTCAATGACTTGGATTTCCCATGCCCAGGGGTTGCCACTCCAGGTATCTGCTGGACAGGGCGCGGTGAGTGCATCAATGACCCAAGCCAATGGGGAGCAATTCTGTTTAGAGATGGGGGACAGTGGTAGTGATCTACAATACTAGGGCAAGGATGCTAGCGGTTGTTCTATTACTACTTATGTTCGTCACAAACTTAGCACTAGCCCGTGACATAGTTGCGATTGTGGAAGATACCTCCGCAAGCGGTCGATTTGATGTTTATCACTGGTGGACTGCAGGCGGGGAAAAGGAAGCAATCGATACGGCGATCGCGGTCTTTCAGGCAAGGTATCCTGGATTGGAAGTTGTCTCCAATGCTGTTCCTGGCGGTGCCGGCGGTTCCATGGTCATGAAGGTACAAGTACTGGCCCTGACCGGAAATTCGCCTGAATCTTTCCAGGCACACCCAGGACTAGAGATTGAGCCGTATCAAGATGCGGATATGCTTTATGATCTTACAGACTTGTGGGAGTATGCTGGATTGAGCGAGAGGATTCATCCTAGGGTGGCGCAGTTTTCGCAATTTCAAGGACGTTACCTGCTCATCCCCATTGGCATTCATAAGAACAACGTCATTTGGTACAACATGCACATATTCGAAGAGTGTGATGTGGAAGTTCCGGAGGAGCCCTTGACTTGGGAACGTTTCATGGCTCTATGTGCGGAGTTGAAGGAAAAACTCCCAGAAGGGAAGTATCCCTTGGACTTGGGCGACCGACGAGGATGGCCAGCCACCCATGCGTTTGAAACCATCATGATCGGTACAGATCCGCAGATCTACGAAGATTTCATTAACGGCAAAGCGACGCAGCAACAGATTGAACTGATTCTAGAGCGTTTCAAAGAGTTTATGAGTTATGTTGCTCCCGATCACTCGGCGCGTCTGTGGTATGAGGCAGCTGGCCGGTTAGTCGCAGGTGACTATGCCATGTATCTTCAGGGATCGTGGATGCAGGCCTATTTTACATCCCAGGGATGGAAATACGGAGACGACTACGGGGTGATGAATGCACCTGGAACTCATAATTACTTTGGCGTAGCAATTGATGGCTTTGTGGTTCCTGCCAGTTCACCCAGTGTGGAGAATGGTTTGCGGTGGGCCTATATGGTCAGTGATCCAAAGCTGCAAGCTGAGTTTAGTGTAGCAAAACAGAGTGTATCGCCATATAAAGACACTCCAGAAGCTATCTATGATCCACTCACGTTACTTTTCAGTCAGGAATTGAACTCAGAGGATGTAATCGTTTATCCAAGTTTTACGCATGGGACGGCCCTCCCTTGGATGGCGAGTACAGACTTGCACAGCCGCATTTCGGATTTTGCAACAACTTCGAACCCTGATGTATCTCGTTATGCTCGATTAATTACCCAGTCCTTGAATGAGGCTGGTGTCAAAGGAGAGTGGAAAATTGTACAGTGAAGCAGGTGTGAGACGCATTATTCGGTCGCTTTTGCTGGCTTTAGTGCTCAGCGTTATTGCATCGTTACCCATCGCCGCGAACGTTGTGGAGGTGAAGGCAACGGTAAAACCTGTACTGGAAATCGATGGGCTCGCATTTAAGGATCTTAATGCCAATGGTGTACTTGATGTCTACGAAGATTGGAGATTGTCGGCACAGGAACGTACTGCTGATCTTCTCCAGCAAATGACCCTCAGAGAAAAGATCGCACAGATGCAGCATCCGACCTTCATTCCTCGCCCCGATGGGTCACCGCCTCCATTCCTGGAGACATGGACTCGTGAAATCAATGTGGGTTATGTTCTAGTACGAGATCTGCCCAGCGGGCGTGCTGCTGCCGCGACGATGAACCAGATCCAACGTTGGTGTGAGTCATCTCGATTGGGGATTCCCATCATCGTAAGTATGGATTCAGTTCACGGAACTAGCTATGTTGGAGGAGCATTGATCCATCCTCACAACTTGGGCCTGGCGGCGACCCGTGATGTTGACTTAGTACGTAGATTGACTGAAGCATCGAGAGAGGAGCACTTAGCAATCGGTGTAAGAATGACTCTTTCGCCAGTAGCAGATATAGCTACGGAACCTCGCTGGGGCAGAGTAATGGAGACCTTTGGTGAGGATCCTGAACTAGTGAGTGAGATGGTAAAGACGCAGGTCCTGGCGTATCAGAACGGGACGGACCTAAACAGCAACTCAGTGATGACAACAGTAAAACATTTTCCCGGGTCGGGTCCCCAAATGGAGGGGATAGACATGGCCCCCATCGTGGCGTCTTTGGATGCATTCCATGAGCACCACCTAAAACCCTTTATAGGGGCGATTGACGCTGGTACAGGCTCCATTATGCCTTATTACAGCGTGCCTTTGGCGATAGATACCATGGCAGCCTTGGGGTCCGAGGCGACATTGCAGGGATTGTTAAGGCAAGAGTTGGGCTATGAGGGCATTATCACCACTGACTGGGGCATGATTTGGGGAATTCAGCAAAGTGCAGCCTTTGTGGGCGGAGAGATTTCCCATGATGAGGCCGTTGTGATTGGAGTGCAGGGCGGACAGGTTGATGGAATCGGCGGAGAATCGCTCCGCTTGGTTGATGACATCGAACGCCTAATAGGAGATGGCCTAATAGCGGAGGAGACGATCGATAAGGCGGCTGCTCGCACGTTGTTGGCCAAATTTGAGTTGGGGATTTTCGATAATCCATATGTCGATGAAGACTTGGCGGAGGCAATCGTCGGGTGTGCAGAGCATCAGGAGATTTCACTCGAGGCAGCCCGCGCCTCCATGACGTTGCTGCACAATAATGGCCTATTGCCCTTGAGTACGGCTGATAAAATTTTGGTTGCAGGGCTTCGGGCTAATGATATGGATAGCTTAACCGGTGGGTGGACCAGTGGTCAAACAGGAACTACCATTGTGAACGAAATCATGAACAGAGCTGAGGGTACAGTGCTATATGAGGGTGATGATGCAGCCGTTGCAGCGGACCTTGCGGCGCAAAGCGATGTGGCAATCGTCGTTGTAGGGGAGCCTGCTTACATGCACAGTCCGCCATGGGGAGCCAACACGCTGGAAATAACCCCGTCACAGCAAGAGATATTAGAGAGTATTGAGGCGACTGGGACGCCGATTGTAGTTGTAGTCATGATGGGTCGGCCCTACATCCTCACTTGGTGTGTGGAGCACACTGATGCCATCCTGGTCGCTTATTATCCAGGTACGCAAGGAGCTATCGCTATAGCAGATGTTCTCTTTGGCGATTGTAACCCCCGGGGTACACTGCCTATTCAGATTCCCCGTTCAATGCAGCAGGTACGCTCGCAGCAAACGGATCAGCCATTTGATATTGAAAACCCGCTGTTTGATTACGGGTTTGGCTTGAGTTACCACTAATCGTAACAGTTCCTGGGCGGCTGCTTAAAGCGTCCGCCCGGGGCTTTGGTGGGGAGAGGAGGCTCGGAACGTGGCTAGATTTTTCCAAAGATACCCTTTCGTGGTTCTGCTTCTACCTTTAGGATTGATCTTCTACTTTGTCTATGTGGGTTTAGGCTGGAATATCGTAGTCTCCTTGTCCCGTTGGACAGGATTGAGAGTGGACTACAGCTATAACGGCTTTAGCAACTACCTGAGAATGTTTCAAGATCCCGTGTTCTGGTTGTCCCTGAAGAATACATTTCTGCTCTTTTTGATCATCCCAATTTGTATTGTTTTGGGGCTCTTCCAAGCTGTGATACTCGACAGGGGTCTAAGGGGAACTAGTTTTTTTAGAAGCATCTTCTTACTTCCCTTTGCCCTATCCTTTGTAGTGACGGGGACGCTGTGGGCTTGGATGTATAACCCTGCCAATGGAATCATCAACTCCATTATGCGAACGATGGGTTTAGGCTCTTTGGTCGGCACGTGGCACACGGCTCAAGAGACAGTGATGCCCGCGATCATTTTGGCCTTGGTGTGGCAATTTTCGGGATACGTTGCCCTCATATTCCTGGCCGGTCTTAAATCGGTACCGCAGAACCAGATCAATGCTGCGTACCTAGATGGAGCGTCAAGTTTTAAGGTCTTTCGCCGGGTAATATTACCTCAGCTAAAGGCATCACTGGCTACATCAGTAGTGGTTATCGCCATGTATGCGTTACGCTCCTTTGACTTCATTTGGGTTCTAACCGGAGGCGGGCCCGGTTATGCATCGCATACGCTGCCAATTATGATGTATCGAGAAACATTCTTGTCGACGCGTTATGCCTATGGAGCTGCTGTTGCCACAGCTCTACTCGTCATCGTTCTGATTTTGATCGTACCATACGTCTACAAGACCTATAGGAGGTGAGGAAGTGGACCGCCAGTTCGAGCGATCAAGCACGCAACAAATACTGCATGTAGTGTACTATCTGCTGCTGTTGGGCTTTGCCGGTTTTTACCTACTGCCCTTTTGGGGAGCAATTACCACATCTCTAAAAACGGCAGGCGATGTACTGACAACCAGTCCCTTATCCTTACCTAATGAACCGACGTTCATGGCTTACATTGATGCTTTCCACCACTTGAAGAAACCACTGCTCAACAGTCTAATTGTCACCATCGGCGGATCGTTCTTTTCCATCACGTTTGGTTCCATGTGCGGATACGTGTTTGCTCAATACCGCTTCAGGTTTGACAATGTGGTGTTCATTTTCGTAGTGAGCGCAATCTTTTTGCCTTATCAGGCGATTTTAGTGCCACTATTTCAGACGATCCGTAGTCTTGGATTATACGACTCTGTGTGGGGATTGATCCTAGCTCATACTGCCTATGGCATCCCCATGACAACCTTAATGTTTAGGAGTTTTTACGGCGACATTCCGCAACGCCTAATCCAGCAGGCTACTCTAGATGGGTATGGGCCGTGGGAGATTTACCGGAAAATAGTCCTTCCCAGTACCAAAATAGCTACAGTGACTGCTGCTGTCTTTCAGTTTGCATCGATCTGGAATGAGTTAGTTTTCGCTTTGGTTTTGACGGGGAATGATGCAATGCCTGCTACAGTGTCGCTCAATCAAATGATGGGTACTTTAGCAGCGGAGTGGAATGTCCAGATGGCTGGTTCAATGTGGTTGGCTCTACCCGTGCTGATCTTGTACATCGTGATGGGGAAATACCTAATTCGCGGATACATGGCAGGATCAGTTGCGGCCTCGTAATGTTGAAAGTCAGGGGGGTAGAACTATGCTTAACAGAAAAGTGATGACTGTTGTGAGTCTTGTTCTTCTATTGTCCTTCGGGGTAGCCGCATCGTCATTTGGCAGTGACTTTATTCGCTTTGTTACGGATTCAGCTGATCAGCCAACGCTGATCAGCTGGCAAACCCCGATTTTGGAGGTTGATGGTCTGACGTTCAAGGATTTGAACAAGAATGGGATCCTAGATGATTATGAAGACTGGCGCCTTTCCTCAATAGAGCGAGCTAGAGATCTCATCGAAAAGATGGATCATGAGGAAAAGATAGCCCAAATGATCCACATTACCCTATACTCACCCCAAGAGCAGTGGTTTAGTGGGCAAAATGTGGGATTTGCTTTAGCATACAACTACTTGGCCGATGGACCGCGGGAAGCTGCAGAAGCCACCAACAGGCTGCAGATGTTCAGTGAGTCTTCGCGCTGGGGGATTCCGCTGATCATCAGCATGGATTCAATTATGGGTGTTAGCTGGGTCAAGGGCGCCACCCTTTATCCTGACCAACTTGGACTGGGTGCCACCGGCGATGCTGAGCTTGTCCGCAGACTTAATGATATGCAGCGAAAGGAAATGTTGGCAATGGGGATCCGCATGAGTATGTCACCAATAGCCGACATTGCCACGGAGCCGAGGTGGGGCCGCTTTCAGGAGTGCTTTGGTGAAGATGTAGATTTGGTTACCGACATGGTGGTTGCTGCCATTGATGGACTTCAGTCTGGCTCTGAACTAAGTGCAGACTCCGTAGTTGTCTCAGTGAAACACTTCCCAGGTTCAGGGCCTCAACAAGACGGGTGGGATGGCAATCCCATTTTGTATGATGAGAACTCACTGGCCATCCATTTACAGCCTTTTAAAGCAGCCATCGCAGTCGGGGCTGGATCCATCATGCCCTATGGATATAGTGAAGTACCCTTTTTGGGTGGCGATGCAGTTGAAAAACCCGCCCACGAGTCCCATCGTGTCATGACGGAACTACTGCGTGAAGAACTAGGCTATGGGGGGTTGATTCAGACAGATTGGGGAATGCGGCACTTGGATGCGGCCTTAGCTGGTGCTGACATTCTGGGCGGCGCTGGCCCTAGGGAGATTCAGCGCCTCGCTGGCGGGCTTTCTCCAGAGGCTGTGGATGAAAAGGTCATGAGAATCCTGGAAATGAAGTTCAAGTTAGGATTATTTGAAAACCCCTACGTTGACCCTGACTATGCCGCCACACTAGTCGGGAACGAGGAGCACTTAAGTCTAGCGTATCAGGCATCTGCCAAATCTCTTACACTCCTAAAGCATGAATTTAGCGGTCATTTAGACGGTGGTGTGGTGTTCGTTGGAGGTTCACTTGCAGACGATGTGGATGCTCTCAATAGCGGCTGGAAGATTATCACGGGTTCAGAAACCAGCATTTTGCAGGCTATGGAAGCGAGACCAAATGTGCAAGTGGCCGTTTTTGCAGACGATGAGTTAGAACAAGAAATCCTCAGTACAGTTGATAGTGCTGTCGTGGTGGTTGGGGAACCGGCGTCCACACACCAGCCTCCCTGGGGAGTAGAAAGTTTGGAGATCTTGGAGGAAGATCTCGCGTTACTGAGGTTGTTGCATGAAGGCGGCATTCCAACAATTAGTATAGTGATTTTGAGCCGGCCTTATATTCTTGCAGAACTTGTAGAGCTTTCCGATTCTGTACTCGTAGTCTATCGGCCAGGTGTTAGTCGGGGGGCCCAAGCGATCGTAGATGCGTTAGCTGGCGAGTTACCCATTACAGGCAGATTGCCAATACAGCTTCCTCGCGATATGGATCAAGTGGTTCGGCAGCGTGAAGACTTAGCTATGGACATTATGGATCCGCTTTATGACATAGGTTATGGAATTCAGGTGAGGAGCTTTCACCGCGAGTGACTCGATCACTGTACACGGAAAATCCCGCGGAAAAGGATGTGTCAACTATGCCATCAGTGAGCGTAAAAAACCTGAGTGTGGCTTATAACAAAGGTAAGACAATGGCGCTGGATAACCTAAATTTGGAGATCAAGGATGGGGAGTTTGTCGTATTTCTGGGACCATCTGGATGTGGAAAGACAACAGCATTACTATGCGTTGCAGGTTTGTTGAATCCCACATCAGGCAGCATCAAAATCGGTGATGACGTGGTGATCTCCGATGACAAAAAGACATTTGTGCGACCTCAGGAACGAAATGTCGCAATGGTCTTCCAGGAATACGCACTGTATCCAAGCATGACTGTCAGAGGCAACATGGCTTTCGCCTTGGAGAACAAGAAGTACCCGAAACAGGAAATTGAAAGCAAGGTGGCCAGCATTGCCGGAATGCTGGGTATTGAACAACTACTGGATAGAAAGCCTGCACAGCTCAGTGGTGGTCAAAGGCAAAGAGTTGCCTTAGGGAGAGCTTTGGTTCGAGACCCAAGCCTTTTCCTTTTGGATGAGCCTCTAGGAAACCTGGATGCGAAGTTGCGAGAACAAGTAAGGTTCGAGCTGAAGCGAATCCAAAGGCAACTTGGTGTGACAACGATTTACGTGACCCATGATCAGACAGAAGCAATGACCTTGGCTGATCGCATTGTGCTAATGAAGGACGGCAAGGTCGTTCAAGAGGGCACACCTAATGATTTGTATGGTGGGCCGATCAATACTTTTGTGGCGGGGTTTGTGGGAACGCCTCGGATAAATTTTCTGACATGCCAGCTATTGATGGAGAATAATCGTCCCCACTTTGTCTTTGATAACTCAGTACTGATCGGAAAGACATCTTTGATTCCAAGGCTAAAGGGAAAAGAGTATGTCATTGGTGTTAGACCATCGGACTTGAATTTGGCAGAATCATCTGACCCAGATGCTATCCATGGACGTGTTGAACTGATTGAGCCCTTAGGTGATGAAATTCTAGTCCACTTTATGGTTGGAGACAAGTTGCTGGTTGCCAAGTTAGATGCCTCGGATGAGGGTATGGTTGGGGGGGAAATTGCCGTCAAGGTTGACGCGGAAAAGCTTCATGTGTTTGACAGTGCCTCACAAGAACGAGTGAGCTGAGCTCATAGTCAAGCTCAGGGGTCACAGTCAGGCGATCCCATTCTTTACAAATCTTGCACAGAAAAGGGGAGGATTGTATGTTGCGGGCGAGGGCTTTGTTTATTGGTTTGTTGGTGCTGATGATTGGTCTGGTGGGTAGCATGAGCGTCTTAGCGTCGGAAGTGGCAATAGCATGGAAAGTAAGCGGGCCAGTGGTTGTTGATGGTGATTTGTCAGATTGGATTAAGGAGGACCCCATTTATATCGGTAGTGCTGAACAGTTAAACGTGAACCCTGAGTATTGGAGCGATCCTTACGACAATAGCGGCACTTTTTACCTGGCCTGGGATAGTGAGAACCTGTACCTCGCAGGAGAAATACTCGACGAGAGTCCGTTCGTATGGTTCATGGCTTACGGCCTGGATGGCAATGATGGATTGGGTTTGTACATAAGTACCAATCCAGATGTAGACCCTGATAGGCGAATCTATGATTCTGCAGACTTTCGATTATTGTTTGGGCTAGATAACGACATGTTTGACACTGGAATAGACCGGTCTAGTGTTTTGCTTAAGAAAGGAATAGATACTGCTGGTGTCGGAGGGTATGAGAATGCAATCAAGGGTAGTGAGATAGCGATACAGCAGACGCAGTTTGGCTACAATTTGGAGATCAAAGTTCCATTTTCGAACCTGAGTAATGCTCAAATACCGCTACTGGTACCGGAACCAGGTATGGAAGTAGGCTTTAACTTGGAGCTTTACGATCTGGATCAATCCTGCCCAGGAGCAGTCACCTCGGGGTTAGTATGGGTACCTGGTAATCCACGGATGTCTCCGCAGGATTGGGGGATCTTAAGGTTTCAAGCAAGGTAGCTGATATGGTTGTCACGGAGGAGGTGATGACTGACCAATTTGGAAAACGTGATCGTTCGTTTTGACCTAGGCATTGACAATCATTAAGGAGGAATTTCTGTGAAGAGAAGCGTGGTTACTCTAGGGTTAGTGTTCACGATCCTATGTAGTATGGCTCTTGTGGCATTTGCTCAAGAACAAGTTGCTCTAGAAGCTAGGGTCAAGCCGCTCCTTCAAGTCGATGGATTGCAGTTCAAAGACTTGAACAATAACGGAATGCTCGATCCCTATGAAGATTGGCGATTACCAATTGATGAACGGGTTGATAACCTGGTAAGTCTGATGACGCTAGATGAGAAAGCCGGCACAATGTTTCATCCAAAGATGCCTATTCCTCTTGATGGTACCGTGGCCACAGAACCCGTCCATCTGACTCTCAAAGGCGACATCATGTATGACCCTTACACCTACATTAACGACCTCAAGATTGTTAACATGTTGAACAATGGAGTTGCGCCGCCGGCCACTTTTGCCCGCTGGTCCAATGACATTCAAGAGATCGCTGAAAGTACCCGATTGGGCATTCCCATCATGTTTAGTACAGACCCAAGGCATGGAGCCGTCTTGGGAGCGCATGTCAAAGGAACCCAATACTTCTCTCAATGGCCTAGTCGAGAAGGCCAGCTAGGATTGGCCGCTGCGCGTGATGCAGATTTGGTCAGGCAATTTGGAGCAGTCGTTGCCGAAGAGTATCGCGCGGTAGGCTTGCATATGATTTTGGGACCCCAGATTGACGTAGTTACTGAGCCTCGCTGGGGAAGAAATGCAGGTAGTTGGTCAGAGGATGCGAACCTAACCGCGGAGCTTAATGTGGCTTTCCTTGAAGGCCTGGGAGTTAAGGATCCAAAAAACGGAGCTCTAGCCATGGTGAAACACTGGCCAGGTGCTGGGCCGCATGAAAACGGAGTCCAAAATCCTCGTTCTGTCAGCTACTTGATCTATCCTGGCGATAATCTTGACTATCACTTACTGCCCTTCAAAGCAGCCTTTGAAGCTGGTGCTACGGCCACCATGCCGTACTATAGTTTCATGCAGGGTGAGAGCTTCCCAATTTCCTATTCCCAGTATGCCATCCAGGAACTTCTCAGAGATTACCTGAACTTTGATGGTGTGGCCTGTACTGACTGGGGTGTAACGGACTGGGCAGCATCGGGAGATGCAAGGGAGCTTTCCCTGAAAGACCGTTTTGAAATGTGCATCAATGCCGGTATTGATCAGTTTGGCATGCCAACAAACGAAGGAACCTCTGATTGGTCCTATGAAAGAAGAGTAAGGCCTGAGCTGATTGTCGACTTAGTCCTCGAAGGCCGTATTAGCGAAGAGCGGTTGAACCAGTCTGCACGGAGAGTACTAAGACAATCATTCATGCTAGGTTTGTTCGAAGATCCATATGTTGATCCGGCACGGGCTGCAACGGTGGTTCAAAGCGCTGAAAACCAAGCTTTGGGCTACCAAGCTCAACGCAAGTCAGTTGTTTTGCTCACGAATAATGGTGCACTGCCATTCAGCGAAGCTACGTTAGACAACGAATCCGGTGAGTATTTTGCCCGCAGAACGAAGGTTTTTGTTTCTGGCATTGATGCCAAAGTGGCCGGAAACTATGGGGAAGTTGTAGATGATCCAGCCGAAGCTGATGTGGCTGTGATGAGGGTAAGCCCTGGCCGCAACGCCTTCCCTGAGGAAACAATGCACATGATCCGGGCTGTTGTTGATACTGGTGCTCTAACCGCGGTTGTCATCGACCTTGGATCGCCAATGGTGTTCCCACAAGAATTATTCGACATCACTGCGGGCACATTTGGTGTATTTGATGTGCTTGATGAGCCGCTGTTGGATGTGGTGTTCGGACGCTTCAATCCAGCAGGTAAGTTACCATATGACCTGCCATCCACACAAGAATCCATCGAACAGCAGCTAGAAGACGTACCATTCGATCTAGAAGATCCATTGTTTGAATATGGTCACGGCCTAAGCTACTAGCTTTTGATGTTGGCGAGCATTACACTCTCCAGTTGCGGCCCTCTCTCAAAGGGGGCCGCAACTGCCTTGTTGGCATAATGATCGGTGGCGTTGCAGAGTACTGCCTGTCCACGCAATACGGCGTGAAGCCATCCCCTGCGCCCTTGAAATAGGGATCCAAAAGCAACTGATGACTCTTACGGTATCACCGCAATGCACAGTTGTGGAGCCGGAAGTCCCCTGAACGTATCTACGGCATCTCTCTGGGACAGGGAACCTTCGAGACATTTTCGAACGCTCTGCTACTGGTTTTCCAAAAAATCCAGTCCTGACTCCTCCGGAAAGTGGGTAAGCCCCCGTCCGTCTGCAATTGGAGATATCGCCTTTCCATAGCTATGGCGCTGGTGAGTGTTCTTTCTTGGAAGCCCCTTTGCACCCTGCGGGCAAAACCGGTACCGTCCTTTCTTAACATAGGACCTTGAAGCCCGGTGGGTTGTCTGTGTCCATTCCGGCGCTCTTACATTGAGGGAATTGCGGCCTAGGGGTTTTGCCGCAGGCGGCGGGTTTACTCCATCGAATTACGATCGGGTCATTTTTTCCCATTTTCATTTGTTTGATTAGATGTCCATTAGAATTAACATAATATGGAGAGGGATTTTATTAATTGTGATGAAAATACAATTTAAGGAGGGAGGCGACAACAATGGAGATAGCACTCAGACTTGTACTTGACAAGGAACCCCAAGAGTTACCTATAGAAGACCTTGGATCACTCTTGAGTGTTTTGTCTAAAGCTCTGCAAGCGGCAGACCCTACTATATCTGCTGAATATAAGTTGCATTATAGTATGATAGCGTTGAAGGCTGGTTCCACCGAAGTAGCCTGTGTGGCAAATGACACATATATTGGAGAGCAACAAGTCCGCAAGCTATCCAAGCAGATGGCTGATCCGCATCAGAGGCGAGCAGTCCAACCTTTCTCCAACCTGCAAAAAGAGTGTAATAGAATGAACACCAAGATTCTAGTTTTCCCGGGCCAAAGTACGGTTCCATCGCTCCAATTAGCGCCAGAGATGCCTCCAGAGGACGTTTCTATACGAGGACTGACTACGATTTACGGTGTCTTGGAGAGAATCGGTGGTTCTCACACCACGTCTGCAAGTATACGCCAATTCGGTCACGATCGAATCACCTCGGTCCTCTTGACGAAAGACCTCGCAGTGCGTATGGCTAGATTCCTGTATAGAGAGGTTCGTGTCGAAGGCGAAGCAGAATGGGACACCGGCAGCTTAGAGCTGTTAAGACTCTCTGCTACAGATTTCGAACCTTATAATCCAGGAAGGATGGGTGATGCCCTGGAAATGCTTGCCTCTTTAACAAAAAGAGGCCTTTGGGAGGACACTGGCCAAACGATAGCGGATTTCTTACGCGACCTTCGAGGTGGAAGTGGTGATTGGGATTGATCATGGTGATGGACACCCAAATCCTCATCTATGCCATTGAGAAAACTAAACACGTCGAAAACGAGCAGATCCACATCAGGGCGAAGCGCTTCGTAGGTAAAATGCAAGAGGAAGGGCACAGGTTGGTGCTGCCTTCAGTTGTCGTTGCTGAGTATCTGGTTTCACATGAGTTTAACAATGAAATGGCAGCGTATAGAGCGCTGGCCAAGCAATTCGTCATAGCACCGTTCGATGCCAGAACCGCAACAATATTTGGGCCTATTTACAGGGACAAGGGTCTAAGCATGATCAAAGAAGATTGTCCATCCAAGAAATGCAGAAGGAGGAAGATCTCTGTAGACTGTCAAGTTGTTGCAACCGCGATAGCTTGTCGAGCTGACTGGCTGATAGCGCATGATTCGGATATCCATAGACTGGGAGAGGGTCTGGTCGAAGTGAAGGAGATACCCGTTATCCCAGAACAACTGCGTTTGATAGATCCTAAGGAAGCCAAATGATGACCCCGGTAGGTCTTTTTTATGCCGATCTACCCACACACAAACACTCTACCCCCCAGAAGAAACCCCTCAAAACGGCTCTAAATGCGTCGCCCAAAACCCATCTAGCTTGGGTTTTGATACAACGTGTCTTTCTTGCAGGGAATTCATATGTTGTGCAGAACTGTGATTCGGAGAGATTTCAGAGTGGGAGGGGTCAATATGACCGTCCGAGAACTTCAAGAAAGACTATCAAAAGTCGATCCGGATTTGCCTGTGGTGTGCATTAGTGAGGACGAAGAACTTCTAAGGGATGGGCAGCTCTTTAGGTTGCTTCATATTGATTACACAGATGTCTCTCGTGCCGGCTCAATGACGGAACTCCGTATCTGAAATTGAGAAAGAGTGAGGTGTCGAGAGACATTTTCTTTCTGAATGTGGCTATTCATTTCTAGTTGGGCAAAACTGGGCAAGACTTTGGATCACAATCCATTAAATGCCCGCTAAGTCGCTTGTGGGAAATTGGGGAAAACAGCTCTACTCATGCTGAAACCCATTGTACGTGGGGATCTCAACGGAAAGACGTTCCGGGTTTCCTAAACCTATTATCCCATAGCAGTGGTAGCGAACCGCCGCTTCAGTTTCCACGGCGATTGGGGCACTCTCCTTATGACAGTAACAGACACTCCTTCGCAGAACTCCGAGAGCCGCAATGAGCAGTTTGACATATTTTTACATATCACCCCGACTTTAACAGTGAAAAAGAGAAAAAACATCTGTAATAACCGTCAAGAAAGGCATACAGAGGTCTGGTTGTTACTGCAAAGCGTTGCATACCCTAGAGTCGTCCTTGTTGCCCGCCGCAAGTCTTCTTTGAATAGCCGTTGTAGGAAAAGCCTTGCACAGCGTTTGCTGGTGAGGAAAGGAAATTCAAACCTAGCCTTCTGGTCCATAGTCCGGCTGCATGTAAGGAGCCCCGTGGGTTACCTCACAACTACTCTGCCCTTACCGCTGGATTTGGCCTGCAGTAGCAGGTCATCCGCTCTGTTGAGCAGGGACTGCTTCGTATCACTTTTCTCATACTCTGCCACACCAAAGCTGCATGTTATGCCCTTTAAGGTGCCAAAGGTGCTGTTCTGGATTCGTTCCCTTAAGCGTTCCG
>LSQX01365903.1_pt2 | contig 17893 bp, 13 predicted proteins | sample 654561 | NCBI WGS metagenome assembly LSQX01 (sample SAMN04489861, study PRJNA283612) | anaerobic digester metagenome | isolation source: 4 biogas reactors fed with cattle manure at either 37C or 55C with and... | place: Denmark: Kongens Lyngby | collected 2014
ATTGCAGGCCTCGGTGGTGATGGTGAAACCTGGGGGGACATTCAGGCCGATGTTGGTCATCTCGGCCAGATTGGCGCCTTTGCCGCCAAGCAGGTCCCTCATCGTCGCGTTGCCCTCTCGGAAGAGGTAGACGCGCTTCGTGTTTGTCATGTAAGTTGATCCTCCTGTTATATTACCGATAACACCGTCGTTTACAAGAAAGGTTGAGTGTCCGCCACATTCTTACGACGACGATTATGTACCAAATTTGCATCTTAGTCATAGCCGCCCGGAAATCCTTCCTTACCTGGATATATGACGAAGATTTAATGCATGGGACAGCAATGGGTTGCCAATGACGCTTGAATCGGAATTCCGACAAGCTAATGACGGGGCACTTCCACCTCAGAGAGCGTGGATTCTATGACTCGGTCCGCTGTCAGAGCTTCTATCTCGGCTTCCGGACGCAGCAAAAGCCTGTGTCGCAGCACCGGGGCAGCAAATCCTTTCACATCGTCCGGAATGACAAAATTGCGACCCTGCATCGCCGCCGAGGCTTTTGCGGCTCCAAGCAGCCATATCGACGCCCTTGGGCTGGCTCCCAGAATAAGGGCCGGATTCTCCCGCGTGCGCCTGACCAGCCCGGCTATGTAGTCGATGATAGACCTCTCCGCCGCAACCGACATCACCGCGCGACGCATCCGGGTCAGTTGATTCTCATCGACAACAGTCTCTATCCCGACATCGTCCAGACGAATGGAGTTGAAACCCGCATTATATCGAGCCAGCATGCCCGTCTCCGTATCCAGAGAAGGATATGGGACAATCGTCTTGAACATAAATCGATCGAGTTCAGCTTCCGGCAGCGGATAGGTTCCCTCATACTCAATCGGGTTCTGCGTTGCGATGACTGTGAATGCGGGGCTGAGAGCGTGCGTCTCGCCGTCTATCGTGACCCTGCGCTCCTGCATGGCTTCAAGCAGCGCCGCCTGGGTCTTGGGAGGGGTGCGATTTATCTCGTCGGCCAGCAAAACGCCTGTAAATACAGGCCCTTTGCGCAGGCTGAACTTGCCGCAAGAAGGATCAAAGACGTTGGTTCCGATCACATCTGACGGCATCAGGTCCGGGGTAAACTGTATCCTGCTGAAGTCTGCCGATATGGTCAATGCGATGCAGCGGGCGATGAGAGTCTTTGCCACTCCGGGCACGCCTTCGAGCAGCACATGGCCTTCGCAGAGCAGCGCCGCCAGAATCTGGTCGATCACATCCTCCTGTCCGACCACGGCTTTTGCGACTTCGGCCTTAATCTTATCTGCGATCTCAGGAACTGCGGTAACGTCGAGATTGGGCAAAGGGCGCTCCTTGGTAAATTGCCTGTGTGGCCGGGACAGAGACCGGCCACTACGTTTTTTTGAACTGGCCGGGACAGAGACCGGCCACTACGGTTTATTTAACTGGCCGGGATAGACAACCGGCCACGGAATTTCGTTATGTCCTCAGCCTTTGACTCCCGATATGACGACCCCCTGAATAAAATACTTCTGGCCGCAGAAGAAGAGTATAAGCAGCGGCATCATGACCACAGCCGACGCAGCCATAAGGTAGTTCCAGTCGGTGGCGTATTGTCCCTGGAATGCATACAAGCCGAGTGCGAGCGTGCGCTTGGCCGGGCTTGACAGATAGATCAACGGCCCAAGGAAGTCGTTCCAGTTGTTCATAAACGAGAAAATCGCCAGAGTAGCCAGGGCGGGCTTGATCTGCGGCAGCAGAACCTTATAGAACACCTGCATGGTGCTCGCGCCGTCGATTCGCGCGGCCTCGTCCATCTCGTGCGGAACCGTCATATAATACTGCCGCAACAGGAAAATAAAGAACGCTGAGCCGAAGAAACTTGGCAGAGTCAACGGTACAAAAGTATCGTAGAAGCCCAGAGTCGACCAAATCTTAAAGACCGGAATCATCGTAACCTGCGCCGGCAGCATCATTGTGGCAAGCAGGGTCACGAACAACACGTTTCTGCCGGGGAATCGCATGCGAGCGAACCCGAAAGCCACAAGTGCGCACGACAGCATCTGTCCAAACATAGAGATCGCTGTGATGAGACAGGTATTGAACGTGTACTGCGCGAACGGCAGCTTGGAGAACGCCTTCGCGTAGTTGCTCCACAGCCACGGCTTCGGCCATATCTGGATGGGGTCCGCAAACACATTCGCTGGATCCTTGAATGAGGTCCCCAGCATCCATAAGAAAGGAATGAGTGAGATCATCGACCCGACTATCAGGGTCGTGTATGCTATGGCACGCCACGTTTTCTTTTGAGCGGCCCCGGGCCTTGCCTTTTTCTTGACTGCAACAGTGCTCATCGCTTCAACTCCGCTTCATAATAGACCCACCTGCGCGAGCTTGTCATAACCAACAGCGTGAGCGCAAGGATGATGGCGAACAATATCCACGCCAGCGCGCAGGCATAACCCATCTGCAGGTATTTGAACGCCTTCTGATATAGATATAGAACATAGAATAATGATGCGTTTGCCGGGCCGCCCTGCGTCATAATGAACGAACTGGTGAAGACCTGGAAGCTGCCTATGATTCCCATAATGAGGTTAAAGAACAACGTCGGGGATATCATCGGTAGGGTAACGTTGCGAAACTTCTGCCAGCTTCCCGCGCCATCTATCTCCGCGGCCTCGTATAGCTGAGTAGGCACTCCCTGCAAACCGGCCAGATAGATGATCATCCCTCCGCCGACGCCCCATAAGCTCATAATAATAAAGGAATTGAGCACCCAATCCGGGCTGGTGAGCCAGGGTATCGGCTCGATGTGAAACAGTTTTCCTAATATAGCATTGAAGATGCCGCTGGACTGCGGGCGCAAAACCATCTGCCACACCATAGCGACAGCCGCTCCGGGCAGAATAGCGGGGATATAGAAAATCGACCTGAACCACTGCATCCCCTTGACGTTGAGGTTGAGCAGCATAGCCAGAGCCAACGAGCAGACCAGACCAAGCGGAACCGAGAATCCCGCGTAGATCGCAGTGACCTTCAGAGACTGCCGAAACCTGTCATCGTCGAACATTATGGTCGAGTAGTTGGCAAATCCGACAAACTTGGCGGGATTGATCATATCCCATTTGGTGAGGCTCATAAAAAACGAGAACAACACAGCTCCGAGGGTGAGGAATATGAAACCAAACAACCACGGAGCTATGCACAGATAGCCTTCTATCGCCTCTTTGCGCTGGAGTCTTGATGTGTGTGTTTTTGCCATATCTATTCCCTGTGCCTCAGCAACTGATCGACTTTTGGCTTGACCTTTTCCATCCCTTCCCTGGCGGATTCGCGACCAAGACGCACCAGATCAAGCTCGCTTTGGATGATCTGAGTCATCTCCGGCGCACACGAAACCGCGGGCACCGACTTGCCAAATGGGATCATATATAAAAACGCCTGCCGGTTTTTGGGATCGGCGTCGAGATGCAGATATGCGCCGGACTCCGCGACCGACCGTCGGCTGGGAATGATCTGCGAGCGCATCGCCGCCGCACGCTGATATTCCTTGCCCGTCATCCATTTTACCAACTCCCACGCCTCTTCCTTATGTTGCGATCTCTTCAGCACAGCATAGGCCGCGCCGCAGATAATCGATACACGGGTTTCAGGCCCTTTAGGAATGGGTGCGACATCATATTTGAACGTGGTGATCTCATTTTTATAAATTAGCTCAGCAGCCCAACTGCCGGAAATGGTCATCCCTATCCTGCCTGAAGTAAAGAGCTTGCTGGTTCCCTGGTTGGCGGCCTCCTCGGCGGTAGGGGAGACATGGTATTTATTTATCAGGTCGGCCATAAACTGCAGGCCTTCATAGGCGGCGGGCTGATCGAGGGTGCACTGCACATCCCCGGTATCGGGATCCGGGCCGATTATAGTGCCGCCATTGGCATAAACATAGTCCTGCCACCACATATCAAGCGTGGTCCCCCATTGGTCGATCTGACCGTCTCCATTGGTATCCAAAGTCAGTTTTTTGGCGACTTCGAGATACTTATCCCAGTCCCAGGTCTCATCGGGGTATGGCAGCTTATACTTATCGAACATATCCTTGTTATAATACATCGCGTAGATATCGATGTCGGTTGGAATCTCAAGGATTTTCCCCTCCCATACTCCCCAGCCTTCGATTGATTCCGGGTAGAAGTCGTCGAGGTCGTAGTTATCGCGTTCGATGTATTTATCGAGCGGTTCGAGCAGACCTTTGGCGGCGATAGGGGGGAACCATTCGGAGCTTATGCGCGTGACATCCGGTGGCCGCCCGCCAGCTGACGATATCATCAGCTTGTCGAGCATCCTGGCCCAGGGAGTGATTTCCACCTCGACTCGTATGTGAGGATTGCGTTTTTCGAACTCCTTGATGAGAGCGCGAAGGCTCTGTTCCTCAACGTCGTTTCCCCAGGACGTGAAACGAATGGTGGTTACGCCGGGTTTTTTATTCCCACAGCCGGCAGCAAGCACGGTGACTGCGATCAACGCCACAATGCCGATTATTATTATTCGCGATTTCATATTCCTCCAAGAGACCATAATCACTGCGCACCCGCTGTCCGAGACGGAGATCGGACACTATATGAAATAACCAACCCGCGCAATCCCACGCGCTACGCCAGATTCTTCAATCGACGGGTTTTTGCGCCCTCCGGCAACTCCAGGGTCACGGCGTAGGGCATGTATTTCTCAATGCCTCGCACGCGCGCCAGTTTCTCGTAATATTCAACATAGGGAAATGACACCACCTCGCCGCGAAACAGAGCATGCTTTGACGCCATTTCTTTCCACAACGCAATATCGTCGGCGGTGACTTCCAGGTATATATCGGGCTTGTAACCTTCTTTATCCTCCCAGTTCTCCGCGAAGTAGAGCGCAGGGCAATAGTGAGGATCCTTGCCGGTTTTTATGGTGGCAAGCCCGGCATAAAACATCGCATCCGGCACGTTGAGATTGCAATTAACGTGATCTTTGTGGATGCTCTTAAAATGATGAGTGATGATTGCGCCGGGTTTGCAGTCGCGGATGACGTCGGCTATGGCATACTTGACCTCATCAGACACCGGCAACTCCGCATCGCACCACGGCAGCACATAGCACTGCGCGCCTATCACGTCGGCGGCGGCTTGCACCTCTAGCCGGCGCTGCTCCGTGTATTCGTCAATCGGCATTTTAGGGTTGCCCTTTTCACCCAGGGTGAGGTGGCACATTGCGACCTTTTTGCCGCAATTTACTTCGTGGGCAAGAGCAATTCCGGAGGCAATTTCCGCATCTCCAGCGTGCGCTCCGATAGAAAGTATATCAACCTTTGTCATCAAATTCTCTTTTAATATTCGACCAGCGCACAGGTTAGCTCGCCGCGGCAGACCAAATCGTCTCCGACTTTCGATTCCGCGCTGATCTTCCATATCCCGCGCCGCCCGCTCAACAATCTGACGGTGGTCACGATAGTATCTCCCGGTATGGCAGCCCGCTTGAATCTGACGCCGTCAATCGCTGCGAAATACGCAAGTTTGCCCTCGGCCTCCGGCTTGGTCATTAGAAGATAGCATCCCACCTGGGCCATGTGCTCGACAATCAAAACGCCGGGAAATATCGCCTGTCCCGGCAAGTGCCCCTGCAGAATCTTCTCGTTGGCAGTGACATTTTTGATGCCCACGCAGTAGTCGCCATCCTCGGAGACCTCAACGATGCGGTCGACGAGCAAAAACGGATACCTGTGCGGGATAGTGTCTCTTATTGTTTCAATATCGATCATAGGCTATGTCTGTTCTCGGTTGCAAGTTGTCAGCCTTTCGGCTGCGAATAGATTATAGCATAATCGAGTTGATCGTTATGCGACATCCGGCTCTTTGGCATATTATACGCTTCACTGCTCCTGCGAATCGGTCTGGCCGGCGATAAACTCGTTGAGTTCCTCGGTGAGCTTAAACATATCGCTCTGGATTTTCTGCTGAATGACCCCGTGCTTTGCCAGATATCGAATGCCCTCGTTGAGCGGATCCATTGTGACCACGGCCTCTTCAGCCAAAGCGACTATTTCGGCATCCTGATCTGATATAAACAGCCCAAGCTTTGAATATGCCTCTTGAAGCCGCATATATTGCTCATCGAACTTGGAAGTGTTGACCAGCATATACTTGATAGCGTCTTTTATGAGCGACTGATCACACGGCAGCTTCGATTCCGGGGCTCCTGCGATGAGGTGAGAGGTCTCCTCCAGCGCAGTCAGATAACGCTCCACGATCATCCCCGCAAGCTCCGGTTCCATATTGTTGTTGTTCATACTAAATATATCAGCACAAGGCCCAACGGCCTATTTGCGTACTTTCCTTGCATTAACGATCGCCTCTGCCACCTGGCTTCTTTTTGCGCGAACCGATTGCGGCGATTTTGTGAAGTTGCTCAGGCTCCCCACCAGGTCTGTTCCTATATCCATCGCCTTTTCCGCTTTTACGAGCGCCTGTGCAGCCGCAGGGCCGGATAGCTTCTTCAATCGTTGGATTTCCTGTTCCAAGACCCAAAAATACTCGTAGTCCTCGATGCCGTCCCGGATATTTTCCAGCCTGATTGTGGGCAGCGGGCCATGAGGGCCAGCGCAAATTATACTGCCGTCGCCGTTATTATCCCAGAAACTGGCAGGCGGCCAATCGGTGTATGGGCCAAACGTGATCGGCTTTTTGGTAAGCGGCCATCGCATCATGGCGTAGTAGAGATATCCATCAGGTCGATATTTGGCGGTCTGCAAACCCATCAGAACGCGGGCGTCAATGGCGTCATACTCTATCAGCCAGTTTGCCCACGGCTCTTTCGGTGAAATGCAGGTATACCACCAGATCTGCTTGCCGCGTGCGCGTGCGTCCTCGACGCGCTTGAGATCGTATTTCGGGGTCAGCGGACACCACGCATCCATCGCGTCGACTTTGCTGGTGATACCGAACGTGTCGTCATATCCGGTGGTCAGCGTCAAAAGGTCCGGGTGGCGTCTCTTGACCTCGCCAAAGATGTCCTGCATAGCGGAAAAAGACTCCGGGCCGATCTCATCGAAGCCGTATAGATATGCCTTATCGAACAGACCATTAGCGCGGAGAAGAGCCACAGATTCATCGACTTTTCTCAGCAGCAACTCTCTTTGCTCAGCGGGAAATGGGTCTCCCGCCTTGATGCCATCGGGCTTCTGAACATAGAGGATATTGAACGCGTTCAGGCCCTTTTTGTCCCATCGCTTGAGGCTCTCAATCGGCGGCATCTCCGGTCGGTAGATGTTGTCCGGGTTTATGCGATAGGATAGCACGAAGTCTTCGTATTTCTGCCGCATAGGCTCGGTCAATTTGCCGTAGGCGTAGGGCAAATACACGTCATACAGGGACATCGCAGTTCGCAGATGACGTTCCTGCGGCACGTCAAAATCCCACACGCGCACTTTTAGAGTTAGTTTGACAGGGTTGACGTCAGCGGCTTTTACGGTGACCTGAGCTTTATATTCCCCCGCAGGAGTTCCGGCAGGCGCGGTGATTCGAATCCATACCGGCTGCACTTCGCCTTCTTTGATGTTATAACCTTTAAGGAAGTCCAGAATCGGGTCAGGATGCCAGCCGACGTATTTTACAGGGTATGGCGGTCTTTGCGTTTCAACAAAACCTACCGGGGACGCCTCGACGGTCGGGCCCGGCTTGCCGTTTTTCATCAGCGCGCCAACCGAGACATTCGCGCCTTTCAACTCACGGTCGAACGCATATATCAGCAATTGGATGGACTCGGTCTCGTTGCCCGCAAGCTCAACGGTTGCTTCATTATCGGCGCTGCAAGTGAATCCCACATCCTTGGGGAATATCTTCTCCATGCTCGACGCCCACCCACAGGCAAGCGCAGCATTGGGATCGCTCTTCCTTGCAGATCTGCGCAGCTTTGCCTCCGTAACGGCGCGTGCGGCATCTCTTCTGACGCGATCTCTCAGAGCAATTACATCCGGCCTTATTTCGGCAAGATCGGAAGCGCTTTTAGCTTTGGAGGCTTCGTTCATAAGAACGCCATACTGCGCATCCAGACTGGCCATAATATGGGTCATCTCTTCGGGATATTGCCTGGCTTCTTTGCGCAGAGTTTCTATGCTGGCTCCTATGGCCTCCAACCATCGCGGCACGCCGTTTTCGAGTCGAAGATTGTCGACCACGAGCGACATATCATCCGGCGGTCGGGTGCCGTGGATATGTATCTGCCATATTTGCGAAAGGTCCAATTTGGCGGGAGCAACTTCAAAAGCCATCTGAACGGCCCTGGTCTCACCCGGAGCGATAACCTCGCTTGCGGTCAGAGAAGCCCCTTCAGGGTCGCGAATATACATCAACACGGTGCAGGTTTTATCACCCACATTGCGAACATCGCAAACGGCGAAATCGTAGTCCGTAAAGTCTTTAGGCAGTCCCTTGTCGTTGGTAAGGATTGCCGCAGGCCACTGCACGGAATCCTGCTGCCACTTGGGAAAGAATATGGAAGCTGTTCCGTCTGCGTTGGCAACCATAGAGGACGGCGGAGTAGACTCGCGCACGTCAAATCGCTCGACATCGGACGGCTTGTCAAAATCACACAAAACCAGAGCGCCAATGGGTAAAGCGGCAGCGGACACTGCCAGCGACAGCATAATTATTGCAAAGCAAAACAGTTTTCTCATTTGTGACTCCCCAAGTTCTTATTAAATCGTTAGACACGAGATTATATCTTCCCTTCCTTTGAAGCGATTTTACGTAACAGCTCACCAATGATATCTAGAGGTTGGAAGTTAGAGGTTAGAGGTTAGGGAAGCAGATTTCTCACTACGTTCGAAATGACAAGGGTTGACGTTCGAAACAACAAGGGTTGAGGGCAGAGGCCGTCCATTGCGCACGAATGCGTCCGGTAAATTGTCATTCCGAGGCGAACGCCGAGGAATCTGCTTTTTCCCTTCCCTTTTCTGGGTTTCGCTTCTTTCGGGCTTTCGCGATTTACGGAAAGAGGTTCGGACCTCGGACTTCGGACCTCGGACATCGAAAAAAGCATATGGGCGGCGATGGCATATCACCGCCCGCGCTTAACACGTAAATTGCGTTATTTGGCCAGCTTATTTGCGCACTTTTCGGGCAGCCAGTATCGCCTCGGCGACCTGTCGTCTCTTTTCGCTGAGAGCTTGCGGGGATTTCGAGAAACTCCTCGTGCTCTCGACAAGGTCATCGCCGATAATCATTGCCCTCTGCGCCTTATCCAATGCACCGGCAGCCGCAGGGCCGGATAGTTTTTTTAGGCGATTGATTTCCTGTTCGAGCAGCCAGAAATACTCAAAGTCCTCCAGCCCGTCGCGGATATTTTCCAGCCTAATTGTAGGAAGCGGCCCATGCGGCCCTGCGCAGATAATGCTGCCGTCACCATTCGCATCGTGGAAACTGGCTGCCGGCCAGTCCGTATATGGCCCGAAGGTGATCGGCTTTCTGGTCAGCGGCCAGCGCATCATCGCATAATAGAGATAGCCATCCGGGCGAAACTTCGCCGTTTGCAGACCCATAAGTGAGCGAGCATCGATGAGATCGTATTCGATCAGCCAGTTCGCCCACGGAGCCTGCGGCCCGATGCAGGTATACCACCAGACTTGTTTGCCTCGAGCGCGCGCCTCCGCAACGCGCTTGAGATCATATTTCGGAGTGAGCGGAATCCAACCGTCGATAGCATCGACCTGACTCGCAACGCCGTATGTGTCATCATAGCCGGTCGTAGTTGTCAGCAGATCAGGATGTCGAGCCTTGATCTCACTGAATATATCCTGCATGGCAGCAAAAGATTCCGGCCCGATCTCGTCGAAGCCATACACATAGGCCTTATCATAGAACCCGTTTGCCTTGAGCAGCGCGACTGATTCATCGATCTTTTTCAGCAACTCTGCTTTGCGCTCGGCAGGGTATGGCTCACCTTTTTTTATGCCGTCCGGCCTTTGCACGTAAAGGATGTTGAATGCATTGAGGCCCTTTTTGTCCCAACGCTGCAGGCTCTCGATAGAAGGCATCCCTGATCGATAGATGTTGTCCGGATTGATGCGATATGAGAGCACGAAGTCCTCATACCTCTCCTGCATCGTCTGCGACACCCGCCCTTTTCCATAGGCATTTGGCAGGAAATTGTCGTAAAGGGACATCGCCGTGCGCAGGTGGCGTTCTTTGGGCACGTCAAAATCCCAGACGCGCACTTTTAATGTAAGCTGTGTCGGTTGTACGCCGTTCGCTTTTACTGTTATGGGAGCCGTATAGTCTCCCGCAGCAACGCCGGCAGGTGTGGTGACGCGAATCCAGATCGGCTGCACTTCGCCTTTTTTGATGTTGTAGCCCTTCAAAAAATCTAAGATAGGGTCAGGATGCCATCCGATATATCGCACAGGGTATGGCGGCTTTTTTGTCTCCACAAAGCCTACAGGAGACGCCTCAACAGTCGGACCCGGCTTGCCGTTTTTCGTCAGAGTCCCAACGGATACGCTCGCGCCATTTAGATCCTGGCCGAACGCATAGATCAACAGTTGGACGGATTCAACTTCATTGCCCGCCAGCTCCACCGTCGCTTCTCGTGCAACGCTGCATTCAAACGCGACATCTTTGGGGAATATCTTAACCATACTCGACGCAAATCCACAGGCGAATTTCGCATCAGGGTCCAACTTTCGGGCGGCGACTCGCATTCGAGCCTCGGGAATCGCACGCGCGGCTTCTCTGTTGACCTGATCATGCAACGCTATTACATCGGGTTTGATCGCGCCAAGCGCAGCAGCGTTGGTCGCCTGGGAAACTCGATTGATGAGAAGGCGATGCTGTGAAGAATAATGATTCAGCAGAGGGTCTATTTCGGAGGCGTACTCTCGAGATTCGCTGCGCAATTTTTGTATCGCCTCCGCGATTTTTTCCAAGCGCGGCATAACGTTGCTTTCCAGTCGGATATTGTCGATTACAAGTGACATATCATCCGGCGGACGAGTGGCATTTACATGAAACTCCGAGATGCGTTTGAAGTCCAACTTGGATGGCGCGACCTCGAAATCCATACGCAGTTGTTTCAACTCTCCGGGCTTAATGACGCCGCTGACGGAGTAATGCTCCCCATCGGGATCACGAATATACAGCGACACCGTGCAATCTTTGGTCCCAACATTGCGAACATCGCACAGGGCATAGTCATAATCAGACCAGACCTGCGGCATGCCTTTATCGTTAGCATAGATTACCGCAGGCCACTCCTCGGAGCCTTGCTGCCACTTTGGAAAGAAGATAGACGCGGTTCCGTCTGCATTGGCAACAAATGAGGATGGCGGATTGGTGGTGCGGACGAAAAACCGATCTACATCGGAAGCATTTTCAAAGTCACACAGAATAAGCGTGTCGATCGGAGCGGCGATGGCAACCGATACCAGCAACGTAAATAAGCAAGCGTAACGCAGGACTCTGAACATTAACACTCTCCTTGGGATGCTGTTTACGATATTAGGCAAGTAAACGGCCGTTACCTTCACGGCGGCAAAATGAGCCAGCCGTCAGCTTAGCGTCTTCATCTCCTTAAGCCGTTTCATAACGTCGTTTTCGCCGCGTCCGAAGTAGTCGTGGAGTTTTTTATAATCGTCGAACAATCGAGCGTAGACAGCGTGGGCGGAGGGATCGGGGAGGTAGGACTTGTCTTTGACTCGCGCCATTTTAGCCACAGCTTCGTTTATGGTATCGTAGCCGCCACGCGATTTGCCCGCCGCAACCGCACCCCACATAGCCGATCCAAGCGCGCAGGTTTGGGCGGACTCGGCCACTTTGAACTCCCGATTTGTCACGTCGGCATATATCTGCATCAGCATTTCGTTTTTGTCCGCCAACCCGCCGCAGGCGATGATCTCGTTGACCTCCACCCCGCCCGCGTGCAAAGAGTCGATGATTATGTTGGTTCCATAGGCTGTTGCCTCGATAAGCGCGCGATATATCTCCTCCGGCCGCGTCGCCAGAGTCATTCCGAGAATCATCCCGGTGAGATCGCCGTCCTCAAGCACGCTGCGATTGCCGTTCCACCAGTCCAGCGCAAGCAGGCCGCTTTGACCGGGCTTTAGCTTCGATGCCTTCTCGGTAAGCAAATCTTGAATGCCGATTGCGCGTGACCTGGCCTCAGCAGTATATGATTCCGGAACGCAATTTTCCGCAAACCACGCGAAATGATCGCCGACGCAGCTCTGTCCCGCTTCAAAGCCGAAATAACCCGGCAATATTCCATCCTCGACACAGCCGCTGATCCCCTCGACGATTTTCGGACTTTTGCCCAACACCATGTGGCAGGAGCTGGTTCCCATAATGGCGACCATGCTGCCTTCTTTTGTCACCGTGGCAGCAGGGGTCGCAACGTGCGCATCGATTACCGCCACCGCGACAGCGATACCCGGCATCAGGCCAAGTTTGGCCGCCATCCCATCGGTCAACTCCCCGGCTTTTGCTCCCACCGGCAGTATTTTGCGACTCAGCTTCTCATCGACAACACGTTCAAAACGAGGATCCAAAGACCTAAAGAAATCGCCGGATGGGAAGCCATCGGCCTTATCCCACATCGCTTTGTAACCTGCAGCACACGCGCTGCGAGACTCAATTCCTGTCAACTGAAGGGTAAGCCAGTCCCCGGCTTCGATAAACTTATCCGCCGCCGAATAGATTTCCGGAGCTTCGTTGAGAATTTGCAGGAGCTTGGGAAACAGCCATTCCGAACTGACCTTGCCGCCATATCTGTGCAGAAACTTCTCCCCGCGAGCATCGGCAATCTCGTTTATTTTGCTTGCTTCGGGCTGGGCTGCGTGGTGTTTCCAGAGCTTTACCCAGGCGTGAGGATTGGACGCCCACCTGCTGTCGAAGCAAAGCGGCTGGCCGGATTTATCGATCGGCATTATCGTGCAGGCAGTAAAGTCTATGCCAATCCCGATAACATCGCTCGGCTGCGCTTTCGACTGCTTCATGACGGCAGAAACCACTTTTTGCAGCGCGTCAAGATAATCCTGCGGATCCTGCAGCGCCCAGTCCGGAGGCAGTTTTTCGCCGGTCGATGGCAAATGATCGTCGATCACCGCGTGCGGATATTCGCAGACATCTGAGGCAACCTCCCGCCCGGTATCGATATCGACGAGCAGCGCACGCGCACTGAGTGTTCCAAAGTCGATTCCTAAAGAATATGTAGCCATAATCCATCAGTCCTTTGGTCTTATTGTCAGGCCATCAGGTGATAATATCCGTTCCTTTGAATCACCGTGACCGGAATAGCGAACAATTCGGACAGACTTTCAGATGTGAGCGCCTCTTGCTTCGGCCCATCGGCGAATATGCGCCCGTCTTTGAGCATAATCACCCGCGATATCTCCGGGAATATATCGGGAAGATGATGGGTGACTAAAATGACGCTTTTGCCTCCGCCTGCGATCTTGCGCAGCGAATCGACAAACTTGCGGGCGGCACGAGGGTCGAGGCCGTTTGATGGTTCATCAAGAATCAACGCTTTCGGCTCGTGAACCAGCGCACGGGCAATCAGCATTCGCCGCGCTTCACCGGTAGACATCTCCGTCATATACTTCGACGCCAAATGCTCGATCGACAGAAATTGCAGAAGTTCATCCGCGCGCAACTGCATTTGACCGGTGACCTCGTGGTGCGGATAAAGCCCTACGCTGCCGAAGAAGCCGGATAAAATAACGTCGCGACCTATCAGAGGCCGGCGGAAGAAATCCTGTAAATCGGCGGAAACAATGCCGAAAAGCGAACGCAGCTTAAAGACATCCCACGCGCTTTCGCCGAGGATTTTCACCGGCGTATCACCGTTGCCCGCAAGCGGGTAAAGCTCGCGGGTGATCAGCTTGATGAGCGTAGACTTGCCGGAGCCGTTCGGGCCGATGATCGCAACGTTTTCGCCGGCTCGTATGGTTGTCGTGATCGAATCAAGCGCCCGAACTCCTCCAAACAGCACCGTAGCGCCATGAAACTCCAGCAGCGGGTCTATCATATTATTCAGCCTGACACAAGCGCGCCACAGCACGCAAATTCATCAACTAACCGCTATTATCGCGCGGATCACGCCGTCTTTTTTCGCCATAGCAAGTTCCATTGCCTCGGCGGTTTTCTCCAGCGGGAAACGATGGGTCGCCATCGATTTAGCGTCGACTTTGCCCTCGGCAATCCACTCAATGGCGGTCTCAGCGGCCACATTGCTTCGTCTGCAGAATACAACGCTGAGTTCTTTGCGACGAGTGGTGGACGCCGCAAATGTATAGATATCCTCGTCCGGAATGCCGACCACGACTATCTTTCCGAGAATGCGGACGATTTTAGACGCTTCCAAAGAGGCTCCATCCTCGCCGATGCATTCAAATACCACATCCGGCCCGAGATCGTTTGTCAGCCGACAGAACTCTTTCTGAGCGTCGCAAGCGGATGGGTCAATGACTTCGTCTGCGCCGAGCTTGCAGGCAAGTTCGCGCCTTTCCTTTACAGGCTCGCTGACGATGATGCGCCCTGCTCCTGAAACTTTAGCCGCCTGCAAAACGGACAGCCCAATCGCGCCGGCTCCAAGCACGGCGACGTTCTCTCCGCCGGACAACTGCGCCAGGTTGACCGCGTGGACACCCACCGCCATAGGCTCGACTATCGCGGCCTCGTCATGAGAGATCGAGTCCGGTATCTTTATAGCGAGTTTAGCAGGCCACGTGAGATACTCTCGGAAGCATCCGTCCTGAGGAGGCGTGCCGAAGAATTCCACGTTAGGGCACACATTAAAATGTCCGGATTTACAAAAAAAGCACTCTCCGCAGGCATTTGTAGGCTCTATCGCCACTTTTTCACCGACCTTACAATCGGTTACGCCTTCCCCAACGGCGTCGATGATCCCCGCCGCCTCGTGTCCGATCACCAGCGGCTCGGTGATAAGCGTTGTGCCGATGCGGCCATCGCGATAGTAGTGCAGATCGGAAGCGCAGACCCCAACGGAAGTGACCTTAAGTCTAACTTCACCGGCTGCGGGTTCGGGAACAGGTTCTTCGTGCATTCGCAGGTCTTTGGGACCGTGTAGACGTAAAACACGCATAATATTAGTCACTCCTTCTTCTGAGATTCATTGTAACGCAAATGCAGCCTTCATGCAAAACGGAAAGAAACGTTGTGACATCAGGCTGCAAGGCAGGTAAGGAACCTGCTCTTTGGCGGTCAAAAGCAGATTCCTATCGTTAATTGTTTTAATACCCGCAAACAGGGGTTATTGCTGCTCGTTTTGTTCGGCAGGCTCCTTTGGGAAATCCGGGACCGGGATATCCAATGAATTCATGTGAGGCGCAGCCGCTTTTGCCGCGTTGCCGGCAAACTTGATGAACTCCTCCACGTTAAACCCGCCCACTATTCGCACTGCATAGGCCGTGTTTTCTGCGGGCATATACAAAAACCCCATCCACCCGGCGTTGTCCGGAAGGGCATAGAGCGCTTTTACCCCGGGCGCCTGCGCGATATCGAGCATAACCCTTCTAAATGGCCCCGCTTTGGCTGCCCCGGACGTAAACTCAGCTAAAAACTTGTCGCTTTCAATTGCCTTGGGGTATTTGACCACGATCACTCTAATGTTGCGGATGTCGCGAATCGCCGAAGAAAGCAGCTCCAAATCGACTTTTTCTATTGCGCTCAGGGCAGAGGAAAATTGTGCGTTAGTATTCGCATCTGCCGATTGGCTCAATTCTTTTGCAACGTCGGCTAGGGCCGGAATGGCACGCTTCACTATACCCAAAACATCGTCGTCGCTTGCATTGATCTCAGTCACAATCTTTCCGCCCGCAGGCATATATATGGCAGGAGGAGGAACAAGCTCGGCCGCGCACACAGGCAGAGCAACTGCAATCGTCAGAAGAATTGCCAACATAATTTTCTGTCTCATATCGTTACCTCGCGTTATAGCTATTCGGATACCGCTGATAATCACGCCGTCCCTGCAAGAGATTGGGCAGCTTCAGATGGCAGCAGATATAATATGTTTCCCCTCAAATATCGTTTTTCCTTCACCAGCCGGCCTACAGAGGCATTAAAAAAGCCCCCGGATTGCTCCGAGGGCTTGAGTTTGCGACAAAGAGCTTAGAAGCTCACGCCGAACTGAGCGACTGCAATGCCGCCCTTGTAGGTGTCGCCATAGGGATTGCTGAAAGTATTTTCGCCAGTATCCCACTTAACAAACTGGTATGAGAGCCTGAGGCCGGCATTGTCGGTAAACTGGTGATTCCAACCGGCAGAAATGTAGCTCTCTCTGAAATTATCCCAGCCCGCCGCAACGGGATTGAGTTTGTTCCACTCATAACCGAGAAGCAACGCATCTTTGGCTGAAACATCAAACTTCAAGGCAGCTTCAGCCACGGTAATCTTGTCGCCCTTGTCAAAGAACCAAGTATCATCAATCGCCTTTAGGAACTCGCCATTCAGGGCAACATTCAACTTTCGAGCAATGGGGATGTTGATGTCGACGTATGGCCCCTTAATGTTGGTGGGGTTGGTCCAACGGCCAATCTTATCCCATGCGCCTGCGGCAGCAAAGTTTCTGCCGATATGCTTGTAACCAGCCCCGATGCCGAAGCTGCCAAAGTTGCCGGTAAGCTTGCCGTCCCAGGCAGTATTTTTATCTTTGACGTTGGGATAGCCTGTCCCGGAAACAGCAAGGGTATCGCTCTTTGTCCAGTTGCCGGCAAATCCGAAGTTGCCAAACGGAATGTTGAGATCGGCGCCATATACTCTGGCTTGATCAAATAGATAAAAAGCAGGGCCATAGCTAGAATCTCTTGTCCACGCCTGGTAGAACGACAGACCAAGGATTCCTTTTCCTGGTGTGCCAATTTCCGCACGAGCGCCGGCCGTTTGGGTGACTTCATGTTTAAGTCCGCCCACATTGGTCCCACCTATGAAGTGATTGCTCATCAACCCCGCCTGGCTTGCAAGCCCTGCAGCGAAGTAGTTGTTCTGGTCATTCTTTGCAGCAAAAAGGGTAAGGTCTACGCCACCGAAGTTGCAGCCAAGCTTGGCGCCATCCATCATGTAGTTGCCGTCATCGGTCTTGATGTTGCTGGTATAGCTGTCCACATCGATTTTCTTGAGCGTATACGGAGTCCACTGGATCGGGAATCGACCGACAGTCAGTTTCCCCTTGCTTCCAAGCGCAGTGTCGATGTAGAGGCAGTATGGGAAGAATGAATCTGCCTGCATCGTTTGGGATGAATATGAGTCAACAGAACCCAGATAGTTGAGATAATCGCCATAGTTGATCATAGCAACCGCAGTAGTGGAGTTGCTGACTCGACCAGTAATAGTAAGATCGAAGTCCTTGATAACTGCGATATTTCTCATCAATTTGTCGCCTAACAGCCTGCTGTCCATATCATATGCATTTGGCTGCCAACGATCCACGACTATGTCACCTTCGAGTTCTTCTTCCCACTTAGAACGGTTGGAAGTCGCAATAGCAAAGACGTTGGCTACGCCGGTAATGCGGACTCTGTTCTGCTCGGCCTCAAGAGCATCGACGCGGGCGGACAGAGCCGCTACGTCTCTCTTGAGAGCGTCAACATCGACGCCCAGCGCTGCCAGCTCATCGCGGAACTCGTCAACGAGCTTCTTGATGGCGTTGACATCGTCCTTGTTGGCCAGGTTGCTAAGATCCTGAGCATCTGCGGTCTTGATGCCAGCAATAGCCTGCTGAAGCTCGGCCTTGGTTGCGTAGTTGCTGAGATCCACGTCGCTGATAAGGGGCAGAAGTCTGGCGATAGCCGTCGCGAATTCGTAGCGGCTCATCGCACGTCGTCCACCGAACGTACCGTCGGGATATCCGATGATGATCC
>LSQX01156988.1_pt1 | contig 17891 bp, 13 predicted proteins | sample 654561 | NCBI WGS metagenome assembly LSQX01 (sample SAMN04489861, study PRJNA283612) | anaerobic digester metagenome | isolation source: 4 biogas reactors fed with cattle manure at either 37C or 55C with and... | place: Denmark: Kongens Lyngby | collected 2014
CCCCCCGCCTCCCCATCCTTCATCAAAAAGCCAGGAATAATGGTGTGGTAGCTCTTTTTGCGTGGTGCTATGCAGTTGGCGTCCGCCGGGTTGAGGGAAAAATCATGCCCCCGGTTTTGCAGGGCGATGCCGGTATCCCGCACTACGATGCCGGAGCCAAAGCCCATGTAGTTGCTTTGGATGTAGGACACCATGTTGCCCTCCCCATCCGCCGTGCACAGATAGACCGTGCCGCTGCCAGGCGGTGTGCCGGGCTCCGGCAAGGCTGCCCTCTCCCCGATCTCGCCCGCCCTGGCTTTTCCGTAGGACGTGTCCAGCAACTGCTGCCATGGCAGGAACATTTCCTTCACATCCGTGATATAGCGCTTGCCGTCCGCGAAGGCAATCTTCATCGCTTCCCACTGGCGGTGGAAGGCTTCGCTGCTCTCCCTTTCATGAAACTCAAATTGCTTCAGGATATTAAGGGCCATCAAGGCCACAATGCCCTGCCCGTTGGGCGGTATCTCACACACGGTATAGCCCCTGTAATCAAGGGTGGCGGGCGTTACCCAGTCCACCTGATACTCCGCGAAATCCGCCCTGGTGAAAAAGCCGCCAAAGGCCTCGCTGTCCTTGACGATTTTGTCAGCCAACTCACCCCGGTAGAAGGATTCTGACTGGCTGTTTGCGATCTGTTCCAGTGTGTTTGCGTGATGGGGCAGGCGCACCATCTCCCCGCAAACAGGCGCCCGGCCGTGGGGCAAAAAGGTGCGGAACCATTCCTGAAAGGCTTCGCCTGTCAACTGGGCTGAAAAACGCGTAGCCGCGCGCTGCCACATCTGGCTTAAGCAGGGGGACACCGGATAACCATCCCGCGCGTAGCTGATGGCTGGCGCCAGCGACCGGGTCATGGGCATCCGGCCGAACAGGTCAGCCAAAGCCGCCCAGGCGGCAGGCACCCCGGGCACCATCACGGGCAGCCAGCCATGGGTGGGCATCTTATCCCCCTTAGCTGCTGTTTGCGCCGCTTCTAAGGTCAATTGCTCGGGCGCCCAGCCGCTGGCATTGAGGCCGTAGAGGGTTTTGTCCTTCTCTATCCACACCAGGGCAAAGGCATCCCCGCCAATCCCGTTGGCGGTAGGTTCTGTTACCGTTAGGGCTGCTGCGGTTGCCACAGCGGCATCCACGGCGTTCCCTCCTTGCCGGAGCGCGTCAAGCCCTGCCGCTGCCGCCTGCGGCGAGGAGGTATTGACCATCCCCCCTCTGGCCATAATGGGATAGCGGGTGGACGGATATGGCAAAAAAGTGGGATCAAAGGGCAGTTTGTCAGGCATGGCTTGTCTCCGTTTGCTTGTCAGCTTGGTACAAATGGCAGGCTACGCTGTGTCCCGGCGCTGCTATCACCGGCAGCGGTTTTTCACTCGCGCATACCGGCATGGCTTTGGGGCAGCGGGTATGAAAGGCACAGCCCGAAGGCGGGTTGAGGGCGGAGGGCACTTCCCCTGTAAGAGGCGCGTCCGCCATCTCGCCATCCGGCACCTGGGGTTTGGGCACAGACGCCAGGAGGGACACCGTGTAGGGGTGCAGCGGGTTTTTGAACAGGCGCTCTACCGGAGCAGTCTCACACACACCGCCCAGATACATCACCATCACCCGGTCGCAGAAATGCTTCACCACCCCCAGGTTATGGGTAATAAAGAAATAAGTAAGGCCATACTGCTCCTGCAGGGTGTTGAGTAACTGCAATATCTGTGCCTGCACGGACACATCCAGGGCGGAGATGGACTCATCCAGCACAACGAAACGTGGTTTTAAAGCAATGGCCCTGGCGATGCCGGCCCGTTGCTTCTGTCCGCCGGAGAGCTGGTGGGGGTAATAATCATAGTGTTCAGGCTTCAAGCCCACCTCTTGCAGCAGCGCCAGAGTGCGCTCCTTGCGCTCCTTCTTGCCCAGTTTGGTATGGATGCGGAAGGGCTCCTCCACCGCCTTGCCAATGCTTTCCCGGGGATCCAGGCTGGCAGCGGGATCCTGGAAAATAACCTGCATGTCGCGCCTTAAACCGCGCATTTCCCGCCCGGTCAACTTGCCCAGGTTGATGCCCGTTTCCTGATTCCCGTCCAGGCGCGCCCAATAGGCCGGGTCAAAGCAGCGCTCGGTAATCTCGCTGATGTTCTGGTGTTTGTAGGTTTCCGCCTCATTGATTGCGGCAGCGGCATCAGCCATATGGGCTTTGAGCTGCTCCTCAATGGCCTGGCTGGTATCGTTTGATGTGCCGCCTGAGAGCAGTTTACCCTGCCGGATCAACTCCTCATACGCCAGATGGGCTTCCTTCAGCGCCAACCTGGCTTTTTTATACAGCCGGCACACCTCCGGCAGATCCCGGGTCAAAATCAATGAACCCACGGTGCGGGAGCCTTCCCGCAACTGACGGGAGGCGTCCTTGCGCAACTCCTTGGCACGGAAGGCCAGCATATCCGCCTTTTTGGAATAACGGTGATACCGCCGCTCCTCGCTGGCATTGGCCCTGACGGATACCTCATCCATCCGCATGCGCCTGGCCCTGGCCTTCAGGTCCACCTGTAAGGATTTCTGGTAATACTGCTTGGCCCTGCGCTGATAGATGGGCAGTTTCTTCACTTCCCGGCCCAGGTAGCGGGGGTTGACCTCCTGGAGGGTTTTGCCGTAGTACACGCAGGCGCCGCTGGTCTGGCGGTACAGCTGCAAAATGACCCGTCCCAGGGTGCTTTTCCCGCAGCCGGATTCCCCCACCACGCCCAGCTTTTCGCCTTTATAAATGGTAAGGCTTACATCCTCCACCGCCCGGATGCGTCCGCTGCCGGGCACAGGAAAGGTTTTTTTCAGTTTGTTCAGGGTGATCATGGGTGTCGCGGTCATGCTGTCTGCCCTCCCACTAAATGACAGGCCGCCATATGCCCGGGGGACGTCTCAATCAGCGGCGGAATCACACTTTTGCATCTCGCAATGGCTTCCTTACACCGGGGATGAAAACTGCACCCGCCAACAGGTTCCATGATATTGGGCAGGGAGCCTGGAATGGGCCTGATTTCGAAGGTATCCTCCGCGATGTTGGGAACGGCTGCCATCAGCCCGCGGGTATAGGGATGCTGGGGGTTTTCAAAAATCTGCCGGACCGTTCCTTCCTCTACCTTACGTCCCGCGTAAAGGACGATGACCCGGTCCGCGATCTCTGCAACCACCCCCAAATCGTGGGTGATGAACAAAATGCCCGCGTTCATGGTGCGTTTGAGTTTGGCCAAAAGCAAAAGTACCTGTTTTTGAATGGTTACATCCAGCGCGGTGGTGGGTTCATCCGCGATCAGCAGCCGGGGCCGCATGCTCATCATCATGGCAATCATCACCCGCTGGCGCAGGCCGCCGGAAAGTTGGAAAGGATACTGGCGCAGCCGGGCTTCGGGGTTGGAGACGCCCACCTGGTTTAGATAAGAAAGAGCAGCGGCTTCCGCTTCCTTCTTGCTGAGCCCCTTGTCATGACGCCGCAAGCCCTCTGTCATCTGGTAGCCGATGGTCAACAAAGGGTTCAGGCAGGTCATGGGTTCCTGGAAGATCATGCCCATTTTGTTGCCCCTGATCTGCCCCATTTCGTTCTCTCTCAAGCCCAGCAGTTCCTGGCCATCCAGCTTGATGCTGCCGGATTTGACGCTGCCGTTTGCGGGCAACAACTGCATGACAGACAGGGTCATCACGCTTTTTCCGCAGCCGGATTCCCCCACCACGCAGAGGGTTTCATTTTGCGCCACATCAAAGGATATCCCGTTTAAGACAGGGTACTCCTGCTTGTTGATGCGAAAGGCGGTCACCAGGTTATTCACTTGCAGCACCTTGGTCTGGGGCATTGGGGGCCTCCCTTGTTTACGCTTTCCCCCGCGGGGAAGCGCCCCGCGGGAGGAAAAATACTGTGTCAGTCAACCGGTTCAAACTCTTTGATATAGAATGAACCATCAGCGGTCAGGTCCACGTTTTTGTACTTTACGCTGTTGTAGGCAAAATTGTTTTCGTTGTTGAACACCGGGGCCGCATAGGCCTCCTGCATCAGCATCATGTTGGCCTTTTCCAGGGCCGCCACACGCTTTTCGGCCACCACGGTGGTTTTGCTGTCATATACCAGTTGGTCAAAGGCGTCGTTGTTGATTTTGTTGCGGGCGGATACCTGGCTATGCCAGTTGGGCTCCAGCAGCTCTGTGCCGTCCCGGGTCACTTTGGACCAGGCAGCCAGGGTGACATCAAAGCGGTCGTCCGTTTTGCTTTCTGTCAGCCAGGCAGACCAGTCGATCATTTCCATCTTGACATTGTTGAACCCCGCCGCCTTCATGTTGGCCTGGAAGAACTCGCCCATGGGTGTATACACGGCAGAGGTGGGCACCAGGAAGTGGATTTCCTCATCCGCCCAGCCGTTGTCCTGGATCAGCTTTTTGGCGCCTTCCAGGTCAAAGCCGATGTCCGCTGCCTCCGCAGCCTCGGTATAGCCGAAGACCCTGGGCCCAATCACGCTTTTGGCCACAGTGGCATGCCCTTCCAGGACAAAGTTTACATAGGATTCCTTGTCCAGGGATTTGATGATGGCCGTCCTGAAATCCTTGTTGGCCATGAGGGGGTTCACAAAGGAGTTGGGACGCAGCGCCACGTAGTAGATCTGTGCGGAGTCATGGTTGGCCAGGGTCACCCCCTGCATGAACTGCACCCGGGGCAGGGCTTCCACAGACAGGGAGGGAATAAAATCCGCTTCCCCGGTTTCCAGACGGGCCAGGGCGGTGGCTTCCTCCAGGATGACCGTCATGGTCACATCCTTGATGGCTGGCTTATCGCCCCAGTAGTCATCAAAGCGGGTTAAGACCACATTGGAACCGGAGACGGAGGACACAAACTTGTACGGGCCTGTGCCGCACGGATCAATCATCAAGTCCTGATTGGACTGCGCTGTAGGGGACACAATGGCGCTGTTAGTGTGGGCCAATTTGGCGGTCAGCACACCGTCTTCATACTTCAGGCCAATCTTCAGCGTCAGATCGTCCACCGCCTCGATCGTGTCCATGGAGGCTGTCAGGGACGCCCGGGCAGAGCCAAAGTCCGGATCCTTGATGAGTTCAAAGGTGTACTTCACTGCCTCGGCGTTAAAGGGGGTGCCGTCGTGGAACAGCACTCCATCCCGCAGCTTGATGGTGACCGTTTTGCCGTCCTCAGAAAAACTGGGCAGCTCTGCCGCCAGTAGCGGCACAATGTCCCCCTCGCGGTTGATGAAATACAGGGTTTCATAAATCTGGGCGTTTACATAGGTGGACGCGCGGTCATTGGTGCGCAGCGGGTCCATGCCGGAGAAATTGTCGGTAATCACCACCTGGAACATGCCCGCGTCCGATGCGATAGCTGCTGCAGACAGGGACAAAAGCAGCATCACCGCCGTGAACAGGGAGATCAGTTTGCTAAAATGCCTGGGTGTTTTCATGGTTGGAACTCCTTTTTTTATTTCTACCGGCGGTTGCCCGCAGGGGTAGCGCTTAGTCTTTGAGGCTGGGGTCCAGGATATCCCGCAGTTTGTCCCCAAGGATATTGAAGCAAATCACAGTAATCACGACCGCAAGGCCGGGGATGACAATCAAGCTGGGCCGCTGCCAAAGATAGTTTTTGCCAGTGGCGATCAAGCCACCCCATTCTGGCGCCGGGGCCGGTACGCCCATGCCCAGATAGCTGAGGGTGGAGATGGAAATCAGGGAGGAACCCATGCGCATGGTCGCCACCACAATGATGATGGGCAGGGTATTGTGAAACACATGGTGAAACAGGATGCGCCAGTCGCTGGCGCCCAGGGAGCGCACTGCCATCACATAGTCCTCCTCCCGGATCTGTAGCACCCTGCTTCTGACCATCCGCGCAAAGGAGGGGATGGACCAAATACTGATGGCCAAAGTGGAGTTGAAGGTGCTGGCCCCCAGCATGGCCACAATCAGCATGGCCAGCAGGATGCCAGGAAAGGTGAAAAGCAAATCCATAAAGCGCATGATGATGTTGTCAAGACGCTTGTAAAAGCCGGCCAGCATCCCAAAAATTACGCCCCAGAACAAGCCCATCCCGGTGGAAACCAGCCCCACCAAGAGGGAGGTGCGCCCGCCGTACAAAAGCCGTGAGAGCATATCCCGCCCCAGGTGATCCGTGCCCAGGGGATGGTCCGCTTTGACCTTCATGACATCGGCCGGGTTCTTGCTCCATTTGCCCCAAAAGCCTGGCGCCAGCCGGCTGGTGACATCGGTATCCTCCGGAAGATAGGGCGTAACAAGAGGGGCTGCGGCTACCAGGATGATCAGCACGATTAACACAAAGAAGCATACGGTGGCCAGTTTGTTTTTAAGCAGCTTCTGAAAAGCCGCGCTCACAGCCCCAGGGTGTTTGATTGATGTTGCTTGTGAAGTCATTCGTACTTAATCCTCGGGTCGACCACGCAGTAGGTCAGGTCCACGGCCAGGTTCACCAGGATGAACAGGGCGGCAATCACCAGCACCGTGCTTTGCACCACCGGGTAGTTGCGCGTATTGATGGCATTCACCAAATAGGTGCCCACCCCGTTGATGACAAAGACCTGCTCCGTCACAATCGCGCCGCCCAGCAGGGCGCCAAAGCTGGTGCCAAACTGGGTCAGCAGGGGGATCATGGCGTTCTTTAGGGCATGGATGAAAATGACGCTTGCCTTCCCCAGCCCCTTGGCCCTGGCGGTGCGGATGTAGTCGGACTGGAGCACCTCCAGCATCGCGGAGCGCCCGATGCGCATAAAGGACGCGATGCTGGCTGTGGACAGCGCCAAAGCCGGTAAAATCACCTGGCGCAGCCCCAGGGGTGTCCAGAAGAATTCTGTCATGCCGCCGGAGGGAAACCACCCCAGCCGGACTGAGAACACCAGCATCAGCATGGTGCCCAGCCAGAAATTGGGAATGGAAATGCCCACCAGTGAGGTTGTGGTCAGCAGGTTGTCCACGAAGGTATCCCGCTTAATGGCGGTCAGAACGCCCAGGGGGATGCCGATTACGATCGCCAGAATGATGGCGGCGCAGGCCAGGTTGATGGTGAAGGGAAGGCGGATGGCAATTTCCTGGGAGATGGGTTGGCGGGTGGTGTATGACATGCCGAGGTCCACCGTCACCAGGCGCTTTAAATACCTGCCGTACTGCACCCAGAAGGGCTGATCTAGCCCCAGGCTGGTCCGTACCGCCGCAATGTCCTCCTCCGTCGCGGAAGCGCCCGCCACCATTTGCGCCGGGTCGCCAGAAGCCAGGTGAAGGGAGCCGAAGACAATGAAGGTCATGCCGATGAGCAAAACCAGCATCATTCCCAGGCGTTTTGCGATATACCGTCCCATAAGCCTTTCCTCTCTGCCGCGGCGTATGATTATTCATCCAACCACCCGTGGCCACTAATAAAAACCCAGCACAATACATTGTTTACGCTGGTGTTGGCATTAGTCATATCATTGTATACAAAGCCTTGTCAACGCCGGACAGGGCGTGCATATTTATTATCAGGTATCTTGGTAACCGTTTAGACATGCCGGGCGCAACAATGCAGAGTAAAAACAAAAACAGCGGCAGCCGGCGCTTTTCCCTTTTGTTGATTGACAACAAATATGGCGATATTATATTTATACCGATGACCGGCATCTGAAAATGAGCTGATGTAAGCCTGGGGCGAGGGTTTCCTGGGCTTAACTTTACAAGTGCCGGATTTGGCTGTATTCTGTTGGATACCAGACAAACACGCGGACAAGCGGGTCTGGTATCGTACACACACCAAACAGGAGAGTGACATGACGCAGGACCCCTGGCAAAGCCAAACACCACCCCCGCAGAACCCGCTGTTTGATCACCAGCAGGCGGGGCCGCAGGGCGGTCCTGCCATGCCGCCGGATCCTGACGGCTTTTTTACGCCTGCGTATCCCCAGCGGATGCAGCAGCAAATGCCGCCCCAGTTTAACGCGCCGCCCCCCTATGCCGGCGGCGTCAACCCCTATCCCCCGCCTATTGAAGAACTGTCTTCTGATGAAGAACCGCCGGATGACCGGATGATCTACCGCGCGCCGCCCAGGCAGCGCAACATCATCGTCTGGCTGTATTTAAGCCTGGCTGTCCTCATCATTGTGCTCATATCCGTCGCAGCCAGCCAATTCTTTGGCCGGCAGGAGACAAAGACCGCTGTGGTCACCATTTCTGAGCAGGGCACCACCTTCTCCGGCCGCACGATGATTGTGCGCAACGAATCGGTCTTCCAGCAGGAGAACGTATCCGACGTGCGCTACAGCGCGGAGGAAGGTTCCGCCGTCAGCCGCGGGGATCCTGTTTGCACGGTGTATTCCACCGGGTTTTCCCCGCGTGAGTTGGAGCGCCTGCAGTCCTACCGCAATTCCATCAAGGATTATCACAAGGTGTTGCTGAACGCTGCCACAACACCGGACGCGCAGCTGGCGCGCCTTGAAACCATGGTGATGCAGCGCGCGCAGGAAACGCAGGCCTTGGTGCGCGGCGCCAGCGGCAACCTGCTCAACCAGGAGCAATTACTGAAGGAAGCGATCGCCAGCCGCCATACCTACCTTAAGCAAAAATATATTGAGGACACCAAATTAACCAGGCTGTACGACAACGAGAACAGCCAGCTGCAGCGCATCGAAACCTGGACCAAGCAGTTTGCCGCCATGGATAACGGCATTGTCAGCTTTTATACGGACGGGTTTGAGTCCGCGCTCAACTCTGCCACCTACCAGGAGTACACCCCCCAGGAGGTGCGCAGCATGCTTTCCGGGCAGATCCCCAAGTCCGCGGAGCGGCCCAAGAACGCGATTGACATCTTCCGCCTGGTGCGCCAGTTTGACTGGGGCGCGCTGATGCTGGCGGATGACCTGAATTGGAACCCGGTGGTTGGGGACCAGTACCGCATGCTGATTGAAAGCTTTGAAAGCACCACCGTAATGGTTACGGTGGAATCCGTCACGCGCTCAGGCGGCGAGTTGATGGTTCGTTTGAAGGCCAACTCTGCCATTGAACCCATCCTGTACACCCGCTCGGCCCGTGTGCAGCTGTCAAAATCTGTCATCACCTATGCCGTGCCCGCCTCCGCGATCATCAACCAGGACGGCTTGATCGGCGTTGTGGTGCAGTACCAGGAAGGCCCCTACCTGGTGCCGGTTGAGGTGATCAGCCAGGACGCCACCCAGGCGCATGTGGTGCCTGTGAATGCCGGGCATTTATACGAAGGCCTGACCGTGCGGCTCTTTTAGCCGCTTTGCTTGCATGCAGGCTTGATTTTCGTTATACTACTATGGAATGTTTGGGTTCAGTTCAATCCGGACTGAGGAGGAAATAATGGACTTTCGTGATCTGACAAACCGCGCAGCGGACCGCATTAAATCCGTATTCAGCAAAGAAAACCGCTTTTTTTACGGCACCCCGGACCACCAGGAGGAGCCCTATCAGGAGGATATGAGCGCAGCGCCCATGCAGGGCACCTATCCCAACACCTATCATCAGGCGCCTTATCAGCAGCAAGGCGCGCCTGTGCAGCAAGGGCAATACCAACAGCCGGTTTATCAGCAGCCCTACCAGCAGGCATATCAGCAGCCCCAGCAGGCACCCATGTTCCACCAGCAACCACAACAGCATTATACGCAGCAGACAGCCCCTGTGAACGCTTGGCAAGCCCATGGCTATCAGGAACCGGTGCAGCAATATACACCGCCGCAACAGCAACAATATGCCGCTTCGCCCCAGCAGGCCCAGGTAGGCCAGCAAATGGAGCAATCCGGCCGCAACAGGCGCGCCGCGCAGCATAACCAGCCCCCGCAGCAGCCGGACAACATCGTCCAGTTCCCGGGCGCTGTACCCGAGACGGAACCCAAGATGGTGGATGCCTATGTGGTGAACATCACCAACATCACCGGCTGCAGGCAAGCCATGACCTGCCTGCGCAAAGGGCAGTGCACGCTGGTGGTGATGGATCAGTTGATTGACAAGGCCGAAGTGCGCCGCTATGTGGACATGTTAAACGGCGCCTGTTTCGCGCTGGGTGGCACCATGACCCGACTGTCTGTGAAGGTGGGCTTTTATATCCTGGCGCCCAGCGGCATGATGGTATATACCGACCCCATCACCGCCAGCGCCAACGCGCCCGCGCGCCCGCAGCCGCAGGCACAGCCCGGGATGCAGCCGCAGCAGGCGGCCTACCAACAACAGCAGCCTATGTATCAACCGCAACCGCAGCAGGCAACCTATCAGCCCCAGCAAAACCCCTATGCCCCGCCAATGCAGCAGCAACAACAGGAACCTTATAACGCACAGCGTTACGCGCAATAAAACAGTTCACTGAAGGGAGAATCATCATGGCCATCACAGTAACGATGATCGAGGAGAAAGAATTTAAAAAAGCCGTCCGCGGTTACGACCCCCTGGAGGTTGACGAGTTTCTGGACGCGATTTGCGATGAGATGGAAAGCATGAACCAGACCATCGCGCAGCTGCGGGATCAGCTTAAGCAGCAGCAGGCAAGCCCCGCGCCCTATATGCCCGCGGTCGCGGCGCCGGCGCCCTTAGCCCCGATTGCCGCCGCGGATGAAAAGCCTGCCCTGCCCAGCGATCTGAAAACCGCGCAGGAGCTGCTTGAAAAAACCCAGAAGTCCTGTGATGAGGTGCTGGAAAAAGCCCGCAAGCGCGCGGAGGAGATCATCCAGGAGGCCGAGGACATGGTGCCCGACCCCGAGGTGGAAGACCTGGAAGCCAAGAAGGATGCCCTCAAAAAAGAAATTGAGGACCTGGAGGCGGATGCCCAGAAGTTTAAGACCCGTTTGCAGACCATGCTGAAGGATCAGATTGATATCCTGGATTCGGAGTTGTCCTAAATGCGTTTAGGGGCAATTGAAGGCGGCGGCACCAAAATGGTGCTGGGCGTGTATGATGAGGCATTTAATCTGCTTGAGCATACCAGCCTGCCGACCACCGTCCCGGATGAGACCATCCCCGCGATGTGCTCGTTTTTTGAGGACAAGGGCATTGATGCCCTGGGCATCGCCAACTTTGGCCCCCTTAATTTGCGCGCCTCCTCAGACACCTACGGCACAATCTTAAACACGCCCAAGTTGGCCTGGCAGCGCTATCCCCTGCTGCACACCTTTCGTGACGCGCTGGGGGTGCCCTGTGAGATTGATACCGATGTCAACGCAGCCGCCCTGGCCGAGTGTGAGCTGGGCGCCGCAAAAGGGCTGAAGAACTGCCTGTATTTTACCGTGGGCACAGGCATTGGCGGCGGGCTGTACCTTGAAGGCAACCTGATCCATGGCCTGATGCACCCTGAATGGGGCCACATGCTCCTTTCGCGGCATGAGGAGGACCCGCTGTTGCATGGCATTTGCCCTTACCACCCCAACTGTGTGGAAGGCTTTGCCTCCGGCCCCGCGATGCAGACGCGTTGGGGCATCCCAGCCAAGGATCTGCCGGCCGATCACCGCGGATGGGAGCTGGAAGCCTATTACCTGGGCCAGTTGTGCGCCAACGCCTTGATGACCGTCTCACCCGAGATGATCTTGATGGGCGGCGGCGTGATGCACCAGGAGAACCTGCTTCCCATGGTACGCCAGCAGATGCTGAAGTTTGTCAACTGCTATGTGGACGCGGAGCAGCTGCCGGATATGGACGATTACATCAAGGCGCCTGCCCTCTGGCCGCACAGCGGCCTCATAGGCGCTGGGCTATTGGCCAAAAAGGCGCTTGAGAACCAGTAAATTTAAACAGTGATATGACAAAAGCCGCTGTGAAGGACTCACAGCGGCTTTTGTCATGGAAAACTTATCGTTTGGTAATGCTGAGGGTGGCTTCGCGGCCGTTGATGTCCCAGGTTTGGGTGAAGGCTTCCGTGGGCGCTTCATCCGTCGCAAACGTCTCTGCCAGCACCACCTCGCTGATGAAGGCAGCGTGGGCTGCCAAAGCATGGCCTAAAGCTTCATCCGCTTTGTACCAGACATGGATGCGGTCCACCACGTCAAAGCCGGCGTCCTTGCGCATGGTCTGCAATTTGCTGATCACCTCACGCGCATAGCCCTCATCAATCAGTTCCGGTGTCAGGCTGGTATCAAGACCCACGGTAACACCATAGCTTTCCTGGGCGATCAGGCCTTCCTTCTGGGTGGTTTCAATCAGCACATCGCTCTCGGCCAGTTCCACCATTTCCCCGTCCAATTCAAGCTTCAATGCCTCTCCCCTGCGGAAGGCCGTCACCGCTTGCGTTCCATCGGTTTTGGCCAGCAGCTGGCTGATCTGCCCCAGCTTTTTGCCAAAGCGCGGGCCCAGGGTACGCAGCTGCGGCTTGAGCAGGTAACCAGTGAAGGCATCCGCGTCCTTTGTGAACACAATCTCCTTGACGTTAAGTTCATCCGCTGCCAATTCCTGATATTCCGCGCCCAAATCAGCGCCCATCACCAGCAGCTTTGCCAGCGGTTGGCGCACCTTGAGGCTGGCCAGGTTGCGCGCGGCACGGCCCAACTGGATGACCTGCAGCAGCTGCGCCATCTGGCGCTCCATCTCCGGGTCAATCAGGGCTTCATCCGCAGCCGGGAAAGCGCACAGGTGGACGGATTCCGACGCGTCCTGGTCCACAGCGCGCACCAGGTTTTGGTAGATGGACTCTGCCATGAAGGGCGTGAAGGGCGCGGTGAGGCGCGTAATCGCCTCCAGCACCGTGTACAGGGTGATGAAGGCAGCCTCCTTGTCCTTTGCCATGCCTTTGCCCCAGAAACGGGCGCGGCCGCGGCGCACATACCAGTTGGACAGGTCGTCCACCAGTTCGTTAAGAGCATTGGCGCTCTCCGGCACGCGGTAATGGCTTAAGTTATCATCAACCGCCTTAATGGTGGAGTGCAGCCGGCTTAGGATCCAGCGGTCCATTAAGGTCAGCTTGGCCTCATCAATCGGGTGGTCCTTTGGCACAAAGCCATCAATCTGCGCATAGAGGATGTAGAAGGCGTAGGTGTTCCACAGCGTGCTCATGTACTTGCGCTGCGCCTCGTTGACCGCGTCGTGATAAAAGCGGCTGGGCAGCCAGGGCGCGCCCGCGGTGTAGAAATACCAGCGCACCGCGTCCGCGCCAAACTGATCAATGACCTCCATCGGGTCAATCACGTTGCCGATGTGCTTGGACATCTTGCGGCCGTCCCGGTCCTGCACATGGCCCAATACCAGGCAGTTTTTATAGGGTGACTGGCCAAACACCAGTGTGCCGATTGCCAGCAGGGAATAAAACCAGCCGCGGGTCTGATCGACCGCTTCTGAGATGAAATCCGCCGGGAAGTGAGCGTGGAACTCCTCCTGGTTTTCCTTTGGATAGTGCCACTGGGCAAAGGGCATGGAGCCGGAGTCATACCAGCAATCTATAACTTCTTTAGTGCGATGCATGTCTTTGCCGCATTCCGGGCAGCGCAGAACCACCCGGTCGATATAGGGCCGGTGCAGTTCCAAATCCTCCGGGATGGGCGCGGTGCTCAATTCCGCCAGCTCTTCCCTGCTGCCGATGACATGCATGTGGCTGTCCTCGCACAGCCAGACCGGCAGCGGGGTGCCCCAGAAGCGCTCCCGCGAGAGCGCCCAGTCCAGGACGTTTTCCACAAAGTTGCCCATGCGGCCTTCCTTGATGTTCTCCGGATACCAGTTGATGGAACGGTTGTTCTTGATCAACTCATCCTTTACCTCGGTCATGCGGATGAACCAGGTGGCGCGGGCGTAGTACATCAGCGGCGTATCGCAGCGCCAGCAGTGCGGATAGTTATGGGTATACAGCGCCTTTTGCTGCAGCAGGCCGCGGGTTTGCAAATCCTCCAGGATGTCCGGATCCGCGTCCTTGATGAACTTGCCTGCCCAGGGTGTATCCTCTACAAACCGGCCCTGCGTATTGACCAGTTGGATGAAGGGCAGCTGGTTTTCCCGGCCGATGCGGGCGTCATCCTCACCAAAGGCGGGCGCGATATGGACAATACCGGTGCCATCAGACAGCGAGACATAGGGATCCGCGACCACGTAAAACGCCTTTTCCTTGGGGGACACCAGCGGCCAGAGGGGCTCATAGGCCATGCCCAACAGGTCTTTGCCGGGGAAGGTGTCCAGAATCTTGACCTGGTCCTCTTCTGTAAACAAACTGGACACCAGCGCCTGCGCCATGATGAGCGTGTCGCCGTTTTGCTGTAAGCGGCAGTAGGTTTCCTTTTCGTTCACGCACAGGGCGACGTTGGAAGGCAGGGTCCAGGGCGTGGTGGTCCAGGCCAGCAGGTAGGTATCCTTCTCCCCCTTGACCGGAAAGCGCACAAAGGCTGAAAACTCGGTCACTTCCTCATAGCCCTGGGCTACCTCATGGCTGGACAGCGCGGTGCCGCAGCGCGGGCAATAAGGCACCACCTTATGGCCTTTGTACAGCAAGCCTTTGTCCGCGATTTGCTTTAAGCTCCACCAGACCGACTCGATATAGCTGTCATAATAGGTGACATAGGCCTTGTCCATGTCCACCCAGTAACCCACGCGGTCGGACATCTCCTCCCAGTCCTTTAGGTATTTCCAGACGGACTTCTTGCATTCCTGGATAAAGGGCTCGATGCCATAGGCTTCGATCTGATCCTTGCCGTCGATGCCCAGCTTTTTCTCGACCTCCAGCTCCACCGGCAGGCCGTGGGTGTCCCAGCCGCCGATGCGGTAGACATCCTTGCCCTTCATGGTCTGGTAGCGCGGGAAAAGGTCTTTCATCGCGCGGGTGATGACATGGCCGATATGCGGCATGCCATTGGCCGTGGGTGGCCCTTCGAAGAAGTTAAACTTCTCTTTTCCCTTGTTTTGGGCAAAACTCTTTTTCATGATGTCGTTTTCAGCCCAAAAGCGCGAGACCTCCCGCTCCCTGCTGGCGAAGTTCAAGTCGCTGACTACCTTTTTGTACATCCTTTTCCTCCAATAAAAAAACCGCCCCCATGGGACGGAGAATCCGCGGTACCACCCAATTTGGCGCAAGCGCCCACTTGTTGCCGGATAACGGCGGCGGCCGTGAGGGATTAGCTCATGCTCCGGGGTGATCTGCTGCCGCGCTTCCTGCCAGGCTTGCACCGCCCCTGGCTCGCTTCTGGAAGGGATGCGGCACCCGTCCCCTTCATCGCGCTTTCATTATACACCATCAGGATATTTTGTAAAGCGCGGCCGCGCCTTAGGTGCTGATGGTGACGTTGAAGATGTAGCGGTAAATATAGGCGCGGTATTTGGCCCACAAGCCCGCCTTCTGATACAGGGTTTTCAGCTGCTGATACAGCCTGGACTTGATCTTGAAGCTGTCGCCCAGTTTGAACATCGTCCGCCAGGTCTGGCCGCTGTAGGTGCGCTCGTAGTTGTAGATGGGTTCCTTGATGAAACTGACCTTGCCCACATGGTGATAAAAGCGCATGTTGAAGTCAAAATCCTCACCCCAGGTGTAGGAATGGTCAAACCGCAGGTTGTTCTCCTGCACCACCTGGCGTTTGTACAGCTTGTTCCACAGCGCGCTGTAATAATAGCTGCCCGGGCGGCGTGACAGTTTGTGCAGGAAGTCGGTTTTGTCCACCGTCTCATCCCCCTTGACATAACCACGGTCTATTACCCGGCCCTTCATGATGATGTTGAAATGCGCGATGATGAGGTCGGGCTGATGCTGACGGACCGCGTTGAGGAGTTGTTCATACGCGCCTGGCACCAGGTAGTCATCGCTGTCCACAAAAGAAATATATTGCCCGCGGGCGGCCTTGAGCCCTGTGTTGCGCGCAGCCCCCGGCCCGCTGTTTTGCTGGTCCAGCACAATGATGCGTGGGTCCCTCTGGGCGTATTCCTGGCATACCGCAAGGCTCTTATCGCGGCTGCCGTCGTTGATCAGGATGATTTCGATATCATCCACCCCCTGGTCATACACGCTTTTGAGGGCTACAGGAAGGCATTCCTGGGCGTTATACACAGGGATGATGACACTGAGCACAGGACTATTCAAATCACTACACTCCTTATTGACGATGGGTGTATTATAGCACAGGTGTACCCCTGTGTAAAACAATAGTCCTCAAGCAGATTCTTGCACCCCTTTCATCCTGATTATGCTATAATAAAGCAACACGAACAGGAGGCGTAGACAAATGAAAAAAAGAATTGTTCTGGATATCAACCATCTGATGGCTGATACCGTTGGCGCGCAATACGGCATCCACCCGGGTGACATCCAGGCAAAGGCAGACCAGGCCAAGGCCGCGTTTATGGCAGTTAAAAAACACAGCGGCACAGGCTGGCTGGGATGGACAGAGTTGCCCTACAACCAGGCGGAGATCGTGCAGGACATCAAAAAGACCGCACAGGATATCAGCGCGCGCTTTGACACCTTTGTGGTGCTGGGCATCGGCGGCAGCGCCCTGGGCCCCATCGCCGTGCAGCAGGCGCTTAACCACCTGCGCTACAATGAATTGACCAAGGAGGCCCGCGGCGGCCCCAGGCTGTATGTGGAGGACAACATCGACCCGGAGCGCATGCAGGCGCTGCTGGATGTGATTGACCTGAAAACCACCTGCTTCAACATCATCACCAAGTCCGGCGCGACGGCGGAGACGATGAGCCAGTACCTGATTATCAGCGACCTGCTGAAAAAAGCGGTGGGCGCCACGTGGCATGAGCACATTGTCGCGACCACAGACAGCGAGCGGGGGAACCTGATTAAACTGGCCAAGAAGGAAGGCTTCAAGCTGTTTTATATCCCTGCCTCCGTGGGCGGGCGCTTCAGCGAGTTGAGCCCGGTTGGCCTTTTAGCGGCTGCCGTTTGCGGCATTGACATTGACGCCTTGCTGGAAGGCGCTGCGGACATGGACAAGCGCTGCGCCAGCGACAATGTGTGGGAAAACCCCGCGCTGCTGGAGGCTGTAATCCAGTACATCGCGATGGAGGAGATGGGCATCAACGTCCACGTGATGATGCCTTACGCCGACAGCCTGAAATACATGGCCGATTGGTTTTGCCAGCTGTGGGCGGAAAGCCTGGGAAAAAACGTCACCCGCAAGGGCATGGCCGTCAATGTTGGCCAGACGCCTGTAAAATCCCTGGGCGTGACAGACCAGCACAGCCAGCTGCAGCTGTACACCGAAGGGCCCTACGATAAGATTGTTACCTTCCTGCAGGTGGAAAACTTCCGCCAGACCACGCCCATCCCCCATGGCTGTGAGGAATTTCCGGATGTGGCCTTCTTGGGCGGCAAGAGTTTAAATGAATTGCTGGACGCCGAATACCGCGGCACACAATACGCGCTGCTGCGCGCCGGCCGGATGAGCCAGACGATTGTCCTGCCCGAAGTGAGCGCGCATACCATTGGCCAGCTGATATATTTCCTGGAATTGGTAACGGCCTACGCCGGCGAGCTGCTGGACATTGACGCGTTCAACCAGCCTGGTGTGGAGGAAAGCAAAATCGCATCCTATGCCGTATTGGGCAACACCGGGGAGAAGTTCCGCAGCAAGCAGGCAGAGATGGCGCAACAACCGGAAAGCAAGAAAGAATACAGGCTCGACTAAACGCCACATTTACCAAAAACGAGCAGTGGGCGCTGCTCGTTTTTTATGTGTCTGTAGATCTTCAACTGTCCAAAAATTCCCGGGTGTACAGGGCGAAAAAGGCAGCGCCCTTAGCCAGCACCGCCTCATCCACGTCAAATTTGGGATGGTGGTGGGGATAGGTTAAGCCTTTCTGCTCGTTCCTGATGCCGATATAGCACATAAAGCCGGGGAAAGCCTTGAGGTACTCGCCAAAGTCCTCCGACGCCATGATGGGCTCAAAGGGATCATGCTCAAAGAGTGGATAGTTTTTTAACAGTTCCTGCGCGAAATT
>LSQX01239325.1_pt1 | contig 17891 bp, 14 predicted proteins | sample 654561 | NCBI WGS metagenome assembly LSQX01 (sample SAMN04489861, study PRJNA283612) | anaerobic digester metagenome | isolation source: 4 biogas reactors fed with cattle manure at either 37C or 55C with and... | place: Denmark: Kongens Lyngby | collected 2014
AAGCCGGTTTTGCCATTTCCTCCCCGGGGGACTTTAAATCGGTGCGGGCCGTGGCCGAAACGGTAAAGGAATCGGTGGTGGCCAGCCTGGCCAGGGCGGGAAAGGAAGATATTGACCGGGCTTGGGAAGCGGTATCCGTGGCGGAACAGCCCCGGATTCACACCTTCATAGCCACATCTCCCATTCATATGAAATACAAGCTGAACATGACACCGGACCAAGTGGTGGAGCAGGCGACGGAGATGGTCAAATACGCGAAAAAATATTGTAGCGATGTGGAGTTTTCCGCCGAAGATGCCACGAGAAGCGATTTAGAATTCCTGGCCAGGATCTTCACGGAAGTAATTAAGGCGGGAGCCACGACAATAAACATTCCGGATACTGTAGGCTACACGGTGCCCGATGAATTCTATGATTTTCTCATCAAACTTCAAGAGCTTTGTCCGGCATTGGACAATGTGGACATTTCCGTTCACTGTCACAACGACCTGGGTTTGGCCGTGGCCAACTCCCTGGCCGCCATTAAAGCGGAAGCAGTGCAGGTGGAGACCACCATTAACGGAATCGGGGAAAGAGCCGGAAACGCAGCCATGGAGGAATTGGTCATGGCATTGAAGACGCGAAGCGATGTCTTAAAAGCGGATACGGGAATCGTGACCACTGAGATTATGCGAGCCTCAAAGCTCTTGTCCAGCATAACGGGCATAAAAGTGCAGCCCAACAAAGCCATCGTGGGAGAAAACGCCTTCGCTCACGAAGCGGGCATCCACCAGCACGGGGTCTTGCAGCATAAATCCACCTATGAAATCATGACACCCGAATCTATAGGCCTAACGACGAGCAACATGGTGCTGGGCAAGCATTCCGGCAAGCATGCGCTCCGGAACAAGGCTAAAGAACTGGGGTTCGATCTCACCGAGGAAGCGTTAGAACGGGCATTTGTCAGATTTAAAGAGCTTGCCGATAAAAAGAAGCAGATTTATGACGGTGACATCGAGGCTTTGCTGAGTAAGGAAGCCTTGCAGGTGCCGAAGGCCTATCAGATGAAGAGCTTTGTCATCAACAGCGGCAACAGCATTACTTCCACAGCGGTGGTGGCGGTCACAAAGGACGGAAAAACCATAGAAAAGGTGGCCAGAGGAGACGGCCCCATCGATGCGGCATTCCAGGCCATCGGGAAAATAGTTGGCAAGAAGCTGAGGCTTGAGGATTACCAGCTTCATTCCGTAACGGAAGGGATGGATGCGCTGGGAGATGCTCTTGTTAAAATCAGCAGCAACGGTAAGACTTATGCGGGAAGAGGCCTTTCCACCGACGTAATCGAAGCCAGCATTCACGCATATATCAACGCGGTAAACAAGATGATCTACGAGGAGAACAAGACAAATGGAGTATAAAATAGCCGTTATTTCCGGAGACGGAATAGGACCTGAAATCATAGAAGAAGCTAAAAAGGTATTGCTCAAGGTGGGCAGCAAGTTCGGCCACAGCTTTGTATTCAATCACGTGCTTGCGGGAGGCTGCGCCATTGATGCGACGGGAGAATGCCTGCCGAAGAAAACCCTTTCAATCTGCTGTGACTGCGACAGCGTGCTTTTGGGTGCCGTGGGAGGACCGAAATGGGATGATCTGCCGGGAGATAAGCGGCCGGAGAAGGCGCTTCTCGGGTTGCGGCAGGAGCTGGGGCTTTATGCCAACCTGCGCCCGGCGCTGCTCTTCCCGGAGTTCTCCGATGCCTGCCCCTTAAAGCCGGAGCTTGTAGAGGGCGGGGTGGACCTGCTGGTTGTAAGAGAGCTTACCGGCGGAATTTACTTCGGAGAGAAGGGGCAATGCGAAACGGAGTGCGGGACCGGGGCTTACGATGTGGAGCTGTATACGGAAAAGGAAGTGGAGCGCATTGCCCGCCTTGCTTTCAACATGGCAATGAAGAGAAACAAAAAGCTCACCAGCGTGGACAAAGCCAACGTGCTGGAAAGTTCGCGGCTTTGGAGGAGGGTTGTCAACCGGGTTTCAGAAGATTTTCCCGAAGTGGAGCTGTCCCACATGTATGTAGATAACGCCGCCATGCAGTTGGTTCGCGATCCCAAGCAGTTTGATGTAATTGTAACGAGCAATATGTTTGGGGACATACTCTCCGATGAGGCCGGTATGATTGTCGGATCCATCGGGCTGCTTCCCTCAGCCAGTATGAGGGGAGGGTCCTTCGGCATGTATGAACCCATCCACGGAAGCGCTCCCGATCTGGCGGGAAAGGACGTGGCAAACCCCATTGCCACCATCCTGTCTGCAGCTATGATGCTGCGCTACAGTTTCGGTCTTTCCGAGGAAGCAGATGCGGTGGAAGGGGCGGTAAAAGAGTTTCTCAAGGCAGGCTACCGCACTCAGGATATCATGACGGAAGGCATGAAGTTGACGGGAACCCGGGAAGCAGGGGACAGGATTGCAGATGCTATTTAATAAGCGCAGTTGGACAAAGTAAAGGTCGGATGACAAAGAAAACTATGACGTGCAAAATAGGACAGCATGGAAGCGCAAATAGAATAGTATGGTGACGTAAACGGGATAGTATGGCAACATTACCAAATAATTAACAAGAATTCTCTTGCAAAGAATGAAGAATTTTGTTTATAATATTAACAAAATAGATCTTCGTTCTGAAAGCACAAGGGTCCGCCCCGAGTGAGAAGGCGAGAGACAAATATGGGGTTTCTTGTAACAGTCGATCAACAGGATCCTTATGTTCTTGCATAAGGATTTTTTAAACTGACAGAAAGGTGTTGCATTGATACATCATATTTAAATAAACTAATCGGCGGATATCCGTAAAGAGGGGAATTAATATGAAAAAATGGTTTGCGTTCTTGATGGTATTTGTGCTCTGTCTGGGCTTGCTGGCTGGCTGCGGAACAGCAGCAACGGAAGAGCCGGAGGCGGAACCGGAACAGGAAGCGGCAGAGGCAGTTACTTTCCGCATCGCATCCCTTAAAGGTCCCACCACCATGGGGATGGTTAAGCTGATGAACGATGCGGAGGAAGGCAATACGAAGCATGATTACCAGTTCGAAGTATACGGAACTGCCGATGAGGTGGTTCCCAAGCTTGTGAACAACGAAATTGATATCGCTCTTATTCCGAGCAATTTAGCCAGCGTGCTGTATAATAAGACTGAAGGAGCGGTACAGATAGCGGCTATCAACACTCTGGGCGTGCTCTATGTAGTAGAGAACGGCGACACGGTTCACTCGATTCAGGACCTGATAGGCAAAACCGTTTACAGCACCGGAAAGGGAACGACTCCGGAGTTTACGTTCAACTACATTCTGCAACAGAACGGCATAGAGCCCGGAAAAGATGTGATGATCGAGTACAAGAGCGAATCGACGGAAATCGCTGCAATGCTCCAGGATGCAGAAAACACCATTGCAGTCCTTCCACAGCCTTATGTGACCGCTGTGCAGATGCAGAACGAAAAAATTAGAGTGGCATTGAGCTTTACGGAAGAATGGGATAAAGTGAGTCCGGACAGCAGCATGGTAACGGGTGTGGTCCTTGTAAGAAAGGCCTTTGCGGAGGAAAATCCCATGGCTTTCAGCGAATTCCTGGATGAGTATGAAGCATCTACGGAATACGTAAACGCCAACGTGAAAGAGGCGGCCGCATGGGTAGAGAAGTACGGAATTGTTGCCAAAGCACCCATTGCGGAGAAGGCGATTCCTGCTTGCAATATCACCTATATCGAAGGCGATGAGATGAAAGCTAAAGTCGGCGGCTACCTTCAAGTACTGTTCGATGCCAATCCCCAGTCGGTAGGAGGAGCTCTGCCAGAAGATGACTTCTACTTCACGAGGTAAAAATAATGTTCAGAGGGTGCTTGCCCTGATATTCTGGCTGATCGTCTGGCAGCTTGCTGCTTCGGCAATCGGACATGATCTTCTATTGGTATCGCCGGTAAAGGTGATCAAGATTCTGATCAGTCAGGTGCAGGAGGCTGAGTTTTGGGCTACAGTAGCCCATTCCTTTGCGCGCATAGTCAGCGGATTTCTGCTCGCCATCGTCACCGGGGTGTTTTTGGCTGTCATCAGCGCGGGGCACGGCATTATCAGGGCTTTGCTGGCACCTTTTTTTAGCGTTGTAAAGAGCATTCCGGTGGCCAGCTTCATCATTTTGGTGCTCATTTGGGCCGGAAGCAACACACTTTCCGTAGTGATAAGCTTTTTAATGGTCTTGCCGATCCTCTATACCAACGTGTTGCAGGGGTTTATGCAGACGGACAGAAAGCTTTTGGAGATGGCGAAAGTGTTTCGCATAGGTTTGCGGAAAAAGCTCTATGCTATTTACATCCCCGGAGTGTTGCCGTACTTTTCCGCAGGATGCAAGCTTGGATTGGGACTCTGCTGGAAGAGCGGCATCGCCGCCGAGGTCATCGGACTGCCCAACGGCAGCATCGGCGAAAAGCTTTATCAGGCGAAAATATTCCTCAGCACCGGAGAACTCTTCAGCTGGACCATCGTCATCATATTGATCAGTTCCCTGTTTGAGCGGTTCTTCTTCCGGCTGCTCGGATATATTGAGAGGCGTGTGGTATTTACGGCGCCGGTTTCAGATAATAAATAGCGGGGCGTATTCCCACCGGGCTGGTAAAGTACGGCGGCGCTACGGGTAATGTTGGGGTTGGGGTGTTGTTATGATCACTGTAAAGAACCTTACGAAGCGTTTCGATGATAAAAAGGTTATAGACAATCTGAGCATGGAACTGAAAGAAGGCAGCCTGACTACGATAATGGGGACCAGCGGCTGCGGCAAAACCACCTTCGCCATGTTGCTGCTCGGGTTAATGAAGCCTGACGGCGGTACTATCGAGGGGCTTCATGGTAAGCGCATAGCAGCCGTGTTTCAGGAAGACCGCCTCATCGAGCATCTTTCTGCCATAGAAAACGTAAAACTGGTCATTGACGGAAAACCTGATGAGGAGGAAATCAGGAGACATCTTGCAGATGTTGGGCTTGAAGGCATCCTGGTAGAAAAGCCGACGGCTCAATTGTCCGGAGGGCAGAAGCGCAGGGTGGCCATAGTCAGGGCAATGATGGCAAAGAGCGACTTCATCTGCCTGGACGAACCCTTCAAGGGCCTTGATAAAGAAACGAAGAGAAAAGTCATGGAATACGTGAAAAAGAATATAAATGGGAAAACAGTCCTGCTTATTACCCATGACATAGAGGAACATAAATTCTTTGAAGGAGATTTTGGCGGAACACTCCCCGGACCTGTCTGCGAGATCTATCCGTTTTAATAGTGAATCAAAAAATCAAAAGGGACAGTCCCTTTTGATTTTTTGAATAGCAAGGGCCCCGTTTAACGGGGCTCTTGCTATTCTTCCTATTTCAAGCCTATTCCTGCGGGCAATAGACTTCTTTCTTTTGATAATGGGTATGGAGATATTTGTGAGCCACATGGCTGTTAGGCGTATTGAGGAACTCTTCATAGAGAACTTTAACCTCAGTATTTTCGTGAGCCTTTCTGAGGACTTGTCTTTCATCCTCAGAATACAGCGCGTTGGCCCTGTCAGCCTTTGGATTCACTTCCAGTCTGGCCTTGGCTGAAACGTGAGGCTGACCTCCGCCGTGGACGCACCCGCCGGGGCATGCCATGACTTCGATGAAGTGGTAGTTCTTTTCTCCCCTGCGGATGGCATCGAGCACTTTTGCCGCATTGGCAGTTGTGTGTGCCACAGCCACTTTGATCTCCGTCGGTTTGCCGTCGATGGGCAGAGTGACGGTAGCTTCCTTGATGCCTTCCATTCCTCTCACATCGTAATATTCGATCTCCTGCAGGTCCTCACCGGTGACGATATCAGCGATAGTCCGAAGGGCCGCTTCCGTAACGCCGCCTGTGGTTCCGAAAATGACGCCGGCTCCGGTGTATTCGCCCAGGATGCTGTCGTCATCCTCGTCCTCAAGGGCCAGGAAGTTGATCCTTGCCTGCTTGATCATATCTGCCAACTCTCTGGTAGTTAAGACGATATCCACATCACGGATGCCGTCCACTTCCATTTCAGGTCTCTGTGCTTCAGTCTTCTTTGCAGAACAAGGCATTACAGACACGCAAACCATCTTCTTCGGATCGATGCCGGCTTTGTTGGCGTAGTAGGATTTGACCAATGCTCCGAACATCTGCTGAGGTGATTTGCATGTAGACAGATTATCCAGGAAGTCTGGGTAATTGATCTCGCAGAACCGGATCCACCCTGGTGAGCAGGAGGTAATCAAGGGAAGTGTTCCTCCTTCCTTGAGCCGGGTCAGGAGCTCGGTTCCTTCCTCCAATATGGTCAGATCCGCGCTGAAGTTGGTGTCGAAGACTTTGTCAAATCCCAACCTTCTGAGGGAGGCTACCATTTTTCCGGTAACGGGTGTTCCCACCGGCAGGCCGAAGGCTTCACCGAGAGCAGCCCGCACTGCAGGAGCCGTCTGAACGACCACAAATTTATCGGGATCGTCCAGAGCTTCCCAGACCTTTTCGATGCTGGACTTTTCTCTCAATGCTGCAACGGGGCAAGCATTGATGCACTGACCGCAGTACACGCAGTTTACATCTCTCATGCTGAAGTCATAGGCCGGGGCCACTTCAGTGTTGAAGCCTCTCTTTGTGAAGTCCAGAACGCCGATGCCCTGTACGTTTTTACATACACTTATGCATCTGCCGCAGAGAATGCACTTGGAAGAATCGCGAACGATGGAGTGGGACAGATCGTCCAACACGGGTGTTCTCTTAGCGCCGTCGTAGGGCACATCATCAATACTCAGTTCTTCACAGAGTTTCTGGAGCTCGCAGGTGCCGTTTCTACGGCAGGTAAGGCATTCGCGGTTGTGGTTTGCCAGGATCAGTTCCACATTTTTGCGAACAGCTTTTCTTACCTTTTCCGTATTGGTCCTCACATTCATTCCTTCCTGAACCTGAAGCACGCAGGATGCAGGCAGGTTTCTCATGGGGACACCGTTAATATCTACTTCCACTACGCAGACTCTGCAAGCTGCTATTTCGTTGATATCCTTCAAGTAGCAAAGGGTGGGGATATCAATACCGGCTGCTTTTGCTGCCAATAATACGGTGTAATCTTTGGGAACGCTGACGGCGTTTCCGTTTATAGTTACATTGACTTTTTCAACATTACTCATGCTAACCTGTCCTCCTATTTTCTAATGATGGCCTTAAACGTGCAGGCATTCATGCAGGCACCGCATTTGATACATTTTTCTTGATCGATGGTGTGCCTTTGTTTGACTGTACCGGTGATTGCCTTGGTAGGACATACTCTCACGCACCGGGTGCAGCCTGTGCAGTCTTCCGTGATGAAATAGCTCAACAAGGCTCTGCAAATGCTTGCAGGACATATCTTGTCCACTACGTGTGCCTCATACTCATCTCTGAAGTGTTTCATTGTGGAGAGGACAGGATTCGGGGCTGTCTGACCCAATGCGCAAAGTGATGTGTTCTTGATGTTTTCGGCCAGTTCTTCCAGGTTAATCAGGTCCTCCATGGTGCCCTTGCCCTGGGTAATTTTGCCCAGGATTTCCAGCATTCGCTTTGTTCCTTCACGGCAGGGCGTACACTTGCCGCAGGACTCGTCAACGGTGAAATCCAGGAAGAAGCGAGCAATGTCGACCATGCAGTTGTCCTCGTCGATTACGATCATTCCTCCGGATCCCATCATGGAGCCGATGGCGACCAAGGTATCGAAATCGATGGGTGTGTCCAGATCAGCCGTTGTTATGCATCCACCGGAAGGTCCGCCGGTCTGAACTGCTTTGAAGGCTTTTCCGTTGGGACAATCCTCACCGATGTCATAAATGACCTCACGGAGAGTAATTCCCATGGGAACCTCTACCAAACCTGTGTTATTAATTTTTCCGCCAAGAGCGAAGACCTTGGTGCCCGGGGATTTTTCCGTGCCCATGGATTTAAACCATTCGGGTCCGTTGAGAACGATCTTGGGTACGTTGGCCAAAGTTTCTACGTTATTGATGATAGTGGGTTCGCCCCAAAGTCCTTTGTTGGCGGGGAAAGGAGGCTTGTTTCTCGACATGCCGCGCTTGCCTTCGATAGAAGCTATCAATGCAGTTTCCTCTCCGCACACGAAGGCGCCCGCGCCCAGTCTGATCTCGATGTCAAAATCGAAACCGCTGCCGAAGATGTTCTTGCCGAGAAAGCCCTTTTCTTTTGCCTGTTTAATGGCGATCTCCAATCTGCGAACGGCCACAGGATATTCAGCTCTTACATAGATGAAACCCTTTGTGGCGCCGATAGCATATCCGCCGATGGCCATGGCTTCCAATACAGAGTGGGGATCCCCCTCCAAAATGCTTCTGTCCATGAAAGCACCCGGGTCTCCTTCGTCGGCGTTGCAGATGATATACTTCTGATCCGCTTCATTTGCCGCGGCGAAGCTCCACTTTGTTCCTGTGGGGAATCCTGCACCGCCTCTGCCCCTGAGTCCGGAGGCTTTGATCAGGTCAATGACTTCGTTTGGCTTCATGGCAGTGACTACTTTTGCCAGCGCCTGATAGCCGTCAATTGCTATATAATCGTCGATGTTTTCCGGGTTGATCAACCCGCAGTTTTTGAGAACGACACGCTTTTGCTTTTTGTAGAACTGTACGTCATTCAAACTCCTGAGCTTGCCGTCTTCCGTTTCACCGAGAGTAAATTCAACAACCGGTTTGCCTTTTACCAAGTGTTCGGAAACAACTCTTGTGACCCGCTCCGGATCCATATGAATATATGTAACCTTTTCTTTGCCGGGTTCGTATACCTCGACAATAGGCTCATATATGCACATGCCGACACAGCCTGTGGGGACGATTTGCACATCGCCCAAGCCTTTAGCGGCTGTCTCTTCCTTAAGCTTTTCCATAACTGGCTTGGCTCCGGCGGAAATTCCGCAAGTGGCCATTCCGACAACTATGCGGTAGCCGTCGGTAACTTCAAAATTCTTAACAGCGTCAGCTTTCAGCTGGTTCAATTGATTGATACTATTCATTCTGCGCCACCTCACCTCTATACTTATCAAGAATCGCAGGAATTACATCCGCGTTATCCAGTTTGCCGTAGACGTCATCGTCTATCATCATAACCGGTGCCAAACCGCAGCAACCGAGGCAACGGGTGGCGTCGATGGTAAACAAACCATCAGGCGTGGTCTCTCCAACGCCGATATTCAATTCCTCGACGATCTTATCAAGAACTTTTTGAGCCCCTCTCACGTAGCAGGCTGTACCGAGACAAACGCCGATATGGTGTTTGCCTTGCGGCGTTATGGAAAATTGGCTGTAGAATGTTGCGACTCCGTATAGTTCGGCGATGGGAACGCCAATATTCTCGGAAATAAATTTCAGTACATCCAGGGGCAGGTAGCCGAAAATGCGCTGCGCCTCCTGAAGCACTCCCATTGAGATTCCTTGTGAATCTTTGACAGAATCGATGTACGCTTTCAATTCAGCGTATCTTTTGTCACTTGTTCTGTTGCAATTGCACCCGCAGTCATTTTGCATTTTCTAATTCTCCTTAATTAATAGTGATAATTAATAATTTAATTGTGATAATTGTGTCAAGCCGAACCTGGGATGTCGAAGGAACCGTATTGCCGGTATCACCTCCTAAAATTGCTTGTGTGTAAGCAAAATCAATATATGTCGGGATTATAAACGAGATTAAATTATTATGAAATTGATATTTTTTCTACAATCAATTTTAGAATAGCATATGAAGAAAAAAGATGCAATATTTTCTGACAAACTGACAAACTTTGTATAAATAATAACTTAACAATTTTGCTATGTTATCGTACTGTTTTGAGGCTGCATTCTTGTCAAGAATCTATGGGGGTGATAAACTATAATAATAGACTGTAATAAAAGTATGAAGATGCAGCTTTTGAAGTGAAAAATATAACGAAGGAGAAGGATTATAGAAGGTTAAGACAGGACAGGAGGTTTGTCATGGAATTAAAGGATGCTATTTATAAACGGCAGAGCATTAGAAAATACAAGGAGCAGGACGTTCCCCAGGAAGATCTGGAGAAGATTTTAGATGCGGCGAGGGTGGCGCCTTCAGGGAAGAACAGCCAGAACTGGCACTTTGTTGTGGTCCGGGACAAAGAACTTAAGCAAAAGATCGCCCAGGCCATCCTGGATAAAAATGAAGTGATTGCCAAAAAGCTGGACGAAAAGGATCCGGAAAAAGGACGGCGATTCAGTAAATTTGCGAAGAATTTCTCGCTCTTTTTCCTGGATGCGCCGGTGCTGATTCTTGTCTACGCAACGGTGTACTACTGTACGGGCTACGATGAATATAAATTTGCCGGTTTTCCGGAGGAATACATTGAAAAGCTGCTCCTTCGCAATCCAGGGATGCAGAACATTGGCGCGGCGGTTCAGAATATGGTGCTCACCGCGGTGGATCTGGGATATGGTTCCTGCTGGATGACAGGGCAGAATTATGCGGCGGAAGAGATAGAGGCGGTGGTTAAGGAGGAGACGGGTTTTGAGAAGGAGGGCTATTTCCTCGTGTGCATGCTGCCAATAGGTGTTCCGCAGGAAGGGGCAAAGAGCCCGGGGAGAAAAGAGTTAAGCGAAATCTGTACCTTCGTTTAAACCAAGGCAATCCATCGTGTGCAAAATTTAAGATTGTACGTAGATTTATACAGATGCTTTTGTATCCTGTATACTTACAATCTTATTTTTTGCACATAGAAAGGAGAGTGTGTGGTGGTCTGATTGCAGGATGTATCTTATCGCAGAACGTGAAGCAGGCTCTGTATTGCTTCCTCCATTTTTTCAATAGGGATTCGAGTGTAGTAGAACATCACCACAGAGTAGCTGCCGTCGATTTCGAAATTGGAAACGGGCGCCAGGGTGAGCCCGGATTCGGCGACGGCGGCGCAGATCTCCTCTGTGGTTTTTCCTTTGTTTGCGATTTTAAGCAGCATATGCAGCCCGGAACTGTTGTTTAAAATTTCAACAACATCTTTGCCGTACCGGTTCAGCGCCGCCGTCGCCATCTGGATTTTCTGCGCGTTAAGCTTTCGCTGCCTGCGCAGGTTGGTCTGATAAAAGCCGCTGCTCATGTAAAGAGCCAGGGTAAGCTGCTCCGCTTTGGAACAGGTCTGGGTGTAGCCGCTTAATGATTCGCGGAACAGCTTGAACAAAGGCTTGGGAAGAACCATGTAGCTGATTTTGATGGATGGAAAGAGGGTAGAAGAAAAGGAACCCAGATAGACGACTTGTTCACCCGTGTCGAGGCCTTGAAGGGAAGGAACGGGGCGGCTGTCATAGCGCAGTTCACTGTTGTAATCATCTTCTATTATGATACTTCTATTCCGGTACGCCCAGTCCAAAAGAGCATATCTTCTTCCCACGGGCATGATGGAGCCTGTAGGAAATTGATTGGAGGGGCTCACATAAACGGTAGTGGGTATGTTTGCCGGAAGCTTGTTTATTTGGATGCCGTCCCTGTCGATGGGGACCAGGGTCATTTTGAAATTCCTATCTTTGAAGATGTTTCGCACGGGCAGGTAGCCGGGATTTTCGAAGGAAGCATGATCGATGTCCATCCTCTGGAGAATAATGCAGAGGAGATTGATCAGTTGCTGGGTTCCCGCCGCGATGACCACCTGATCTCGATTACACCGAACGCCTCTTGCCTGGTAAATATATCGGGAAATCTCGTCTCGCAGAGGCGCTTCACCTTGGATATCTCCTTCCAAGAGAAGCAGGGAAGAATAATCGGTCAGGATCTTGTTGCTGCACTTCTTCCATTTCGCAAAGTCAAAACATTCCGGATCCACATAGATCTGATTATTTCCATAGGCTTCCGGCAGAGAATAAGGAGGGGGATCGGAGCCGGGAGAGAGCGGAGCGAGCAAGCCTCTTTCACTTCCGGGAGAAATTTCGCTCACAAAATAACCCGACCTGGGTCTGCTGCTGATGTAGCCTTCTACTAAGAGCTGGTTATATGCTAACTCCACGGTGGTAATGCTTATATTAAGAGATTTGGACAAAGACCTGAGGGATGGCAGCTTCTCGCCGGGCAGTATATACGAGCGTAAAATCGCGTCTCGTATATAGACAAAGAGCTGCTGGTAAAGAGGTGTGGCCGACTCTTCATGAAGTACCGGTGTCAAAGAAATCATGGCATCCTCCTCCGGTTCACACACAAGACTGTATATAACAGATAGTAATTAACTGTACCCTAAACATAGCCAGATCCTCGAAATCGACAAAAAAATCGAAAACTGTATATATAAAAATACTCATAACTGGATATTTTAGCAACTACAGCTCAAGGGTATTATAATAATAAAAGCAATTAAAGTAAAGACTAAGGGCTAAAGCCAGGTGAATTCAAATGACTACAACTGAAAAGAATAACAAAATAATCATGACAGGCGTAATGATGGCCGTCATAGCGATAGCCACCATGATCATTGCCATTCCCGTTCCCTTTACCAACGGGTATATACACTTGGGCGACAGCATGATATTCATGTCGGTGCTGATTTTAGGATGGCGTTACGGAGCCGTTGCGGCGGGAGTGGGTTCTGCCCTTGCGGATCTATTTTTGGGATACGTTCACTGGGCGCCCTGGACGCTTGTCATTAAGGGCGTTATGGCTCTTATGATGGGTTTTATGATAGAAAAAGCCATGAAAAACCGCAGGAACGCTGTCGTTGCCATAGCAGCCATCACTGTGTTCTGGTTGGCTTTCCATCTTGCCGTCAATTGGATTATCCGCTACGAGGCAACGCACAACCCGGCTAATCTAATCGGCGACGAAATTGCGGATGTGTCCGCTTTGGGGGAATTTTTGAATTCCATGCAGAGCCAGCTTATGGTGGTGGCCTTGCTGATTCCTGTTTTCTTGATAGTTATCGCATTGGTCTTTAGAAAGAAAGAACGCTACAGAATTCCCATGTGGGAGATCTTGGGCATCACGCTGGCCGGACTCTGGATGGTTTTCGGATATTACATCGCCGGAGGCTTGCTGTACGGCAACTTTGCAGTTTCCGCCTTCAGCATTCCCATGAACGTGCTACAGTTCATCATGGGATTTTTTGTTGCATCGCTGATCACTGCGGCGCTGTCAAAAACTCCCGCTGCAAAGTTCTTCACCTTCCGCGTACGAAAATAAAAAGCCCCGGCCTATTTAATCACCGGGGCTTCCTGGAAATTGTTCAAAGTTTAATATTGTGCTTTCGACTCAAAAAGGTTTGCCTTTGGTTCAAAAAAGGTTTACAAGATCACCTTTTTTAATTTGCTGTTATTCCTTCTTTTATATAAGAGTAAGTGCTATAAAATCCCCTCTTTTAATAAATAATTTGCAGCCCTGGTTTCTTCTTTAAAAATAAGGGATACCGGTTTGGCAAGCAAGCTGTCCCGCGCATCCGGGTTGATTTTCAGATAATCTGCGATGACGAAAGCCAGGGACTTCTGGTTAATTTTTTTAAGCAGGGAGAGCAGGAGTTCTTTTTCAAGAGAATGTCTTTTCACCTGGTCCTGGAAGCTTTGGACTTCGGCTTCCGTTTCCTTTTGATATGAAAGCACTGTGGTCGACAGCTGCCGGCGGAAAGAATCCCTGGTATACAGGATTTGCGGATCTAATTCGAAGACGCGCGCGGCGGTTTCGGCGGATTTTAACGTTCTCTTATCCATCTCCCCCTTGGCAAAGGTATAATATTTACCATCGAAAAATCCGAATGCTTTGAGGGTATCCAAATATCCCAGCCTGATATTTTTTGCTGAATTTTTCCCGTCGAATTCCATGATATCGCCCAGATCCCATTTGCAATGGACAATAATCAGATTTTTAGCCTCCTTCAAGGGTTTCTTCTGCACGATGCCTGCTGTGGAAAGATCCACCGCAACCACATGAGTGGCACCTTTTTTCAGCGCCATCCCCACAGGAAGGTTGTCCAAATATCCTCCGTCTACATACTTGGTGTTGTTAATATCCGTCGCCCTGAAAGCGGGAAAAAGAGAAGAGCTGGCAACGATATAGTCGATGAGCTTTCCTTTCGGAATGTCTTCTTTATAAAAATGACGGGGGACGAATCCGGGAAGCTCAACGGTGACGAGACCAAATGCCGCCTGGCTGTCTCTCACCTTAGTTTCGTCGATATAGCGGCTTAACAGATTTTTCAGAGGCGTGTTTTCTCTCCGCAATAACCTCTTGTCTACCACCATGTGTGTTTGAATTTCTTTCCATACCTTACAGGCCAGTTCAAACTCGTCCTGGGCCACCAATGCTCCGTTGATGGCGCCTACGGATGTACCGGTGATAATATGGATTTTCACATCCATTTCCCGCAAGGCTTTCCAGACTCCGATTTCATAAGCGCCCCGCGCTCCGCCGCCGCCCAATACTAAGGCGGTTTTCATGCTTTCCGCCATAAATGCCTCCTGTAATTTTGAAATATAGTCACGCCCGTTGCGGCTGTTCGATTTGATTATATCCTTTGGGTGTAAATATGCAACATGAAGGTCCAGGCGAACATATGGGAAATCAGGGAGGAGCAGATCCGGGAGGTCATTCCATATCAACCAATCCACTCGGGTTTTTGTATTAATACTTGAACAAACCGGCTCCATGGCATATAATAAAAGAACAAATGTTCGACAAAGGGTGGAGGCAGTCATGGAGCTTTACGAAAAGCTTAGGATCCTGGCAGACGGCGCAAAGTACGATGCTTCCTGTGCCACCAGCGGCGTGGAGCGAAAAAACGTAGGGCGGATCGGCAATGCTTCCTGCATGGGAATCTGCCATTCCTGGTCTGCTGACGGGCGATGCATTTCTTTAATGAAAGTGTTGCTGACAAACCGCTGCGTCTACGACTGCGAATACTGCATCAACCGCAGAACAGCTGATATTGCCAGGGCTTCCTTCGAGCCGGAAGAGTTGGCCGGTCTCGTCATGGAGTTCTACCGCAGGAATTATATAGAAGGACTTTTTTTGAGTTCGGCGGTGGAGGGGTCGCCGGACCGCACTGCGGAAAGGATGCTCCGCACCTTGATGCTGCTTAGAGAGGACTACGGATTCGCCGGGTATATTCATGCGAAGATCATACCCGGGGTTTCACCTGAACTGATACATGCCATCGGCATGGTAGCGGACCGCATCAGCGTCAACATCGAGTTCCCCACGGAAGAAGGCTTGAAAAAATTGGCGCCCCAGAAGAAACCGAAGGCCATATTTGGGCCCATGAAACAGATTACGGAAACTATTTCAGACAGAAAACAGCTAAGGGGGGTTGTTAGGAGTTATCCGGGCAGACCGGCGGGGCGTAGTGCGGATCTTCAATATCAACAGCCCGCAGATGCAGAGAATTTTGGCCTACAGGCGACAGGTGCGTACGATTATAATCTGCAGCAATGGGATTTAGAAGGTTTTGTGCCTGCGCTGCGGACCAGATACAAAGAGAGATTTGCTCCTGCGGGGCAGAGTACCCAGATGATAATCGGAGCGGCGGGGGAGTATGATCGACAGATAATAAAGACATCGGAAAGCCTTTATCGGATCTTTAAGATGAAGAGGGTCTATTATTCCGCCTATATTCCCGTGGTCAATTCGTCAAAGCTTCCTTCGCTTATGACAGAGCCTCCGCTTATTCGAGAACACAGACTTTATCAAGCGGATTGGCTCATGCGCTTCTATGGATTTCAGGCAGATGAAATACTGGACGATGGCGATCCGTTTCTTGATTTAGAGCTGGATCCGAAAGTGGCTTGGGCGTTGAGAAATCTTGATCTTTTCCCGGTAGAAATCAATAAGGCATCAAAAGAAGAACTCCTCAGAGTGCCCGGCATCGGCACCGTTTCCGTAGGGCGTATTTTGCGCCAGAGACGGGTGGCGGCAGTCAAATTTGATGACCTGAAAAAGATAGGCGTTGTATTGAAACGGGCAAAATATTTTATTACCTGTTGCGGGCGATATTATGGGGATTGCGAATTGGAGCCGATCCGGCTGCGAAGTCACCTGATAGACGGTGAGAGAAAGTCAAATAATCTATTGCCAATAGACGATGGAGCCCAGATTTCAATGTTCTATTAAAACGGTTTGACGGAGGCAATCATGGACTATCTCTATGATGGCAGCTTTGAAGGGTTTTTGTGCTGCGTGTACCTGCATTATTATGAAGAAAAAGCGTCGGGAATTTACGTTCAGACCAGTTATCAGAACAAACTGTTTCAGCCTTGTAAAATCGTAGATACGGATTATGAGCGGGCGGAAAGAGTATACGAAGCCATAGAATCGAAGATATCATCCCGGGCTCTGAAACGGGTCTATTATCTCTTGCTTTCCAACTATGAAGAAAAAGAAAAGGTCGCACTTAACTATCTCAGACTGGGTTTCAGGCTGGGGGGCAAAGTGGATTACTACCACAGCCATCCCGCTGTCTATGAGGCTCAGCAGGTTGCGCGAAAGGTTGCAAACGAAGCCCATCGTCTGGCCGGCCTGGTACGCTTTTCCGTCCTAAGAGCCAATTCGAAAGAAGGGGAAAGGGAGCTGTTGTATGCCAAGATCGAACCGGACCACGATATATTGGAACTGCTGGGTGAGCATTTCTCCGATCGCTTCAAAGGCGATCCTTTTCTCATTCACGATGCCAAGAGAAGCAAAGCGCTTTACAGCGCAGCTGGACAGTGGCGCATTGCCCCTATAGATGAAAAAACCCTTCCCGATTTGTCTGATGAGGAAAAACTCTATCGCAGGATGTGGAAGACATATTTTGATATCATTGCCATCGAAGAAAGGATCAACCCGGCCTGTCAGAAGAGGTATATGCCGGTGCGATACTGGAAAAACCTGACAGAGATGCGGACCCCCGGCCCTTGTTCCGGTAGATAAAATGTAATAGAATGATGTGAGTGAAAGGGTTGGAATGTGTGTGAGGGAATTTGAGGTGAAAGATATGTACGAAGAATTAAAAGAAATTATCGATAAGAGCAAGCGAATAGTTTTTTTCGGCGGCGCAGGCGTTTCAACGGAAAGCGGAGTGCCGGATTTCAGGTCTGAAAACGGCTTGTATCAAGCCAGGCAAAACTACGGCCGCTCGCCGGAAGAGCTGCTCTCTTACAGTTTTTTTCTCAGCGATATGAACACCTTTTTTGACTACTATAAAAACAATCTCATCTACCGGGATGTGAAGCCGAATCGGGCCCATCTGGCTTTGGCGGAACTGGAGAAACGCGGGAAACTCTTAGCTGCGGTGACCCAGAATATAGACGGGCTCCATCAATTGGCGGGAAGTAAAACGGTTTGGGAACTGCACGGTTCAGTACAGCGCAATTACTGCATGAAGTGCGGTGCGTTCTACGATCTTGATTACATCCTGGATCCTGAAAACTGCAAGGACGCCGAGGGGAAGCAATCCTACATTCCGTATTGCAGGAAATGCGGAGGTGTGGTCAAACCGGATGTGGTTCTATATGAGGAAGCTTTGGATCAGAAGGTACTGAACAATGCAGTGGATGCCATTGCCCGGGCGGATACGCTCATCGTGGGAGGAACTTCCCTGGTGGTTTATCCGGCTGCCGGATTGATCAATTATTTTCGCGGAGATGAGTTGGTACTGATTAACAAGTCGTCTACACCCTATGACAGGAAGGCCAGTCTGGTCATTCACGAGTCCATAGGCGATGTGCTTGGCACCTGCGTGCTTACCGAACACTGAATCGATAAATGCAAAAAGCAACCGAAAAATTCTTTACTAAAAAACAGTTGCTTTTTTCTATTGAAAATGATGGATAATGGCGCTTTTCTCAAGGCCGGCGCTTTTAAATCAACTAAAAATTCTGTAAGAGCTTTATTTTATCTGATTTTATTTCCATATATTGACAATA
>LSQX01032420.1_pt2 | contig 17889 bp, 12 predicted proteins | sample 654561 | NCBI WGS metagenome assembly LSQX01 (sample SAMN04489861, study PRJNA283612) | anaerobic digester metagenome | isolation source: 4 biogas reactors fed with cattle manure at either 37C or 55C with and... | place: Denmark: Kongens Lyngby | collected 2014
TACTGTGGGAAAGTTGAGTAATAAATGTAAATTTGCAGAGGTATTGAATGAATAATTTCTTATTTTATATTTTGACATCTTTTGTAGCAGATCTTACTATGCTAATGTATATACCTTTTTTTTGCAGTCTTTTGTATGATATAGAAAAAAAAAGCATTTCCAAAAGCTTCATATTGGCTGTGTCTGTATGGATAATTATGATAATGGCTGAGTGGATAATAAGGTATCTGGGAATCGCTTTATTTATAAAAGATATTGTATCTTTTATTGTTATTGTTCTGGCATATAAATTTTATTTAAGCTTAAGTTACAGAAAGTTAATCTTGTCTTTTGGCTTATACTTGTTGGTGATTGTATCGGTAACACAGGCTTTGGCTGTTTCAACAGTTTGCCTTGTATATAAAATGTCTGTTCCAAGTTTTATATCCATTTCAAGCTTTATATCAATTGAAAGTAAAAAGGCGTATCTTCTGAGTATATTGATTTTTATTACATGTTTAACATTTATTATATGGATTCTCAAACACAATAAAATAATAAAAAGACTTCCTGAAAAAGCAAATTTAATATTGTCAACGAGAATGCTGTTTTACGTAGTTGTTACTTTGTTTGCGATAAGCTATAACTTTATGTATTTTCGTTATATAACTCAAAATATTAAGGATATTGGACTCTTTACAGCTAATACAGCACTTTTATCCTTTATGCTTTTTGATCTCTTTGTCACAAGTAAAAATCTCTTCATGTATAAAACTTTTATGGAAGAGCGAAAAGTAGCAATTGAAAGGCTCCGATCATCACAGGAAAAGCTGATACAATTGGAACGTATGGCAACTTTAGGACAGATGATAGGAGGTGTAGCCCATAATTTATTAAACCCTATAGCGTCAATATCCGGAACAGTAGATGAGATTTCAGATCTGGTTAAGGAATATAATAGTTCAATAGGAGATAATGAAGTTACAAAGGAAGACCATCATGAGATTGCGAGGGATATGAAAAAATGGCTGGGACAGATAAAACCTAAGATGTTATATATGTCGGATATGATTACTGCAGTAAAAGGTCAAGTAACAAATTTTTCATACGGGGAGTCCACAATTTTTTCGGTAAATGATTTGTTAAAGACTGTTCGTGTCCTTATGGGATACCAGCTGAAAGCAAGTGGTTGCAACTTGAATATTAAGACGGGCAGAGGGGTTTTGGAAGCTAAAATATGCGGAAACATAAATAGTATGGTTCAGATAATTAACAATGTCTTAATAAACGCAATACAATCATACGACTTGAATAAGCAAAGCCTGTTGGGTGTTGATTTTACCATAAATATTGATAAAGATTCTATTATATTTAAAATAAGGGATTATGGAAGAGGTATCCCAACACATATTCAAACGAGACTTTTTAAGGAAATGGCAACAACAAAGGGAAAGAGTGGGTCGGGATTGGGGCTTTTTATATCATATTCATCCGTAAAGGGGCAGTTCGGAGGGGATATGTGGTTTGAATCGGTGGAAGGAAGGGGTTCAATATTTTACATATCAGTACCATGTTATGCTGAAGAACATATATAGAAGGGGTAGCACATGAGTGACTTAGTGTTTTATAGTTTGTCTTCACTGCTTTATGATGGAGTTATGATGTACTTTGCACCGGTTATATGCAGTATGCTTTATACCACAAAAGTGCAGAGCAGGTTTTCACGTTTCAAACTGGCAATAGTATGTGCAGTAATATTTTTGTCAGTAGAGTTGTTGCTGAAATTAGCAGGTTTAGGTGAAGTACCTGTTGATGATATGGTTGCATTTATAATTATTACATTGGTTTTAAAGCGATTTACCGGCATGGGTTTAAAGCAGTCGATTTTATCTATGGGACTTTATAATATTACAGTAGTCCTCTCTACTCAGATTTTGGGATTGCTAACAGCGCACATAATTACAGAAGTACCTATTAATGAGATAATGCGGATACAAAATAAGGCAGCTTATATTTTGGGTCTGATTGCCAGTATTGTTTATTTGGTTGTGCTTGTTATTATCATAAAGAATAAAAAGATTATAAAGAAATTTCCGAGCAATATGAGCCGCTTATCTATGTTGCGGATTTTTATCTGTATTACTGCGGCCTTTTTACTGCTGGCTTATATGATAGTGTATTATGGCAGAGTTTTAGAAAGTACAAACCACATGTTGTTTATGTTGCTGAATACAGTTCTGGTATCTTTTATGACCTATAATACTATATCATCAAATAAAAATCTTACCGTATATAAAAATCTTATGGAAGAGCTGAAGGACACAAATGAAAAATTGCAAATAACCCAGGAAAAGCTGGTGCAGTTAGAACGACTGGCGACATTGGGTCAGATGATTGGAGGTGTAGCTCATAATCTGCGTACGCCGATTATGTCTATATCTGGAGCTGTAGACGCTGTTACAGACCTTGCAGATGAATATGATAATTCTATTGAAGATTCCGATGTAACACAGGAAGATCATTTTGAAATTGTAAAGGATATGGAAAAGTGGATAAGTCAGATAACACCACAGATATCCTATATGTCTGATATGCTTTGTGCAATAAAAGGTCAGGTGACGAGTTTTTCTGCAGATGAAACCACTATTTTTACTGTAGACGAACTGGTTAAAACAGTTTGGGTGCTTATGGAATATCCGTTGAAATCCAATAATTGCAGTCTGAACATTAAGATGAATCCGGATGTTGCTGAATTGAAAATAAGCGGGAATATGGGCAGCATGGTTCAGATTATAGATAATCTGATTATAAACGCAATTCAGTCGTACAGTACGAATAACAGAAAAACTTTGGGTATTGATTTTGTTGTAAACAAAGATGCTGACAGATTGGTGCTGAAAATACGGGATTATGGAAGAGGTATACCTAAACACATACAAGAGAAGCTTTTTAATGAAATGGTAACGACAAAAGGAAAAAACGGGACTGGATTGGGGCTTTTTATGTCGTACTCATCCATAAAGGGTCAGTTCGGTGGGGATATGTGGTTTGAATCGGAGGAAGGAAGGGGTACAATATTTTATATTTCTGTTCCGTTGAATTAATACAACTCCTGAAACAGAAGAAGGCAAAAAAATTGAGTGTCCCCAATGGATACTCAATTTTTTTGCTTTAATATATTTCTTATTAGATCCCTTGGAGCGAAATGAAAGAAGTAAAACAGAGTACCCTCGATAGGTACTCCTATTTTATTTCAAAATTATGTGTTTTCTTGTGGTTTCATTTGCTGCTCACTGTGTTTGGGAATGTTTTCAAGGTCATGAAGTACTGCTTCGGCAATATTGTTACAGTGATCGCCTATTCTTTCAAGATTATGTATAAGTTCAATAAAAATGATTGTCGATGTAGGATTGCAAAGTCCGTTATTTAATCTTTCAATATGCCTTGAACGAAGTTGTTCTTCAACATTATCTATTTCATATTCTTCCGATAGAACTTTCTTTGCGAGGGAAGTGTTGTCAGTACTTAAAGACGTTATTGTATCATCAACCATCTGGTTAAGCATGTTAAATGCATTTGATATATCTGTAATTGCTTCTTGGGAGAAGGGGAGTTTTTCATCCTTCTTCTGAATGGCAAACTTGGAAATGTTTTTGCAGTGGTCGCCCATGCGTTCAATATCGCCTGTCACATGCATAAGTTCTGCCAACCTTATTGACTGGCGCTCTGTAAGTGTAGCCTTGGACAGCATGGTAGAAAGATATTTTACTATTTCAGTCTGGAGCATATCCACCACGTCTTCTAGTTCAGATACTCTTTTTGCGCATGTCATATCTTCATTAACAAATGCATCCTTGGCATTCTCCATCATTTGCTGAGCCAATGTAGCCATTCTGGTCAGTTCCTTTGTAGCAAGATCCATTGCTATAGTGGGATTGCCAAGAATTTTATGGTCAAGGTATAATACTCTGTTTTCAAGCGTATCCTCCTTACCTCTCACAAGGAATGTAACCATTTTTGCCAGTACAAAGATGAAGGGTATCCAGAGTATTGTATTTATAATATTAAATGAAGTATGCGCATTTGCAATCTGCCTTCTGATAATTTCAACTTCAGGACCCTTAGGTGAAATCATTGAAACTAATGAAGCAAATGGGCTTATAAAAAACATTAAGACTATCGAGCCAAATATATTGAATATTGAGTGTGCGGCAGCAGTCCTTTTTGCATTTACGCTTGCTCCAATGGCTGCGAGTATAGCTGTTATAGTAGTTCCTATATTGCACCCGAACAATATAGGAAGAGCAGTGGTAAGGTTTATTATAGCTCCTCCATCTGGATTGGGCTGTGCGGATATATTTTGAAGAACGGCAATTGTCGCACTGCTACTTTGAACCACAAAGGTCATAAGGGTACCTGTAACAAGTCCTAAGACAGGGTAGTCCTTTAGCTGGTATATCATATTCTCAAATACGGGACTTTGAGCAAGAGGAGTCATTACGCTGCTCATTGTCTCTAAACCGATAAATAAAAGACCAAAAGCAAAAACAGTTTGTCCAAGATATTTAATAATTTTTTTACTGAAAAAGAAATAAAAAATGAAACCTACAGCTGTTATTAGATAGGCATAATCACCAAGGTTAAATGCAATTAACTGTGCGGTCATGGTTGTCCCTATATTAGCTCCCATAATAACACCTATTGCCTGAGGAAGGGTCATTAGCCTTGCACTGACAAAACCAACCACCATAACTGTTGTAGCACTACTGCTTTGAAGAAGTGAGGTTACAAGAGCCCCTACAAGTACGGCCATGAGAGGATTACTTGTCAGTATTTCCAGTATACGCCTCATGCGTTCTCCCGCTGCTTTTTGAAGTCCATCGCCCATTAAGTTCATACCGTATATAAACACTGCGAGACCGCCGAATAGACCAAACAATATTTCAGATAACTCTGACATTAATAAATCTACCCCCTTTAAAAAAATAAAAGGCTTAACATGATTATTAAATTTATGTTAAAAACCATATTAATTTTAACACGTATACAATAAAAAGGACAACCTAAAAAAGAAATTTAACATGGAATTAACAATCCACTTAGCAATTGGTACTTTAAAGTTATATTATATGGTGAAAATGCCGATTAATAATATAGCATATGTTATTTCTGTACAAGAAGTGGTAAAAAACAACTCTTGCATAACTCTCTTATTCTGCCTAAATCCCTAATACTTACCGGAGCGGAACATTTTTTTGCAAGTTTACGTCAAATAAAGAGAAACAAACATAAAGAGAAATAAATAGACTATATTGAATGCGATAAAGATTTTGTATCGCACTTCAATTTTCTTTATAATTTTCACTTAACGCTTATTTGAATCCAAGGATTTGGTGATTTCGTTGCAAACTACGGGGGTATTAATGTTAGAAAGGGGGTTCCTACTATGAAGAAGATAATGATAATAATATTTTTTACAACCTTACTCCTTTTGACGTCTTGTGAAGAAAGACTTTCCAATATGGAACCAAGTGTGGTCGACAATGTTTATGATAATGTTTATGGTGTTGAGCCAGAACATGAAAAAATTGAAATGCCCGGTACAAATGTTGGAAATGAACCATTAAACAATGAATCGGATATAGAGATAAATCCGCAGGATCTGACAGAGGAAGATGGAAGTGGAGATGAGAAACACGAAGAAGAAGAAGATGATGATGTGTTGGTTGTTTTTGAATCAAAAATTCCTGAATCCATAGCAAAGAATATAAAATATGACAAATATGATGTTCCGACGGATTACTTATTGATACTAAGTACTACGCTAAATATAAGGGAAAAGCCTGCAACGACTGCCGAAATTATAGGAAAGGCTCATAATTTTGAGAAGATAAATTTAATTTCGGAGGTAAAAGGTGAATATTTAAACCAGTATAAAAGTGACAGTTGGTATAAGGTCACATTTAAGAAGGGTGATACGGTACAAACAGGTTATATATTTGCAAAACTTGCAGAACCGAGAACCTTTCAATTCAGAAAAATGGTTGAAGGAATTAACAGTTTAAAGGACGAGATTGATAGTAATTCAACGGCATATATTTCAAATTACCAGAACAGAGTTGGAGTGGCTCCGCTTCACAAAGGAAGAACTCAGGATGATTTCGGTACAATGAGATATCAGTCAGCACCCGCATATTATGAAGCAAAGCTCAATTCAGGTTTCAGATATATTTCGGACGGTACTCTTGTATCGGTGCTTGATGAAACTGATAGTTTTTATAAAGTGAGGACTTTAAACTTTGAAGGAGAGTACTACGTACAGAAAAAATATGTCTCATTCAGAGAGTCGGTGGAAAAGCTGACAAAGGTTGTTGTGGTTGATAGAAGAAACCAAAACGAAGGGGTTTTTGAGTATATCGATGAAAAATGGAATCTGATATCGTATACTTATGCGACAACCGGAGCGAAGGCAGCTTTCAAACTGCCCACCGACTTGGGAAATTATATGGTAATTGAAAAGGTAAACAGGTTTTTGTATCTTGATGATGTTACAAAAGCCATTTCAGGGTATGCCCCTTATGGAATAAGATTTAACGGCGGAGCATATATTCACGGCGTTCCTGTCGGATTTATCCATAAGGACGGTAAGAGAATTGACCCGGGCATGCAGGAGTACCTGCATACAATAGGTACTGTACCCTTGTCCCATAAGTGTGTCAGGAACTATACAAGCCATGCAAAGTTTCTCTATGATTGGACTGAGGTAGGAAAAAGTGCTGTAATAATAATTGAATAAAAGCAACAGATTTTTAAAACAGAAGGATTTTGCTTTGCAATATGTAAAAAAGATGGCTTTGATCCCGGAGGGATGAGAGCCATCTTTTAACTTTCCCTGTTAAAGCGGTTTAATGAACATTTGTGTCCAATAAAGCCTTCCATTGCTTCCTTTAGCAAAGCCTACACCAATTTCAGAAAATGAAGGACTTAAGATATTGTTTCTATGACCTGGTGAGTTCATCCAGGCATTCATAACATCTGCTGGACTTCTCTGTCCCATTGCAATATTTTCTCCTGCTGCAGAAAACCTTATACCAAAAGACTCCATCATTTTAAAGGGTGAACCATAAGTAGGAGAAGTATGGGAAAAATACCCTTTGTTTATCATATCCTGAGATTTGTACCTTGCAACTCTTGACAATTGCCAGTTGGCTTTTAGCAACTGAAGGCCTCTTTTTGATCTCTCCACGTTTACAAGCCTAATAACTTCATTCTCCTGTGATTTGACATCATCAATACTGGGAATGTTTATTCTTTGTCCGGGATAAATCAATGCAGGGTTTTTAATTTGTGGGTTTGCCGAAATAAGTTCGCTTGTGCCCACTTGATATTTTACTGCTATTTTCCACATGGTATCGCCTGATTTTATGGTATATACCTGGGACTGTGCAAATACTGGTGCTGTAAACATCAATACTGACAAAAATGCTAATAGAATTTTTTTCTTCATTTATATATCACCTCATGTAATATTTTTAAAAGATAGTCATGATTTTATGTCGTGTATTTTATGTCATTAATTCCAATAATGACTTTTAATCATAATTTTAAATCTATAGTACATAGTTGTATGCGAATTTCACAAAAGAAAAAGGCTCAAATAGCATTGGGTTATAATTTAGAAGGCTTTTTTTGACATGCAACAGATGTTTTGACAAATCTTATTTTGTATGTTGAAATATATATAAATTGAAGTGCGATGTAAAATCTTTATTGCATTCAATATGAGCACAGACGGATATGAAAACAGGAGACGGACATGAAAATGAAAACAAATGAAGTTATGGATGTTGCTCTTAAAGCAGGCGAAATTCTGCTAAAAAGCGGTGCAGAGATTTATAGGGTTGAAGATACTGTACATAGAATATCAAATAGCTATAATGTAAAAGCAGAAGTGTTTGCACTTCCTACAGGGATATTTATTACAGTAATAGGCAGCGACGGGGAACCCGTTTCTTTTATTAGGCGGATAAAGGAAAGAAGTGTTAATCTTAAAAGGATAGAAATGATAAATTCGTTTTCGAGAGACCTGCAAAAGAAAACAATTTTATATAACGACGCAGTAAATATTTTAAGTCAAATACAGAATGAAAAAGGTTCCGGATTCACAGCAGGGCTTATTGCAGCAGGCGCAACAGCATTTGCTTTTTCCCTTCTTTTTAAAGGAAGTATATATGATTCGATAGCTTCTTTTTTTATTAGCATGCTTATTTTTATTTCAAAAGAGAAGCTTTCTCATGCAGGAGTATTCCACTTTTTTGATTATTTTGCATCAGGAATTGTTGCGGCGGGGGTAAGTCTTTTAATAAAACAGGTATTCCCTTTTCTTGATATATACAAAATAATCATTGCGTCCATAATCATTTTACTTCCCGGAGTTGCGATAACCAATGCTTTAAAAGATGCCCTATACGGAGACATAGTTTCAAGCCAGTTCAGGTTTGCGGAAGCAATATTTATAGCGGTTGCAGTTGGTACAGGTGTTGCAATTACATTATCAGTGGGATTACGCTGTATTGCTTTTTAGATTATGACAGATATTGATCATACCAAAAGATGGGGACACTTAAAAGCATCAGGTTTCCTGATGGATTAGCGGTCACTTTGCTGCTTGTGTAGTGTTGAACATTCAGGCAAAAGAATTTGAGGTGAAAAGTAGTGGAAATAATGTTCGCTTTTATAGCAAGTATTTGTCCGGGTATACTATATAATGTAGAAAAAAGAAATCTGATATGGGTTGGATTGTCAGGCACTCTTGGCTGGTTTGTTTACAGCAGAGTTTATAATGTTTCATCAGATATGATTTTTTCATCTTTTTTAGGAGCTGTTGCAGTTGGTCTCTACAGTGAGATTCTTGCAAGGGTACGCAAAGCTCCGGCAACAGTATTTTCCATAACGGGCATATTCCCTCTGGTACCTGGTATAGCTGCGTATAACACTATTCAATATATAGCTGGCAGCAATTTGTCGGAGGCAGCAAACAGGGGCATTGAAACAATTACAAGTGCAACAGCAATAGCGTTCGGCATACTCCTTACATCTGCTGTTTTTCGTATGTTTAAAAAACAATAAGCATTATACCCTAAAGGCTAAGTTAGGTATTATAGTGTCTTGTGCTTTGGTCGAGTTCCATTGAATTCCTTACTTCTCTTTGTATCGGCGGAATAAGCTTTATTATATTGTTTATAGGTGCAATAGCCTTTGAGTAGTACAGACCCGACTTGGTAAGCTTTGACCTCATAATTATGCAAAACGAATAAATAAGGTTTAAGCTTTCCATAGCCAAAAACAGAGCTTCATACTTAGTGAAAAACTCTGAACCCAAATCTTCGCCGTTGGATATTTTTACAAATTGCTGATCGTCCACAAGATCTGCTAAGTGTTTTTTTATGCAATAAATATTTCGTCTTGAAGTATTGGGAAGGTACTTCTTTGCATGCTTGTAGCTGTTTTGCAGATTGGGAAGCAAAAACTCATGCACATAATCTCCGATATCTTTTACATTCAGCATTTCCATCTGAAAAACTGAGTCTATCCTTGCTACATCATGATCCAGGTTAAAACTGTTCATTTGTTCCATATTCGTTGCTCCTTTTCTATTTATAAATATTATGTATAAGTTTGTAATAATAAGAGTGTAAACTATGCTGCAAATTATAGGGCATTACCTGACATTCATAATATTATATGGTTTTTTATACCTGTTTGCGCATAAATTATATTAATCACAAAAATGATTCTAAATTGAAAAATCTAATTTTCGTGATGATGTATTAAGGAATGAGTGAAATTTACTACTACTTTTTTCACGTCGCTATTTGTTTTCAAATAAGCGTTAAGTGAAAACTGTAGTAGAAGTTATATTTCACCTTTCCAAGGAATGAGTGAAATTTACTACTACTTTTTTCACGTCGCTATTTGTTTTCAAATAAGCGTTAAGTGAAAACTGTAGTAGAAGTTATATTTCACCTTTCCAAGGAAATTGAAGTGCGATGTAAAATCTCTATCGCATTCGTTATAAATTGTTATCGGAAAAATTTCATTTGTTAAATATGTTTTTTTATATTATATTATAAATTAATTAATCAATCAACAATGGTTAAGAATCTTTAACATTGTCTGTTGTTGACCACAGTAAATATCTTGACACGAACATAAGTTTGATGTAAGCTGATTCTGTCGGTTTGTTATCACTATTATAAGTGTATTACTGATATACCATTGCTTACAGAATAGTAACAGGAGTGAGTTTTTTATTATGTCAAAGATTAACAAAAGTGGGAAATATGGAAATGAAAGCATAACATCCTTGAAAGGCGCGGACAGGGTAAGATTGCGCCCTGCTGTAATATTTGGTTCTGATGGTATAGAGGGCTGTCAGCATTCTGTTTTTGAGATACTGTCAAATTCAATAGATGAAGCAAGAGAGGGTTATGGAAAAGTTATCGAGGTTGCAAGGTTTAAAGACCATTCAATCAGGATAAAAGACTACGGCAGGGGAATACCTCTTGATTATAACGAAAATGAAAAGCGTTATAACTGGGAACTGGTATTTTGCGAGCTTTATGCCGGAGGAAAATATGAAAATAATTCCGGTGAGAACTATGAGTTCAGTCTTGGGCTTAATGGTTTGGGTAGCTGTGCAACACAATACAGCTCAGAATATATGGATGTTACTGTGTACAGGGATGGTTTCAAGCACGACCTTCGCTTCGAAAAAGGAGAAAATAAAGGTGGACTCATAAAACAGAAGTGTGCCTATGAAAGTAGTGGAACAGAGATTAAATGGAGGCCGGATCTTGATGTCTTTACAGATATAAATATACCCATAGAGTACTATGAAAATATTCTGAGAAAACAGGCTGTAGTTAATGCAGGACTCAGGTTTGTTCTCTATGATGAAGAAACGATGCAGACTTTTGAATACTGTTATGAAAACGGTATAGTGGACTATATAAAAGAGATTTCCGAAAACAAGGGCTTTACTGACATACGGTATTTTGAAACAACGACAAAAGGCAGGGACAGGGAGGATAAGCCTGAATACAAAGTGAAAATGCAGATAGCTTTTTGTTTTAACAATGAGACAAATTTTCTTGAATATTATCATAACTCAAGCTTCCTAGAACATGGAGGATCTCCAGATAAAGCCGTGAAAAATGCTTTTATATATGAAATTGACAGATGCCTCAAAACCCGTAGCAAATATAATAAAGACGAAGCCAAGATTACTTTTCAAGATATACAGGACAGTCTTATACTGGTTACCAATTCTTTTTCAACAATAACCAGTTATGAGAACCAGACCAAGAAATCAATTACCAATAAGTTTATTCAGGAAGCAATGACAGAATTTTTAAAACAGCAGTTGGAAGTTTATTTTATAGAGAACAAGACTGAAAGTGATAAAATTATAGAGCAGGTTCTCGTGAATAAAAGAAGCAGAGAAACCGCCGAGAAAACCAGAATAAATATAAAAAAGAAGCTTAGCGGAAGCGTTGATATGTCAAACAGGGTAAAGAAGTTTGTAGACTGCAGGACAAAGGATTTAAATAAAAGAGAGCTTTATATAGTGGAAGGGGATTCGGCACTTGGAGCATGTAAGTTGGGAAGAGATGCTGAATTTCAGGCGATAATTCCTGTGAGAGGTAAAATACTGAATTGTTTGAAGGCGGAATATGATAGTATTTTTAAAAATGACATTATTATTGATTTATTAAAAGTATTGGGTTGCGGAGTTGAAATAAAGACAAAGCACAATAAGGATATTAATACGTTTGATATGGATAACCTTAAGTGGAATAAAATAATTATATGCACAGATGCTGATGTTGACGGTTTTCAGATAAGAACCCTGATACTTGCCATGATTTACAGGCTTGTACCCACTTTGATCCGTTCAGAAAAAGTATTTATTGCGGAGTCTCCGCTTTTTGAAATAATAGTTAAGAACAAGACGTATTTTGCCTACTCGGACAAGGAAAAAAATGATTTGGTATCTAAAATGACAGGCAAATATTCCATACAGCGTTCAAAAGGGCTTGGTGAGAATGATCCTGATATGATGTGGCAGACAACCATGAACCCTAAGACGAGGAAGCTTATTAAAGTAGTGCCTGATGATGTTGAAAAAACCGATTTGTTTTTTGATCTTCTTCTAGGGGATAACCTTCAGGGAAGAAAGTCTTATATAGAAGAGAATGGATACAAATATCTGGACATGGTAGATGTAAGTTAAGGAATGAGAGAAATATGAAAGGTGAAGTATTGATATGCCGGAAAATAAACTTATTGAACAAAATATAGTTGATACCCTTGAAAAAAACTATATGCCCTATGCTATGAGTGTTATTGTTTCAAGGGCTATTCCAGAAATAGACGGACTTAAGCCGTCTCATAGAAAACTTCTTTATACAATGTATAAAATGGGTCTTCTGACGGGAGGGAGAACTAAATCTGCAAATGTGGTGGGTCAGACAATGAAACTAAATCCCCATGGAGACATGGCGATTTACGAGACGATGGTAAGGCTGACACGGGGTAATAACGCTCTCTTGCATCCTTTTGTAGATTCTAAAGGCAACTTTGGTAAACAGTACTCAAGGGATATGCGATTTGCAGCTCCACGTTACACAGAAGTAAAACTGGACAAAATATGTGAGGAGTTATTTAAGGATCTTGATAAGAATACAGTCGATTTTATTGATAACTATGATGGAACCCTAAAGGAGCCGCTACTGCTTCCTACCACTTTCCCCAATGTGCTTGCAAGTGCAAATCAGGGTATTGCCGTTGGTATGGCCAGCAATATTTGCAGTTTTAATTTGAAAGAGGTTTGTGAAACCACTGTGCAATTTATTAATGACGAAAGTGTCAATCTTCTGGAACATTTAAAGGCACCGGACTTTTCTTCCGGTGGTCAGCTTATATATAAAGAGAAGGATATCAATGAAATTTATAAGACAGGAAGAGGCGGGTTCAAGCTTAGAGCAAAATACAGATATGACAAGGACAACAACTGTATTGAAATTTATGAAGTGCCATATACTACTACCAGCGAGGCCATAATAGATGCAATTATTGAACTGATTAAAAATAATAGAATCAAGGATATAACCGATGTCAGGGATGAAACCGATCTTAACGGATTGAGAATAACTCTTGACATAAAGAAAAGCACAGATCCGGATATTCTTATGAATAAGCTTTTTAGGTTTACTCCGCTTCAGGACAGCTTCAACTGTAATTTTAACATATTGATAAACGGTCGTCCGAAAGTAATGGGAATTAAAACAATTTTGAATGAATGGGTTATATTCAGGATAGACTGTATAAAAAGACAGACTTTGTTTGATATAGAGAAGAAATCCGATAAGCTTCACCTGCTTTCAGGTTTAAAGAAGATACTTCTTGATATTGATAAAGCCATTAAAATTATAAGGAATACTGAAGAAGACGCGCTTGTTGTGCCTAATCTTATGAAAGGGTTTGAGATAGACCAGTTGCAGGCTGAGTTCATTGCAGAAATAAAGCTCAGAAACCTTAATAAGGAGTATATTTTAAACAAGGTCAGCGAGATAGAGAGCCTTCAGAAAGAAATTGCAGAGTTGAAAGACATTTACGGCAGTGAGAAAAAAATAAAGAAGGTTATTATAAAGCAGCTTAATGATGTTTCAAAAAAATTCGGACAACCGAGGCGTACAGAGATAATACAGGAGGAGGAAGTTGAGGAAATAACCCATGAGCATCTTATTGAAGATTATAATTTGAAGCTTTTTCTTACAGAGCATAACTACCTTAAGAAGATTCCTCTGACTTCTTTGAGGACAAGCCCGGAGCATAAACTGAAGGATGACGATTTTATAATCCAAGAGATTGAGACCCATAATAAGTCGGATTTATTGCTGTTTTCAAACAAGCAGACAGTATATAAGGTTAAGATATATGAAATGGAAGATTGTAAAGCAAGCAGCCTTGGAGAATATATTACAAACCTCCTTGGATTGGAAGAGGACGAACGCATTATTCATATGGTTGCAACCGATGATTATAAAGGATATATGCTGTTTGCTTTTGAGAGCGGCAAAATGGCTAAAATCGATCTCGGAAGCTATGCAACAAAAACCAACAGGAAGAAGCTTGCCAATGCGTACAGCAGTCTCTCAAAGCTGGTTTTTATATCGCATATGTATGAAGATAAGGAACTTGTTGCATTTAGCAGCCTGAACAAAGTGCTTGTTTTTAATACAGAGAATATAAATCCTAAGACTACGAGAGATTCTCAAGGTGTACAGGTGTTAAAGGCTAAAAAAGGAAGTGTAATGACAGTTATAAAAAGACTTGAAGAAGTTGAATTCACCGATATTGACTATTACAGGACAAAGAATATACCGGCTGTTGGATTTTATCTTAAGGATGAAGATAAAGATGATAATCAATTGAAACTTAATGTTTAAGAGTGCATTAGTGTGCGTTGTCTCCAAATAATGGAAGTATATGACATAGACTGTTGACAGGTTAATAAAACTGACATAAAATTGGAGTAGCAATAAAAATAAAAATTCGAAGGGTGATAGTTTTGAGGAAGAAGACGGAGTTTAGTTTGGCAAATGATATTAAAATATTGCTACTGGACGATGAAGAGGCATTAATAAATAGCATCAAGCATTTTCTTAATAAAAATGGGTTTGATTGTATTGTAACAAGCGATCCGGATGAAGCTATCAGAATTGTTAAGGAAGAAAAAGTTGATATATTTGTTGTTGACTACCTGATGGTCGGAGTTACAGGTGTTCAAGTTATTGATGAAATCCGGAAGTTTAACGACAATGTTTACATAATGCTTCTTACAGGACATGCGAACCTGATGCCTCCTCTTTACGCTTTGGAGAATTACGATATTGACTCATATTCTGAGAAAGAGCCTGAATTCAAGGATCTTATACTAAAGCTTGGCATAGCTGTAAAAAGCTTAAGAAAATACACGCAGTATAAAGAAGAAATGCGTGACGGATTGGGAATGGGAGAAAGGATCAAGTACCTGAGAGGCAAACTTGGATTAAAGCAGGAGGATGTAGCCAAGGAACTTGGAGTAGGCCGTACTACTGTAACCAATTATGAGACGGGCTTCAGCGAGCCTTCACTTAAGCATTTGAGGAAACTTGCGGCATTCTTTGATGTTTCAATTGATTATTTGTTAAATACTCCGGAAGATTCTGAATCTGAATCCGAATCCGACTAATAGACCTATGAAAGCTGTTCACTCTAAAAAATGATAGTGGAAGATATATTTTGCTATTCCTAAGCGGCAAATAAAAAGTTGTTTGCTGCTTTATTAGAGCCATTTTCTGAAAGGAAATCCGGCAAAAAGCAAGGGATTCGATGTCCCGAAGCTTTTTTAGACCTGTTGAAGTGAAATGAAAGAGGCAAAACTCCCATACTCTCAATGGGTACTCAGCTTTTTTTAAGTCCTTTTTTAAACAAATTAATAAACCAAGTAATTTCATAAACTCTGAACAAGTATAGCATTACCAAATAAACAAGAGCACCTAGTCCTATTGATGATAATAATATACTTGACTCAATAACTATGCTCCCTGCAAATCTATCTATTAACGAATAGTATGTCAGATAGACAATTATCCCCATTATAATGGAAGAAGCTAAAGATTTTAAACCGCATATCAGAATGGATAAACTCCCCAAATCTCCAATCTTTTTTCTTAAACCATAGAATAAGTATACCGTTGTCAAAGTTGTAGATATTGAAGTAGCTAAAGCTAAACCTCTATGCTCCATTGAACCAATCAGCATTAAGTTCAAAATGATATTTAGTCCAACAGCTATAAAACCATTTATCATTGGAGTTTTTGTATCCTGTAAAGAGTAATATGTTTTTTCAATAAAAGTTCTTAATGCCATACCCACTAGACCTAAAGTATAAAATATTAAAGCCTGCGATGTCATTTGAGTTGCAATAGAATCAAAGGCACCTCTCTCAAAGGCAAGCTTTACTGTTGGCTCAGCTAGTATTACCATACCTATTATTGAAGGAATTGTGATTAACAATACAATATTTACTCCGTTTCTTACCAACCTCTTAAAACTGTCATAACTCTCTTTTACCGCCTCTTTTGACAACATGGGAAATAGAACTGTTGCAATTGCAGTAATAAATATAGCTAGTACCAAACCATTAAGCTTGCCTGCATAGTTTAATGACGATATGCTTCCTTCTGCAAGTGTAGAAGCTAAAGACCTGTCAACAATTTTATTCAAGTCATTTACCGCGACACTAACCAAAACGGGTAGAACTAAGTATAATATCTTTTGTATGTATACATCCTTAAAATCCAGTTTAAACTCATAGCGGTAATTAGTCTTTTTTATTCCCGGAACCTGGATTAGAATTTGAGAAAACACTGCTAATACGCTGGTAATCATTAATCCCTTGATACCAAAAAACGATGATAAAAACAGGAGAAAGAATATATACGTGAAGTTAAAAGGAAACTGGGAAGTTGATGATTCTATAAACATTGATTCACTTTGCAAATAACCTCTATAAATGCCAACTACACCAGAAAAAACTGCAACAGGCATACCTATTCGCATCATTTTTACCGCCAAGTCAAATTGTTCCGCCTCAAACCCATGCGCCAACAGTTTTACAACCAAAGGTGAAAACAACCATCCAAGTATTACTATTCCAAATGAAATAAGCAGAACAATATTCAGCAAATTATTTGTATGCTGTTTTTTTCCCTCTTTACCTTCATTTTTTTCAATCTCAGACAATACAGGTATCATTGTGGTTATTAATGACTGGGTAAAAAGAGACGTAAAAAGGCTTGTTGCAGCCAATGCTATAAAAAAAGTATCCGTTTCAACTCCTGAGCCAAATTTCGCAGCAATCAACATTTCTCTAACAAATCCAAGTATTTTACTTCCTAATCCAAATAAAATCATTATAAAAATTGATTTTGCTGCCTTACTTGAATGTGACAATTAGATTCCCTCCAAAAAAAGATTTCTATCAGATGCTATCTTCCGTATCTATTCCCCATTCTTTGGCTTTATTAAGTCCATTTTCCTCAAAGTAATGTAAAAGTATCTTCCTTGCAGCATTTTCATTATAAATGCCTTTTTTCACACACGGCCAATTTGGGCAATTATCAATATCAATAATTGAAGGGAATTTCTTACACGATCGGACAGAGACTTTTTTGTATCCCAAAGCTGAGAGCGCAGCAATTCTATGGTTCCCATTTACTACAAGAAATTTATATTCATTATTTCTTTTTAGTACTATCCCTTTAATATGATCGCCTATTTCAGAATTCTTTTCCTCATCAAATCCATTTTCTTTAATACTGCCATATATACTGATTAATCTTCTCATCCTATGTATTCCATAGTTCGAAAACTTATCCTTAGGCCCGTAGTCTCCCGAATTTCTTTTGAAGCTTTTTGTTACCATCTTCATAGGAGTCCAAGGCATAGGTGCATTTTGTGGAGAACGATATTTTGTTAATGCTAAAAAATCCGAATCATTATCGGTTTTATTCTTCCCAAAAAGTGCTTCCAGTAAGTTCTGAGGCTGATAACATTCGTAATATTTAGCCAGAGCTGTATCCTCATATTTAATGCTTCTGTTCTTTTTATACTGTTCAAGTGTTTCAACAAGGAAATGCCAGCCTTGTCCAAAAGCAAACCCATTAATGCTCGTGCAATCCTTGATGTCAACAAATATCTTTTCGTGATAACTCTCAGTGTAGGATGTTCTTATTTTTTCAATTAAATTTCTTAGCTTAATAATAAACAATTTAATTATATTTCTAAACATTACCATTC
>LSQX01239050.1_pt1 | contig 17889 bp, 12 predicted proteins | sample 654561 | NCBI WGS metagenome assembly LSQX01 (sample SAMN04489861, study PRJNA283612) | anaerobic digester metagenome | isolation source: 4 biogas reactors fed with cattle manure at either 37C or 55C with and... | place: Denmark: Kongens Lyngby | collected 2014
TCAATGTCATAACACGCTGTCTGCCAATGTGGAAATTGGCGTTCCCAGGCTGCGCGAACCAAGGTCTTTAATTTATCAGTGGGTCTCTGTGTCCTCTGTGGTGAAAAAAAAGAAATGACACTTTGGTTGCGGCTGTGCTGTGCTTCGTTTAAAGTTCCGGAACAGGGAGGGACGGACGTGTGCGCCAGGCGCCTCGGGTAAAATCGGGTATCTCCACAGAGGCACTGCGCGAAGCGACGCTCTTCTCGCTGAGCGGCGCAATACAACTCCAGGCGGCGCCGTCATACACATCCAGATCGGGGGCGATCCCTTCTCTCAGGCATTTGATGAGACGATAATCTTCCATATAGTCCATGCCGCCATGACCGAAGCCGGTGAGGTTTCTGCCCAGTTCCCGCCAGAGCGTCGGTTCATACTGTTCCCAATACTGGTCCATATCTTCCCATTCATGGACGGGGCTGACTCCCTCAATATGAACCCTGTCGGGATAGCCTTCCACCAGCCCTTTGACACCCTGCACAAGATTGATGCGCGTGTAGGGCCTGGGGTTGTGCGCATTATAAACGAGGGCGATACTTCGACCGGCGTGAGTCCTGATGAGTGTCGTGTTCACGTCTCCGGCGGCAAACTCCAGACTGCGCCGGGGATCGTCTTCCGGTACTTTGTTTCGGGCATAATCTTCCAGCCCGAGAGAGGGGCTGCTCATGGAGACGAGATAGTCGAACTGGTCGCCCCGGTTGATATTCATGCACTGTGCCACGGGCCCCAATCCATGGGTGGTATATAAGCTGCCGTTTCGTGTGAGAGCATGTTTCTGGAACCACTCTCTTCCCGGTGCGATCTGCAAAAAGATATCCCGTATATCATGGAGATAGCCGCATTCGCCATGAATGATTTCACCGAGCACTCCCTGACGCACCATATTCAAGACAGTCATTTCCGTGCGGCCATAGCAGCAGTTTTCCATCATGATGCAATACTTGCCGTATTTTTCAGAAGTTTCCACCAGTCGCCAGCAATCTTCCAGGGTGACCGCCAGAGGCACTTCCGTGACAGCGTGCTTTCCGGAGGTCATGGCCGCCAGACAGATTTGCGCATGCCATTCCCAGGGGGTGGCTGTATAGACCAGGGTCAAGTCCTCTTCCGCACAGAGGCGCATGAAGTCCAGCTCACCCCGTGTGTAAGCGACGGGCCGTGGCTGTCCGGCTGCTTCGACCATATCCTGAGCCCGGGTGACCTTCTCTTCCACAATGTCACAGACGGCGACAATATCGACTCCTTCCAGATGAAGCAGATTTCTGAGGTGGTTCGTGCCCATGCCGCCCACGCCGACAAAGCCGACACGTACCTTTTCGACTGCTGCAGCCACGGGTGCTTCTTTTGCGGTTGCGGCGTGATCGGGATTGTTACCACTGGCGGCCTCATGCAGCAGTGCGCCGGCACCGAGAGCCGCACCCAGTTTCATGAACTCTCTTCGTTCCAGATTGGACAGGTCTTTTTTCGCGGTCATGACAGTTCCTCATAAACAAGCAACAATAAAAAGGCGGCAGATGCTTTTGCGTCTGCCGCCGGGTAAAAAGTCCGGGTCATCAATTCAGAGAAAGGCCGTCACAGCTTTCATTCCTCAGCGGAGATAATGTGGATCGGCGTTGTAAAGGTGAATTCAGTCTGATCTTCAGGTCCGTCAAAGACCAGCTGGGTCATGAAACCGGTCCATCCCTGTGGAGGAGCTGTGACTTCGGCAACACATCTCCAGTTGGTGCTGCCCGGTCCTTCTTCTGTATCCACCTGTTCTATTACTTCCAGAGGCTGGCGCTGCCAGATGGCACCCTGGGTACGAAGCCGGAAATCCCGATGCTCCTCCACCGTGGCGGTCCACTGGAAGGCGGCTATGGGCTCGACTGAGGCATGGGTGACAATCTGTTCTTTGTTGCCCGACTTTCCGAATTCCCATTCGTAGTGAGGCACTTCCACATTGTCAGACGGAATCTTGTTGTTATTCCTGGCCTGAGCGATGAAGAAGGCCAGCATGGTCTGTGATGTGGCATTGTCCAGAGCCAGATCATTGCCCAGCGAGTGATCGGTATTGGGGATATAGGAGAGGTAATTCAGTCCTTCCAATTGATCAAAATAGAAATGCGATCCATCGGGAAGGAAGAACTGATCTCCCGTAGAGTTCAGGATCAGCTTGGGCATGGTCAGCGCTTCCTTGTAATACAAGGGATCGATGATGCTGAGCAGCGATTGGCCTGCAGCCGTATTGAAGCGATTGAAGATGGAGAATTCCACATAATCTTTCAGCGAGGTCGAATATCCGCCCTGCATATAGAAGTTAACGCTGTCAGAGGGGTAGGTCGAGTACATGGCGTGATGATGCTCGATCTGCTGCTGCATGTTCAGGATATCAATGACCATGGGGATGATGGCGGTTACACGCGGATCCATGGCGGCCGTAAGCCAGGTGGTCCATCCGCGTTTGGATGCGCCACCAACGACAAAGTTATCAATGATGCGTTTGTTGCCCGGCTTGCTCGCCATGAAATCCTGAGCGGTATCCATGGCCCGCACAGCAGCCCGGGTCATGGGGAGCAGCGCCGGCCAGGTGCTGTCGGGAGCACCGGCCTGATGACTCTGGATGTATTTGTCGAAGCTGTAGGCAATGATGGAATCTTCCGTCCGCAGAATTTCACCATCATCATAAAAGCCTATGGGCTGATAAGGAGTCTGTTTGAGCAGTATAATCACGGAACGGCTGATGGTGGCATACTCAGCCATGATACCCAGTTCCTGCTCGGAGATTCGCGATGCTGAGGATCCTCCGGCAATGAGCAGCATGGCCGTATTTTCGCTGAGATTCTTGGGTTCCACAATGGCCAGTTTGTGATGCCAGACGGTATCTTCCAATTCAAATTGACCGCGCCAGCTGCCTGAGGTCATTTCCAGTTGATAGGCTGTGTGGTCTTTTTTGGGGAAAATCCCTGCAAGCTCATAGCCATAGGCGGGATCGGGTGTATAGACATATCTGTGGAGGATCGAACTTTCCGGGGTGATCACGTCCGCATGGCTCTTGAGGCTGAATTCCAGAGAATTGGCCAGAGTCGGATTCAGATTGGAAACCAGAATAGTCACTTTTTCCAGCAGATGATCCTGATCGGCTGTGAAGTCGGACAAACGCACCATATCCGATTGTCCATCCTCGTCAATATCAATCAGTGTGTAGATGTCATACTCACCAGGTGCATCAGACAGATTGATGCCGGGATGCCCTTCCACATAAATGGCGATACCCATTCCGTTGTCGCGCTTGTCTTTATTCCATTTGTTGTTACTGAAATCCAGGTACAAGTCTGTTGTCAGGCCGCTGATGTTCAAAACCACCACCCGGCTGCTCATGGGCGCAATGAATTCCAGAGCAGGATAGTCTTCGGGGTGAATATCATACTGTTCCACCGGCCCGCCGGGCGTAATTTCCACGAGGCTGGTCTCATCCACCTTATCAAGATTCAAGGACCAGGCTTGTCTGTGTTGATCGCTGGGGCGAAGAATGGCCGATGACGTATTTTCAAAGAGAATGTCCTGGATATAAGCCCAGTAACATTCCGGCAATCCGAATTCTTCAGTCTCTTCTCCATTCTCGTCTTCTTCGTTTTCGTCTTCTCCGTTCTCGTCTTCTCCGTTCTCGTCTTCCCCGTCTTCGTTCCAGGCGAGAATCGCTTCGTCAAAAGCCAGTGCCAGTGCCACTTGAGACTCATTGAATGTAAGGGGACGGGCGAAATAGTCGGAGAGTTCTTTCGTGATGACGACCAAACCAGCCAGTACATCGGGGAGCAGTTCCATGGGATCCTCGATGACACCGCTGTTTTTCAACCAGGCCAGGAACTCTTGACCCGAGGGGCTGTATCCCTCAACATCGCTGCTGTAGGGGAAGAAGAGCGGTTGGGCATAAGAGGGACGCTCATTATCGCCGAAGGCACGGGCCGGCCAGGGATGAATGGACTGGCCGAAATAGAGTGCATAGCTGTCCAGAACCCCTTCATTGAAGTTGATGGCTTCAGGCGCAGCCTGTGCTTTTTCCTCAAGCTCAACAGGCTGGTTCTCTGTGACCACAGCGGTCGGCTTGATGACCGGGAAAGGATAAATGTCATATATGGACTGGAGCAAGGCTTCGCCGAAAGCGGAATCAGGGCTGAAACTCTGCGCGAAATCACAGCCATACCAGTCGGCCACTTCCTCTTCTGTCAGGGGATATTCCACATACTCTGAAGGGTCGCAGCTGTAAAGGCGGGCATTGCGCCGGCTAAGATCAATGATCAGTCCCGGATCCAGAACCAGATGGCCGAAGAAATTGTTATAGAAAGGCAACTGGTTCGCACGGGTCAATTCTTCCTCATAGGGAGGAAGCATATCGAAAAGAATGAGATCATAAGCATCTGATTTGCTGAGAAGCAGCGGAGGAAGCAGATCCAGGGCCGACAAGTCATCGAAGAGACTTTGCACTGCAGTAGTGAAATCTTCGTGTGCTTTCAGCACTGTATCCGCAGAAAAGGAACGTTTGAGGAAGGAGGCTTCATCCTGTGTGGTGCCATGATAGAGGGCGGCCAGCGATTGGCCCGTGCCGGTGCTGCTGTGAATGTTCCAGGAGTTACCCCATCCATTTTTGGCGACTTTATTCGTTGCAACCTGCAGAGAATCAAAAATTTCCGCATCGTTCCGCTTCACGACAACATACTGTGCCCGGGCGGGAAGGCGCAGAACAACGCTTGAAAACAGTCCTTTCTTGAGCGAACCCGGTATGGGGATAATGCGGCCATCTTCCAGAAAAGCCAGCAGATACAGATCGGATCCGTCGCCCGCGGAGACAGGGGGATTGCTCATGATCGGAATAGAGAGCATTGCGGCTTCAGGCATGCTGACATTGTCAAGATCGTCAATGTCATCGATGTCCAGAACGAAGAAGTCCGGACTCGGCATATTGTGCATGAGTGTGAAAAGGTCGGAGAGAGCCGTCATGCCTTCAGGCAAAGACAGTCCGGGCAGACCTGTGACACGTTCCACACCGAAGGTGGCTTTGGCACGGAAGGTTTCGGGAATTTGAACAGCAAGACCCGAAGCGGAATACAGACCGTTCTTGGGATCTGCTTTGCCGAAGCTGCCCGGAACCAGTACATTTACCGCAGCACGTTTCGTGGCCGAAAAGTTGCCTTCGATGCAGGTAACAGTCAAGGTCACATCATACGGACCGGCTTTGGCATAAGTGTGGTGCACGTTTGGACCGGTTCCAGTAGTGCCGTCACCAAAATCCCAATGCCAGGCATGAATCTTTGAGTTGCCCGGATGGCTGGCATCTTGAAAGCGAACAATCAGAGGTGCCCAGCCCTCCTGAGGCGTAACTTCAAAGTCTGGAGAGGGTGACATGTCAGTAAGATTCTGACAGGCACTGAAAAGAAGCAGTGTGCTGAAGAGTACACCCAACGCCGTGAGTCTAAATACTGTCGGCATGACGATAAACCTTTCCTGTGCAAAAGTTGCGCAAGCAGACCCGTATGGTTTTTCGGATACACGATCCGCATTTTAATACCAAAATAATACTTGGTTTCGCATCTTTTGTCAAGTATTTACCCCGCTGAGAATGAGCAGGCTCAATTATATAGTCCTTCAAAGCAGCGGAAGCTTCTTCCTTCATCTTTGAAAAAGGATAAAATACCACTTCCAAGATTTCTTATTCTACCATGAAAAAGGGGTAAGATCCTATGAAAAACGAGGTGATTCACAACGCAACAGGATTGCAAGTAAATTCTCCTTTCTTTTTCAACACAGAAGGGCGAGGGAAAGACGGCGGGTAATAATATCAGGTTCTTGTGACAATAGTTGTGATGCAGCCGGACTCCGTCTATAATGAAGTGCGAACCCCTCTTTATTTCGTGGAAATTTGTTTTCGTGGAAATGTCGTATGTTTGTACCCAATCGTTTTCTGACGGTGAAGGAGCAGATTCTCCTCTTGTCAACCATGGCTGTTGTCCTTCTGGGAATAGGAATGCTTTATTTCTATCAGGATAAGGATGCGGCTGAGTCTCTTTCCAGCGATCTGTCTCCAGGAGGATATCGCCGTATCGTTCCCGGAACTTCTTTACCTTCCGGTCTCCCCCGTGGAAAGCCGCAGTCTTCCCGAGTCAGCAGGCCGGAGCCGCTGCCTGCACCAGCTCCCCGGAAAAAGGAAAGTGACATTCCCCTTCTTGAGGAGCCAAAAGAAGACCTGGCGATTGCTCCGGCTTTTTCTGTGGAGCCCAAACAAGTCGGTGTCGCCGTCATGGGCGCTGTGGCCCGTCCCGGTTTTTATCGTATTGATGCACACAGCCGTCTGTCCGATCTGATCGCCCGGGCGGGGAATGCCCTCGACACAGCCGATCTTTCCGAGCTGCTCGTGACCGCTCAGGTTGTGGACGGTACCACATTGACAGTGCCCTATCACAGCTATCTGGAGACGGACGCCGAAGGTCTTGCTTTGCGACGTCCCGAAACTGATTATCGCCTGAACCCGGATTTGTACCTGCGCCGTCCTCCCCGAAGAACTGCTTTCACCACAGAGAGGCGAGCCGATGGTTCCGGTAACAGAGCCTCTGAGCAAAGCCCGGCTTCCGGCACTTCTTCGGCCCAGGGAAAGCTTCATCTCAATACGGCAACGGCTCAGGAACTGCAAACGCTGCCGGGTATAGGCTCTGTTCTCTCTGCGGCCATAGTAGTTGAACGGGAGAAGGGTGATTTCTCTTCTCCTGATGACCTCCTCCGTGTGCCGGGTATAGGCGCGAAAAGGCTCGATGCCATCCGTGAACTCATCACGGCACCTTGAAGAAATTTTCAAACTGTAAACAAAGGGGCGTGGTGAGGCATAATTCATGACAGGACTTGCAAAGGAATCGCTATGGACCCTGCATTTTTAAAATTACTGGATAAAGAACCCGCCACTACGGGCGAATGGTTTGAAGCCCTCATCACCTTGATCCGCTTTCTGCGATCGCCGGAGGGATGCCCGTGGGACCGTGAACAGACGGCTTTGGATTACGCGCGTTTTTGTGTGGAAGAAGGGGAGGAACTGCAAGAAGCTCTTCTTTCCGGCGACAATGAACACGGAGCTGAGGAGTGCGGCGATTGCATGTTCACCTTTCTTGCCTGTGCCGTCGCCTCGGAAGAGGAGGGACGTTTTTCGATTCAGGAGGCACTCAAAGGTGTCTGTGCGAAAATGGTGCGCCGCCATGCTCATGTCTTCGGAAAAGAGCGGGCCACCACAAGCGAGGAAGTATTGGTGTCCTGGCAGAAAATCAAAGAACAGGAAAAGGCTGAGAAAGAAAAACAGCGTGAGGAGACAGAAGAATGAGTATTCGTCTGGAAGATGCACTGACAGCCTACGGGCGTTTTTTCAGCAGCACGCCGACCATTGCAGCCCGGGCACCCGGTCGGGTGAATATTATCGGTGAGCACACGGACTATAACGATGGCTTTGTGTTGCCCATGGCCATAGAACACGATACACTCGTTCTGGGCGTGCCCCGGGAGGATGGAAAACTTTTCCTCCGTGCCGAGACGCTGGGCCGCTCCGCTGAAGCACATATAGACAAGACTGTGCGGAGTCAGGAAGAGCCCTGGACAGATTATATCCTGGGGGTAGCCGACGAATTGAAGAAACTCGGTCAGCCTCTCTGCGGTGCCGATTTGCTGATCCTCGGTGATGTGCCCGTGGGCTGCGGCTTGAGCAGCTCGGCTGCACTGGAAATGGCGACCCTGGCTTTTTTCGAGAAGGCCGGTGCTTTTCAGCTTGAAGGTTCTGAAGCCGCAAGACTGGGACAGCGGGTGGAAAATGATTTTCTGGGGTTGAGCACCGGGATCATGGATCAATTCATCTCCCGCTGTGGCCGGGCCGGTCACGCCCTTTTTCTTGATTGCCGCAGTTATGAATTTGAACTGGTACCAGTCGCCTTTGAGCACGCACTCTTTGTCATAGCCAATACGGCCTGTCCCCGTGGTCTGACCGCCTCCAAGTATAACGAACGTGTGGCGGAATGTACCGGTGCTGTGGACAGCCTCCGCGCTGCAGGAGGTGCTGGCCACAAGCTGCGCGATTACACTCTGGACGATCTCATGAAGATTCAGGGGTCTCTGGACGAAGTGAACTTCCGTCGGGCCCGCCATGTCATTACAGAGAATGAACGCACTGTTCAGGCCAAAGAAGCCATGGAAAGCGGTGCTCTGGAAAGGCTCGGCGAACTGATGAACGCTTCAGACAGGAGCTTGCAGGAAGACTATGAAGTCACCAGCCCGGAACTGGATGTATTGACCGCTCTCGCCCGAGATCTTCCCGGCTGCCATGGAGCGCGCATGACCGGCGCCGGATTCGGAGGCTGCACCATCAATCTGGTTGCCCGCAATCAGGTGGATGTCTTTTGTGAAGCCTTGCTGGCGGCATATAAAAAAGAAACGGGAAGACAGGGTGAAGTGTATGTGTCCGCTCCCGCAGAAGGGGCTGGCGCCTCCTTTCTTTCCTGATTTCCAGAGACTTTCACCCTGCTGAAGCGATATTTCCACGACAGAGAATTGCCCCATGCGCCTGAGATGGGGTATCCTGTAGATGAGATCGTTTCTCCTGTTTTCTGATACGGTCTTGAAAAATTTTCAATGAATACAGGAAAATTACCATGAACAGAGCTGTTATCCGGCTGCTTGTACTCCAAGCCTGTTTTTTTATCCTTCTCAGTGCTGCGGCTCAGGCGGAAGCGCCCTGGAACTTTAAAGTGCTGACAGTCAACAGTGGCGGCACTTCTCAGGGAAAAGCGCTCTCTGTCTCCACGACAGACAAGGGGCATGTGGCCTATCATCAATGCCGCCCGGAGGCACCGGCGCTGTGGCTTGAAATTCAGACTGAAGCGGGAAAAAGCATTCCGCTGCAACTGGGTGTGCCCAGGCTGGACCGCTACCGTCATGCGCGACCGGCTGTCGCCATCCTTTCCCCTGATCTGCCGCCCTGCACCGAAAAACTTCCTTTTACAGTTCCTGAAGGGATGGGCGTTCAACTCTTGTCCACCCATGATCTGAAAAGTGCCCAGTATCGTGATGACTATACGGGAATCGTCAGCTGGCGCTTTGAAAAAATGCACTTTACCCCACTCACAACGGGGAGCTGTTATGCCGTTGTCTTTTCGCCCTCTGTGGCTGAGGGGAGTGTTCCTGAAACCAAAGTCTGGTTGACAGTGGGCCAGGGAAGTTCCTTCCGTTTGAGTGATTTGCTGGCGGTATACGGCAATAACCTGAGCATACGCTCGTTTTTTGAGGAAGCCGTCTATATCAGCCAGGTCTTTTCAAGCAGTATCATCATGGTGATCCTGACGCTGATCGGTGTGATCGTGGCCATTGTATAGCCGGCGTGCCCTTTGTGTTTATGTACAGTATCTGGACGGTTCAGCCTGATGGCGAATCCTGCAGGACATGTCTTAAAAGAAGAAAGGGGAGAGTAGCGTGACCGCCCGGCCTCGCGTATTGCTCATCGGTCTGGATGGATTTTCTCCGGACCTGGCGGAACAATGGATCGCCGAGGGGCGCCTGCCTCATCTGGCCGCCCTGCAGGCCCGGGGATATCTGGGAGCTCTTGCGGGGGTCGTGCCGCCTGTCACCTATCCCGCCTGGACCACCTGTGTCACAGGTGTAAATCCAGGCCGTCACGGTATTCCCGACTTTACGGTTCCTCTTTCCCACCGTCCCGGGATACGCTTTCTCAACAGCAGTGACAGACAGGCACCGGCCTTGTGGAATATTCTCTCCGAACTGGAGCGACGGGTATGTATTCTGGGTGTTCCAGCATCTTATCCTCCGGAGGCCGTCAATGGCATCATGATTTCCGGATTCGATTCGCCCGTAGCCGATCGCATTGACCCTTCCTTTGTCTATCCTCCTGAACTCTACAAAAGCGTTTCTGACTGGCCCTTCTCTCTTTTTCAGGAGCACCGCATTTCTGAGGTGTGGTATGAAGAGGCCTTCACACTCCTGGAAAAAAAGATCGCCATTCATGAAGAGATTGCCTGTCGTCTCTTAAGTCAGGAAGCCTGGGATTTGTTCATGGTCGTGCTCACAGAAGCGGACACGGCTTCCCATCATTTCTGGCCTCTGGAAGATGAACATTCGCCACGCCATAATCCGGACATTACGGCGCCGCATAATCCCATTCGTCGAATCTATGAGCGTCTGGATGAAGCGGTAGGCCGCTTGTGCGATCTCTTCGGAGAGGCCGGTCTCGTGCTGGTTGTCTCGGATCATGGCTTTGGCGGTGCAGGTACGACAAGCCTTCACCTCAATAATTTTCTGGCGGAACAGGGCTGGCTTTCTTATGAAGGGAATTTGCCTGCAGGACTGAAACAGGCGCTTCTCCGCTGGGTGCCCCAACGTTTCCGAGGAGCCTTGTTCCGGCGTTTCCAGCGTCTGGCGGAAAACGTGGAAAGCCGCGCCCGCTTTCAGGGCATTCAATGGACGAAGACACGCGCCTGGTCCGATGAACTCGACTATTGTCCGGCTGTCCGTCTCAATGTGATGGGCCGGGAACCCCGGGGTGTGATCCCACCGGAAGCTTATTCAGAAAGCGTCGCCGAGTTATGCGCACTTCTGGAAACACTTCCCGAGGTGAAAAAAGCCATTGCCCGCAACGATATTTATCACGGGGAACATGTGGACCGTGCAGCTGATATTTTTCTTGAACTGGACTGGTCAACAGGCTACAGGGCCTCGGTAGTGCGTAAACGTGGGGGAGAGGTTGCGGAAGCTTTGCCGGTCAGCGCCTGGAAAGGCGGAAAAGAACAGGGCTGTGCCGGTGTTCACAAGAACCCCGCCTTCCTGGCTTCCAATCTCCCCTTGTGTCGTGAAGATCCCGGCCTCATCGATGTGGCTCCCACCGTTCTGAGCTGGCTCGGCGTGGATTCAGGGGACATGGAAGGACGCCCCTTCACAGCCTCTGCAGGTGTCGCTGAAGAAATGAGAGGGGAGAGCTGGATCAAAGGGGCGGAAACCAAGTACACTGAAGAGGAAGAAGCGCTTTTGGAACAACGGATGAAAGCACTGGGATACTTCGAATGAAACTGCGTATAGCCATGGTGGGTGCATGCCCCTTTCCCGCGCCACAGGGCAGCCAGGTTTTTATGAACTATACGGCGGAATGTCTGCGCCTTCAGGGCCACGAAGTGCATCTGGTTGTTTATGGCTATGGTCTGGGTGAAGATCCGCCGGGCGCACAAATTCACCGGGCCATGCGTATTCCCTTTGCCACAAAGACCGAAGCGGGTCCTTCTCTGGCAAAACCCTTTCAGGATATGACCTTGGCCATGAAACTGCGCCGGGTGATCCGCAAACATCGTATCCAGGTTGTCTGTGCCCATAATTATGAGGCTCTTCTGGCGGCGCTCATGGTTCGGAAACGGCCCATCCTTTATTTTGCGCATAATGCCATGTATGATGAGTTGCCCTACTTCCTTTCACATGGTGATATCACCCGGGAAATCGGCCATTGTCTGGATCGGACTTTTCCGCGGCTGGCCGATGCGGTCATTGCACCGCACAAGCGGCTGGCGGGTTATCTGGTAGCCCGGGGCTGCGATCAGGAGCGTGTCTTTGCAGTGCCCCCTCCCATAGACGCTTCTCCCTTTGAACCTCTTCCGGCGGAATCTTCTTTGCCGCCCGTCCTCTATGCGGGTAATCTCGACAAATATCAGAATCTGTCTCTTCTCTTCAAATCCATGAAACTCGTGAGAAAGAAATATCCCGAGGCCCGGCTCATGGTGGCCACGGCGTCTTCGGCGGCCCATCTGGAAGCCGAAGTTGTTCATGCGACCTCCCTGAAGGAGCTCAGTCCTTTTCTTTCCCAGGATGGCGTTTTTGCCGCGCCACGCGTGTCCTGGTCCGGCTATCCCATCAAAATGCTCAACGCCATGGCGGCGGGAAAAGCTGTTGTGGCCTGTGAGAGCGCAGCCTATCCACTGGCTCACGAAGAAACGGGATTAATCGTCCCGGACAATGATGTTACTTCCTATGCAGCCGCGTTGATTCGTTTGCTGGAAAACAGTTCATTGCGTACGGAGTTGGGTGGGCTTGCCCGCGAGCAGATTGAAAAAGAGCATCTCCCTCTGGAAACAGGAGCACGCTTGTCAGAAATTGCCCTGGCTGTCTGGGAAGGCCGCCAGAAAAAGCCCGCCTCTTCTTGATCTCCTCTGTCTTGACAGAGATATAATATATACTGAAAGTATTCATGCGCTGATTGATCATGGGTCAGCGATTTTCAATAGTCAACCTTCACGGGACCCCGATGTCCTTCATTGCGGGCATGTCTTTTTCTGCGCCCGCCCATACAACAGGAGATTCAAAGATGTTGAAATTTATGGCTCGTCATAAAATACTGTCCGGTATTGCCATTGTGATTCTGGTGCTCTTTCTCACGGCCTTCGCTTATGTGCGCTATAAGATGCAGGGCTCGCATAGAGAATATGCCATTGACTTTGTGCTCCCCGATGCCGGAGGCTGGGATTCGGTAGAAAATCTGGAAGTGGGGGTGGCCGTCCGTGATGTGACCCCCTCTTTTGAGGACAAGGACACCTGGGTCGATGTGGATGGCGATGGCAAATTTACAAAAGGAGTGGACGAATGGCATGACCTGAACGGAAACGGCAAAATGGATTTTGTCTGGATAGCCGGTTTCGACATGTCCCGGCCAGCCATGGGCGTGAACGATCCTCTCTGGTCACGAGCCATGGCTTTCCGCAACAACGGCGTGACCATCGTCATGGTGAGCATCGACAGTATCGGCATCACCTATGACCGTTATATCACCATTCGAAAAATGATCCATGAGGCCAACCCGGATATTGATCATGTTGTCTTTGCGGTCACACACTCTCACGAAGCGCCGGACACCATGGGTATCTGGAGCTACAGTCTGCTGTGGCGTTCCCTCTTTGACGAAGACTATATGACCATGCTCAAGGAAAAGACCCGTGATGCCGTTCTGGAAGCGGTGGAAAACCTTCAACCTGCTGATACGGTCATCGCCACGGGTTACGTCCCTGAAGAAAATTTTATCCGTGACAGCCGTGAACCCTTCGTCATGGACCACCAGTTGCCTCTGGCCTGGTTCAAAGAAAAAGGCACGGACAATACCATCGCCATCCTCACCTCCTGGGGCATGCATCCGGAAGCAGCCGGCAGCAAAAACCTCATGATCAGTTCAGACTTTGTCCATTATTTCCGTGATGCTCTGGAAAACGGACTGGAAGGTCCCGGTGCTTTTGAAGGCTTCGGCGGAAAATGCGTTTTCTTCGCAGGACCTCTGGGCGGCTTAATGAACCAGCTGCGTATTGAAATCACCGATCGTTTCGGTACGCCATTTAAAGAGGAGAGTCTGGGAAAAGCACAGGCCCAGGGAGAGAATCTGGCTATCATTGCCGCCAATGCCCTGCGTAGTGCTGAAGCCCGACCCATGACAGAGCATCAGGTGGCTGTAAGTGCCCAGACCTTTTTCCTGACCATGGGATGGCCTTTCAAAGCGGCTCTCTATCTGGGTATTGTTCACCCGGGTATTTATAACGGTCAGGCGAAGAGCGAGATCAACGCCCTGCGTATCGGTGAGATTGAGATTGTCACCACTCCCGGCGAGATTTTTCCCGAAATCGTCTTCGGTGGCATTGAGAATCCCGAAGGAGCCGATTTCAAGATTGATCCTGTGGAAGTGCCGCCCTTCTTTGAAGTCATGAAGGGAGCCCTTAAAATGAACTTCAACCTGGCCAACGATGAAATAGGGTACATCGTCCCCAAATCACAGTGGGATCAGAAAGCGCCCTATACTTATGGCCGGGACAAAGCACCCTATGGCGAAATGTATACCGGCAATCCCGAAGTGGCGCCGGGTATTCATCGGATAACCATGGACGTCCTTGGACGGCTCCATGCGAGTCTGGATGAAATGCCCGCTGTTGAGGCTGTCGAAGCCGTTGACACTGTCGAGGCTGTAGAATCTGTAGAAGCCGCTGAGACAGGGGAGAATGTAGAGGCTGTCTGATCAGGGTTGAATTGTGTCATCTTCTCCGGATGTCGATGAAAGCTCGGCATCCGGAGTTTCTTTTTCTTCTTCCGAAATGTCAGTAACACCAATCAGTTCCTGAGCCTGTATGCTGCGCAGCTCCGGATCGAGGGTGTCGGTGAGAGGGATCTCATCAGCCGTGGTGGACTTCAATTCTTTGAAACGTCTGGCGGTAACCAGTACCCGTGATTCCAGGGTTCCTACAGCAGCGTTATACGCTTCAGAAGCTGCTTTCAAGCCTTTCTGCAAACGGCCGAAATGTTCCGTCAATACACGAATGCGATCGTAGAGTTCGTTGCCAAGATCGCTGATCTTCCGGGCATTTTTAGCCAGATGGTCCTGCCGCCAGCCATAAGCAACAGCTTTCAGAAGGGCGATGAGCGTTGTCGGCGTGGCGATGATGACCTGCTGTTTGATCCCGTCATCGAGCAGCAGATGATCCTGTTCCAGAGCAGCACTGAAAAAGGATTCTGCAGGGAGAAAGAGAACTACAAATTCAGGGGTGCGCTCAAATTGCCGCCAATATTCTTTGGCACTCAGATCATTGATGTGCTTGCGTATTTGCCGGGCATGGGCCATCATGAACTGTTTTTTCTGATCTTCGTCCTGTGTTTCCAGGGCACTGAGATAGCCTTCCAGTGAAACCTTTGAATCGACAATAATATCTTTGTCGTTGGGAAGGTGAATCACCATGTCCGGGCGCAGACGGCCTTCTTCAGAAGTGACGGAAAGCTGCGGCGTAAAATCACAATGCTCCTGCATACCCGCCATTTCAACAACGCGTTGCAATTGTATTTCGCCCCAGCGGCCCCGGGTGGCGGGACGGCGCAGGGCTGTCACCAGCTTGTTCGTTTCCGACTGGAGTTGTCCATGGGTTTGTGTCAGGGATTTGACCTGCTCCGTCAGAGAGACATAGGCTTCTGTACGGGTCTTTTCCACTTCGCTGATCTGTTTGTTCACGGCCGCCAGCGAGTCCTGCAGAGGCTTCACCAGACTGTCAATGGCTTTCTGCCTCAGTTCCAGATCCCCTTTGGCCGTCGTCTGAAACCGCTCCAGATTTTCTTTTGCCAGTTGAAGAAAGGAGGCATTGTTGCTCTTCAAGGCTTCAGCGGAGAGGGACTTGAAGGCATGAGACAACTTTTCCTGGGCCTCATTGAGGAGCGCCAGTTTTTCATCAGCTGCTTTCCGTTCCCCTTCCCTGGCCGTCTGCAATTCAGCCATTTCTGTTTCGAGTCGATTCTTTTCGTTTCGGAGAGTCTCGAATTTTTCCTCACCAAGCCGAAGTTTTTCTTCAAGAGAAGGGATGAGCGTATTTTTGGCTTCCGCAGCGGCACAACGGGCATTGAGCTCTCCAGTCTTGTTCCGCAACTGTTCCACAACTTCCCCTTGTTCTTGCAGTTCTCCCTTCAATCGTTCTTCATTTTCCCGGGAGGCGCGCAGCTGCTCTCTGGCTGTAATGAGTTCTTCCGTGCCTGATTCTGAAGGGGTGGAGGTCTTTTGAAAAAGACGCTGGGCAAGAAGGGCGAAAAGAGCGACAATCAAACAGAAAATCAATACACCGTGAAAAGGATCCATGGACAGTTCCCCCATATGTTGAAAAAAGTACAGACTCCTGTCAGGACTGAGGTTTCCAGAACTCATGCTTTCCCGGAACAGGAATATTCAGATTCTCAAAATCGACCGCTTTGGTCCTGGCCTTGCGTGAATTGACCATATAGGCTGCACGCAGTTGTTCGCCATAATGCTTTCGCACTGATTTCCACAGGTAACGGACCAGATCGGAATAGGCGGATTTCGGCAGTTTTTTGAAAAGGAGAACGACCTCATACAGTTCCTGCCCGAAAGGATTCCGGCCCATCGGTTTGGTTGAGGCGCGTTGCACCGTGGCTTCCACGATATGTTCCTGTTCATCAGGGATGGGCAGCCGTATTTCCACCGTCGCATCCATGGGAAAAGAAACCTCCGAAACAAGCCGGGCGCCCAGAACACTCAGATCGCAAAACTGGGCTCCCAGGAAATGAGGCGTTTTCTGAGTGCGGATACCTGTCTGCAGCGAAAAGGGAACGCGCCAGGCCTGCCGTTTCATATTCTGATTGTTCACAGGTTGCCGGTGAAGTTGAATGGAGGGTTGGTTGGCCGGCAGAAAGGAAAGAAGGCGCATGTAATACAACAGGCTGAAACCCTCTTTGGCAAGTTCCATGATAACCGGGGTACCGGCTTGCAATGCCGTGGGATTGCTGAAGCTCAGAAGTACGGTTCCATCCTGCCCAACTTCCTTGATCCGGGCGTTTCTTCTCGGATATTTTCCAATAGTAAGAAATACCCGCTCGCCTGTGCCCAGATATGAACGCATGAGTGCTTGCTCTCCGTTGATGTGACTCTTCTCTATGCCTCAGTCGGTACCGACCACTGTCGCCTGATTATAACAAATAATAGCCCAAGCATGTTCCATACAGCAAGAGCGATACCGGACTTGCCGGAATTTATGTGAATCATACCATGAAAAGGGGCGGGGAGGGTGATTTTTTTTCTGGTTCTGCGAGAAAATGAGAATTACAGCCCACAGTTTCATTTCAAAGCTGAATGTGCTATTCTCAAGCGGTCAATATTCAACTGCACACTTGGGCCTGCTATCAGGAGAATACGAATGAGACCTCTCGCTGTTGTTACCGGCGCAAGCCGTGGTATAGGAAAAGGCATTGCACTGGCTTTGGCATCGGCCGGCTATGATCTGGCTGGACTGGCCACTCGCCCCGATCCCGATAAACAGTCGGAAGGGCTCTATGCCGTCAAAGCTGAAGCGGAAAAACGGGGCGCTTCCTTCCAGGTGCTGGCCGGCAATATTGCCGCGCTGGATGAACATCAGGCTTGGATCGATACACTTCTGGAGCGCTTCGGTCGTATTGATCTGCTGGTGAACAATGCCGGAGTGGCGCCCCTGGAACGCAAAGAACTTCTGGACATGTCGCCGGAGAGTTTCGACCGGGTTCTGGGCATCAACCTTCGGGGCCCCTTCTTCTTCAGCCAGCGTGTGGCCGTAACCATGAAAAAGCTTCTGGAAGAGGGGCGGGAGATAGAGCCCAAAATCATTTTCATTTCCAGTATTTCCTCCCGCATTGTCAGTACAAACAGGGCCGAGTACTGTGTCAGCAAAGCAGGGTTGAGCATGGCCGCCCAGTGCTTCGCCATGGGATTGGCTTCCAGTGGTATACCCGTCTTTGATTTGCAGCCCGGCCTCATAGGCACGGATATGACCTCGGCTGTAAAAGAAAAATACGATGCACTCATTGCGGAAGGCCTGGTGCCAGCCCAACGGTGGGGCACGCCTGAAGATGTGGGCCGTGCCGTCGTGGCACTGGCGCAAGGCGGCTTTGATTACAGTACGGGCGCGGTCATTGAAATAGGCGGCGGCATGGGGGTACAGCGTTTGTAATGAGGGACGAGGGTCGAGGGAGTGAGGGGATAGGTAGGGGAACGGCATGCCGTGCCCCGTTAGTCCTCTCTGTCCACTGGTTTCAGATAATGCTCCGTCCCTAATCAAAGTTCCTCGCAGATCGGACGGATGTGGAAGGGGCGTAGACATGTCTTGGGATACAAAAGAGACTTCGGCGAGACACATAAGCCTCTTCCTCTTCTGTCTTCGTGTTGCTACCCGTCAACTTCCATTGTTTTTTTCGAAGAAGTTTGTGTTGGTATCGACCTAACTCCTTTGACTACAACATGTAGTGCGACTACAGATTCGACAGCCTGTCTTCCGACAAAATGTCTTTGGAAACCCTGAAAGACGTTGA
>LSQX01280298.1_pt2 | contig 17887 bp, 15 predicted proteins | sample 654561 | NCBI WGS metagenome assembly LSQX01 (sample SAMN04489861, study PRJNA283612) | anaerobic digester metagenome | isolation source: 4 biogas reactors fed with cattle manure at either 37C or 55C with and... | place: Denmark: Kongens Lyngby | collected 2014
TGTACGCCTTTGACGATGATGGTGTTCCTGATCCATTCAATAATTGAGGCGAAGAAGCGGTCTCTCAGGTCGCCAATGAACTCCACGGCCATTTCGTAGAGGGCGATTGGTCCCCTGGTGATAAAATTGGCGATTACAGCCACGGTTTTCTCTATTTGCTCGATGACCCTCTCCGCCGCCGGGCCCAGGAGTTTGATGACCTTGGCCTTAATCGCCTGCCAGGTGACTTCGAGGATCTGGGCGATCAGGCTGAAGATCCCGGCAAGGTCGAGTTTTTCCGGTAAGATGATCCCGATCCCGCTCAGGGTGCCAAAGAGCCAGTTTGCGAGGCCGGCTTGGAGGTGGATTCCGATCCGCTCCAGGAAATTCTGGAGACCGCCGTGGACGGCCTGGAGGAGGTTTTTCAGGAAACCAATGGGGTCGGAGATGATCTGGAGGAGGACGTTTTTCCCCTTGTTGATCACTTCCATGATCTTTTGCACCGGGGCGTTGGCCAGGACCAGGGCGCCTTCAAAGAGAAACTCCATCAGTTTCGGCCCGGCCTTGCCGAGAAAAGCAATGACCCGCTGGATGGGGGGGAGGAAGATCTCTTTTATCTTGTTGAAGGCCTCTCCCGGGCTTAGAAGTGCTTTCCCGATGCTGACAACGGTAGCCCCTACTTGCTTGACCGCTTGAATGGCTTTACCTAGCCAACCGGATTTTCTTTCCGCAGTCTCTTCTTGCCGGGACGGGGTCCCGACAATGGCCTCCCAGGCCTGCGTAAACAGGTTCTTAATCGCGGCAAAGGAGAGCCCCAGTTTTTGAATTTCCTCTTTGAACCAGGCGACGGCTCTTTCGAGTACGCCGGCTTTTTCCAGGTTGGCAAAGAGGGCGGCGCCGCCGGGGAGGAGCCCGGCGATGGCTTTGCCCCAGGCAAGGCCGTCGCCCTTGACTGTCTCCCCGGTCAGGGGGTCGCGGCCGAGGGCGAGGGCCAGGAGGTTATAGCCGGGGATATTCCGGACCAGCCCGCTGAGTATCTCCAGGAGGCGGCTGGGGTTTTCTTCCGGCGTAGCGGCCTCCGTCCCGGCCTTTGCCGGTTGGGTACTCATGCCGCTGCTTAGGGTGTTTTCTTGTTCTTTGGTTTGCTGCGGGGAAGCCGTCTCGCCGGCTGTCTTTTCCAGCTCAAGCACGCGCCCGCCCGCGATGGTGTTTACAGAGACATAGACGGGTTCTTCCTGCTTTTTTTCAGCGTAGAGCAAAATGATACCCTCGCTTTCTTATTTTTTGTTCATACCGGGGGTATGATGGATAACTAGAAAAGCACAAAAAAACCCACTTGACAGTGGGGAAGGGGGAAATGAAAAAACCGCCTATTACCGGCGGTTTCTGGAATATTCTCTTGGTTCCATATTATCACATTTTCTAGCCCCTGGCGTATCGATTTTGTATCGATTTTGTCCCTATTGAGACAAAGATGGGTTCAAGGCTAAGAAGCCTGGACTCCTTGGGTGTTTGTTGCTTGCCCGTCGGCGGTTTTAAACCTGTTGACAAGCTTATAAAGATCTTCCGCTTTATTCCGCAGCAACTCGCTGCTGGAAGAGATCTCCTCTACCATGGCGGCGTTTTGCTGGGTTACCTCATTGAGTTGTTCGATGGAGCTTTTAATTTGTTGGGTGGCGTCGGCCTGTTCTTCCACGGCATTGGTAACTTCCTGGAAAAGCTCGGCTGTACGTTTTGTATTGGTAACGATCTGTTCCAGGATCTCAGTGGAGTTTTGTACCAGCCTGTTGCCGTGTTCGGTCCGTTGCACGGAGGCGGCAATCAACTCCTCGATTTTGGTCGCGGCTTCCGCCGCCATTCTCGCCAGTTTACGGACTTCGGCGGCGACCACTGCGAACCCCTTCCCGTGTTCTCCGGCCCTGGCCGCTTCCACTGCGGCGTTCAAGGCAAGGAGGTTGGTCTGGAAGGCGATATCATCCACCATCTTTATGATCTCCGCAATTTGCAGGTTGCTGTCGGCGATTGCCTTCATGGTTTCAAAAGTCTCTTTAAAGAAGGTTTCCCCGTTTTCCACCGCATTTAAGGTTGTTAAGGAAAAGGAATTGGCTTGGCTGGCGTTATTGGTGATCAGTTGGATAGAGGCGCTCATTTCCTCGATGGTCGCCGAGATCTCCTCCAGTGTGGCGGCTTCTTCCTGTGTCCGTTGGGAAAGGTCGGTATTGGCCATGGAGATCTCGTAGGCCGCATTATTCACTTCGCTGGAGCTTTCCCTAATAGACCTGAGGATGCTTGCTATTTCCTCCGTGGTTTTATTTAATTCCCGGGCCATCTCCCCGAGTTCATCCTGGCGCTTGGTACTGAATTTCAAGCGCAGGTCCCCCTGGGCGACTTTTTTCAAGTGCGCGCGGATTCCTTTTAGCAAAAAGGTAGTGATATTCCTAATAATGATTAAACCGATTATTAAGGAGAGCGCGAGGTTGAACAAGTTAAAGTAAAGAATATTCCTCCGGTATAGAGCAATCTCCGTTTGCTTTTCCTTGATATTATTCTCGGCATAAATCTCCAGCAACTCTCCAAGCTGGTTAAGGGCTTCCCGGGCGGTGGCAAATTCCCGTTCCATATTGGCGATTTCATGCGGTCTGGGGGCCAGTTGCTCTTGGCGCCAGCGTTCACTAAGGAAGTCTAAAACTTTCTGCCAGGCCGCAAATGAGTTGAAGAAGACCACGAAATTATCGGCCATCGTTCTTCCTGAATCAGGGTGCCTGACCGAGTTGATCTTCTCCCAGTTTCCCCTTAGAGTATCTTGGGCCAGGACGATCCGGTCTTCCGCCTCTTGCAAGTTCTCCCTTAGTGTAGTGGTTATTCGTTCGTAGCCGGTTCCCGTCTCGTCCCTCATCAGTTCGTAAAAGGCATTCAGCGCCTGGTAGAGATCGCGATCGGCATTGAGAATTAAAGCCGATGATTCAAAGCATTCTTCATAAAGGGAGCGGACATAACTGGAGGAAACGGTTTGCAGGATGTTAATCCCGGAAAGCACGGAGACCACCAGGGCGGAAATGGGTATCATTAAAACAACCAACAGTTTGGTGCGGAGTTTTAGCTTTTTGAACAAGGGAATTCGCCTCCACATCCATTACCCGGTCATTCTTGGAGGGCGGTAAAATAAAGCAGTGGCCGGCTAATGATCGTAGTATTGTATATAAAATATCGTCAACAGTAATAGAAACTTAACGGTAAAAATTCGGCAAGGCATTAAATTCCAACCCGTTGTTGTTTAGTTTTTGTTGAGAACCGGCTCCGTAAAATAAATGTGACACTAATCCTAAATCAAGCGTTTTCACGTTACCGGGGGTTATCTTTTGCCGGCATGGGACGTAATGGATTATAGGGGAGGTGGTTGTAAAATGAAGGGAGACTGGAGCTGGTTTCTTTTTCTTCTTATGATGTTATTCTTTTTGCCGGTGCAAGCCGGGGCCGCACCCTTAAGGTTACGGGTTTTTACCGGAAACGCCTGGGCAAAGAACCGGTCTTCCTCGGGGAATTCGGGCATATGTTCCCGCTTAAGGGTTCCTTGCCCCTTCCGGAGGAGGGCTTGACGGTTCAGCCGTACGTCTATGAAGCCTTCGGCTTAGGCTCGTACAAAACGACAATTGCCATCCAGAAGCAGGTGGGGGATTAACCCGGGCAAAGGCTGGGACAGGTAGAAGAGGCAGATACAGGAACCGCCGGGGACCGTTGGCGTCCCGGCGGTTCCTTTACAGCCATCGATAAAAGGAAAGTCTGTGTTATAGAACCTTCAGCCGGTAGATTAGTCTATGAACATAAGATCCTTTCAACCAATCTGTAAACCGTTGTTCCAGTCTTTTTTGGCCAATCAGAACATGGGGGATCATCTCTTTGCTTAGCCCTGTTGATTGCTTGTAATATCATATCCTTCGTAATCATTTGCCGTTTAATACCTTTTTTATAGTCTGGCAAATAACGTTTTAGTCTTTCTGAACACTTCTTAGCGGTTGAAATCCCTTTAGCCTCCTCAAAATGAAATAATAACCAGAGTTCAAATAGGGGGTTACTCACCGCCAATCCATAATTAGCGCGGCCTTGGGACCAATTATATAGTTCTGCAAGCTGTTCATGTGTCCATTTGTCTTTGTCTACTACAAGCCATGCTTCATCTTCATCCCTTAGGCCTTCATCATCTAAAAATCTCTTCATTCGATCCAAGACTGATCTTGGTGCAGACTTTTTATCTCTCGTTAGGCATTTAATATTAACAATTACGTTTCCGACTATCTGCTGTAAAATCGAAAAGTACTCCGGCTCTGTTTTCGCGCCTTCCGTTGCGATAACGAACATCTTGCGATAGCGTCTTTCTCCTAATGGCCGGCGAAAGGTCCTTCTGGGGGGCATTAAGCATCCCCCCTGTCTTCCTTATCAGGATATATACAGGATAAGTCGTTGATAAGAAAACGGGGGATCCCGCCTAACCTTCCTTGTAAATAACTTTTTCTAATGTCTTTATCGCTCCGGACATCCTTATATTCGCTAAACGACATGATACTGGAGGCGCCATGAGCATTCCGTTCCGTTATCCACATTTCGTCGCGCCTGAATAGATTCTGGTCCATGAGTAAAACATCATGGGTTGTGAATAACAGTTGTTTCCGGCTTTCTTTTGAACAAGTCTTTAAATACAGCTCGAGTAAACGCCGGGTTAAAAGGGTGTGCAGGCTACGATCAATCTCGTCAATAACAATAATTTTGCTTGAATCTTTTCGCCCTAACTCCACGAAGGCTGGAATAAGATCCATGATCCGTTGGGAACCGTCCGCCTCTTGGCGCAAGTCAAAGCGAACTTCGGAACCATCATTTTTTTGATGATAGGTAAACAGTTTCTTTGCTTTTAAGAGACCGTTTTCCCTTGACAGGATTATACGTTCATTATCCGGCTCCAATATGATTACAACCGTCGTTCCTTCTTTTACTTCCTCTTGAAGTGCTCTCAAAGGTTCGGGAAGTGACTTCACCGGGATATCTTCAGCGCCTAAACGCACAATCCCGGTATCAAGTTCATAAAGAAAAGTATTCATCGCTTCATATAAAGGGCTGTTCTCATTAATAAAATATTCAAATGGACCAAATCGCATATCAGGAGCGATAAGGATCAAGTTGTTGTTGAACCAATCATACACCGGCTTAAAATTATCTACTTTTTGCGAGACCGCATTTGTTAGATAGAGTTGATTTTCCCTCGTTCCTTTATAAGCAAAGTTAAGAAAGTCTATGTCTTTAAGACTAGGATGTAATTTAAAACCATCGGGGCGCCGGTGATAAAGGAGTTTTTCACTGGCACTCGTTATCTGAACGAGTTTTTCCTCAATCACTTTTTGTTTTGTCACAGAGAAACTGAATTCATATACTAATTCATTAATTAGAATTTCCAACTCAAACTTGGTCGGTTGCTCCGGGTTTGCCCCAAGAAGAAATGGCTCAACAGGAATTAAGCTTTCCAGGCGAGTACCATGAACTATGAAATTTTTTACGAAATTTAAGGCTTTAAAGAAATTTGTTTTCCCCGAAGCATTCCCCCCATAAATTACAGCGATAGGAAGGATTTTCATCCGGTACTTTGGAATCTCCGCCAAGCGTTGCTTATGCTGCCTTTCGCGCGTGGCAATCATCGAAAAGGTAGCCTGGTCTTTAAAAGACATCCAGTTTTCTATGGAAAAGCTAACAATCATTTTAATTTCCCCTTTTAGGAGAAAATTTCTCCTTTTTTATATAGTATACTATGTTTTTTAAAAAAATAAACCATTTTCAAGAGAAAAATCCTCTTAAAATTGAGAATCAATTAGATACCCCTAAGTGTAAAGAAGAAGTATAGATTGCAATTACGGAAAAAATTCTCACCGAACATTAGTTCTCTGACAGACTGTTGTCACCCCCATATGGTAAACGACTCTTGTTATGGGGTAGTCCGCTTTGTGGTCGATCGCCTTCTAATGAGTATCGGGTTTTGCCGAAGCGTGAGACTGGCGCCGGGAGCGCAATTGGAAGCCTAGACTTCTCCCACAGTCGTCATTATCAATATCTCATTGTCGCCAATTTTAATCTCTGTTTTAACTACTCGCTCTTGCGCCCACCCGGGCTCTTTTGGAATTAGCCGCAGAACTATACCATCAGCGGTTTTTTCTTTATGAAGAACACCAGTGACTAGAGAAGTATTATCATCAATCGATAGAGAAAACTCCATCTCTTTTGCGGTCTCCTTTCCAAAAATCAAGGAAGGGGTGAAGTTGAACGAAAACAATCTTTCCTGGTTAAAAGGGGAGAGAAAAGCAATTTCCTTAATCCCTATTTCCCCATCAATCATTTCTGCCTTAATAACCTCATTTTTACTGGCAATCTTTATCTCATTATTTTGAATCTCTGTAATCATGTACTCTTTTTCTTCGTCACCGCTTTTATAGATCCACTTTTCACCTTCAGCAAGTACCGGCGGCGTTTTTATTAGTCTCAGATCTTTTTCGCCGGCGAAGATAACGCCGATTAGGAATTCTTCCGTGTAGTAACCTTTCATTCCCGTAAAAAAGATTGGTACGCGAACCATATACGGTATTTTGTAACTGATTCCATCGATTAAAATACTACTTTTCTTACTGGCTAAAGTGCTTTTACCACGGTACATGACTGGCAGGGCACTATCTTTGGCATGGCCTCCCGGTTCCGTTAACCCTCCATACTTTTTCACCGGCTTTGCTGCTGTGTATAAGTTAAACTCGACAAGTTCTTCATTGATTGTGCGAAAGCGTAAAAACACTTCCGGCCTGCTTTTTTCCAAATCCCAATCATACTGAATATCAGTATAGTAAGTCTCTCTGGAGGCCCCTCGTTTTTGCAATTGCTTAACAAGTTCTTTGTTGTTTATGTAATCAATTTGCGTCTGGTCATGGCGTGTAAGAATTGCCCGTATTAGCGGCGGTTCAGTTCCACTGCCCGTTTTAATCATCGCTTCGACAGCTTCATATTCCTTATGTCCTTCAAAAAATAACATAACATGGTAATCATGGTCTTCAAACAAAGCGAAAAACGGTTGAACAAAAAATCCTGATCTGACCGTGGCAAGTGTGTTATTGCCTATGATCAGCAGTAATAAAATGCTAAAGATTACTTTTGCAAGGTTTTTTTTAAAATGAATCCTCATATTTTCATTTCTCCTTCTTGTAATAATTTGGACGCATCTTCTCCAAACCATTACTTACCAGGGTAAACTGCATTCTTGTCAATATATATGCCGGCACAGTGCAGGTTCAAGAGTTGCGGTTTTTCTCTTTCCATTCCCGCCAGTATTCCCGGATGAACTCTTTGGTGACAGGGAAGGAATGCTCCGTAAGTAAGCGCTGGTACTCCCCGGCAAACATCTCATAATCCGCCGGGACTAAACTCCGGCGCAGGCGGTAGCTCCATTCCACCCCGGTGGTCAGCGCGGTCCAGGAGAGGTTGGCCGAGCTGATGAAGACTTCACTATCCTCAGGCATGGTGAAGAAGTAGGCTTTCGGGTGGAAGGAACGCCCGGTTTCGGCGTAAACCTGGAGCCTGAGAGCGGGGCCGATTCTTTCGACCAGGTACTCCAGGGCATAGGGTTCTGTGTTATAAAGATAGGTCCCGGTAAGGATGGTAATTGGCGTCCCCCGGTCCGCGGCTTCCCGCAACGGCTTGGCCAGGAGCCGGGCGCCGGATTCGGTAATGAAGGCGACCAGGAAACGGATCTCCAAGGCTTCCGCAATTGCCGCGCGGAGGTACTTAAAGAGGGAATCCCCGGGCCCCCTGATGGCGTTGTTCACCCGGTAAGGATCAGGTTCGCACCGGTTCATTTTTGCCGCCCCTTTCCATTGTTACTCTTTACTTCTATGGTTTTCCATTTTTTCCTCCTTCAGGACCGGCGGCAACCGGGGGCAAAACAATCTGAACCCCTTTAACTTCAAGGTTTTCTGTGATATAATGTTTCCATCAAATAGGAAAAAGGAGTAAAAAATGAAAAGGCTATTATTCTCCTTAGTGATTGTTTTTGCCCTCTCAACATGCGCCTCCGCGCAAATTGAATATATCGGGTTTTCTTTGCCGGAAGACGCAAGCAGTGGGACCCCTTATCAACTGGAACCCTATTTTTTCCTCCATTATTTTTACGTGGATGTCCTGTACTTCTTTGACTTGCTGGACAAGGTGGATCTCCAGACAAAGATGGAGATGTTCGCGAAGATCCTTAATAATATCAGGGAAGATTACCCGGTGGAGCTGGTTATAAAATTTGATGACTGGGATGAGCCTTTGCGCGTATCGTATCGGGTATTTGCCAGTGAAGGCAGGCAAATAGTATTCATGACAACCAATTTTGATCTCGAAAACCAGGAGACGCTACCGGCGTACACCTGGGAGTGTTATGCCCACATTTATTACATATTCGGCGACAAACTGGTGAATAACTACTATTTATTCTCGGAAGAAAAAGAAGAGGTGCATATGACAGACCTCAATGACCTGGCGGATTTTTATCTTTTTGATGAGCGGGTAGATAACGACCATTTGATTGAAGATCTCTTGCTGGCGCATATCAATGCCGGTGATGAACCCTTGGTCTCAAGATTTGTTGGCTATTTGACCCTTACCCAGTATTACATGGTCATAAATGAACTGGAGAAAGCCGGGAAGAGATTGGCCGAAGCGGAAGGGCTTTTTGAGGATTTGAGGGAGAAGGATAAGGAGAATTGGGGCGCGCTGCTTACCATGACGAAGGAACAGGTTCAAGTTATTGCGCAAATAAGAGGCGCCCTGTTGCAGGATGAAGAATAGCTTTTCCAGGGTTCAGTTTAACGGGGGATACCGGAAGAGCGGCTGCATTTGCGCAGCCGCTCTTTTGCGTGGGGTTTATAGATTTCCTTTACCAGCTATGAGTTGCCTTTATGAGTTATAGTTCCCTTACCCGGAATTGTTCCTCTATCCGAGGATTGCCTTTAAGTCCGCTTCCGGTTGGCTGATTTGCCTGATGGCAAATTTCTCCACCAGTAGATCCAAGAAGTTCTGGGAGATAAAAGCCGGCAGGGTCGGGCCAAGGAAGATATTTTTGATGCCCAGCGCCAGCAGGGTCAGGAGGATGGCGACGGCCTTCTGTTCATACCAGGACAAAACCAAGGTGAGGGGAAGGTCGTTCACACCGCAACCAAAGGCGTCGGCCAAAGCAGTGGCGACACGGATCGCTGAATAGGCGTCGTTGCATTGGCCCATATCCATCAGCCGGGGCAGGCCGTTGATTTCCCCCAGATCAAGGTCGTTAAAGCGGTACTTGCCGCAGGCCAGGGTGAGAATAACGGTATCGGCCGGGGCTTTTTGGACAAATTCCGTGTAGTAATTCCTGCCGGGTCTGGCGCCGTCGCAACCTCCCACCAGGAAAAAGTGTTTGATCGCGCCGGATTTGACCGCCTCCACCACCCGGTCAGCCACCCCCAGGACGGCATGGTGGCCAAAACCGGTGGTCAGGACAGTGCCGCCGTTGATCCCTGTCAGCCGGTGCTCCTCGGGCCAGCCCCCCAGTTCCAAAGCTTTCTTAATCACCGGGGAAAAGTCCTTCTCCCCGTTTTTCTCGGGGATATGGACCAGGCCGGGGTAACCGACAACCGCCGTGGTGAAGACCCGGTCGGCATAGGAAGGTTTGGGCGGCATCAAACAATTGGTGGTGAAGAGGACCGCGCCCGGTACGCCGTCCAGTTCTTTCTGCTGGTTCTGCCAGGCTGTCCCGAAGTTGCCCTTTAAGTGGGGATACTTCTTCAGCTCCGGGTAGGCGTGGGCCGGCAACATCTCCCCGTGGGTGTAAATATTGATCCCTTTGCCCTCGGTCTGGATGAGAAGCTGCTTCAAATCATGAAGGTCATGGCCGGAGATGATGATAAAAGGCCCTTTTTCAATAATAGTACTCACCTTTACAGGTACCGGCTGGCCAAAGGCGGAGGTGTTGGCCTCATCAAGCAGGGCCATGCACTTGAGGTTTGTTTCCCCGCATTCTACTAGCAGATCCAGCCATTCTGCAACCGGGCGGTCAGGACCACCGACTGCCCGCAGCCCTTTGTAGAAGAAGGCGGTGACGTCCGGATCCTTTTTCCCCAGGACATGGGCGTGCCAGGCATAGGCCGCCATTCCCCGGAGCCCCAGCAGCAGGGTGGAGCGGAAAGAAACCTGGTCCGGGTCGCCGCTCCACAGCTTCTCCGGTGGCAGGTCTTCTGCACCCCCGAGTTTCTCTTTTTCTTCCCGGACGAGGGCGGTCAATTCCCGGATCCGGTCCTCGTCAAAATTGACATTGGTGACTGTGGCGAATAAGCCCTGCATCAACAGTTCATCGACCCGCTCGGAACCGGGCGCGCCTTCACGGCCTTCCATTGCCCCGGCCAATCCCACCAGGGCGCCGGTCAGTTCATCCTGGGCATTGGCAACAACAGGTGTTTTGCCGCAAACACCCATCTTGACACAGCCCTTACCACCGGCGGTTTGTTCACACTGGAAGCAAAACATATCGCTCATACTATCGACCTCCTTGCTTTTTCACCATCGCCAAGGGAACCCGGCAGACCGTGTGTCCCCAAGATCCGCATTGCGATTTTATCTGTATTGTATTCGAAGGATGGTGAAAAAGCAGTAACCGGGGTTACCAATGGGCGGGTGGTTTGAATTTTTTTCGGATCTTGAAATTAAAGGTTTAAGAGTTTCTTCTCAATTTCATAAAATCTTTCTAGATGATAGGAGAAATCTTTATCCGGGAAGAGCCTTGGCAGTACCGTGACAGTCCGGACCAATTCTGTTAAGACTTTTTCTCTATTCACTTCTCTTAATTCGGGGAACTTGTCCGGAAAATCAATATAAAAGTATTGCCAACCCCGGACGGCGCAGGAGGCAATCATCGCATCAAAGTATTCCTCAAGAGAGATGTTCATGGGGAAATAGGCGCCGCTGTCATAAAAATAGATCTTAGGCGGGAAATCTCCCGGTTCTCTGAGAAAACAGCCAAATTTGCCATCGCCACCCGCCCATGCTTGTCTCTCGAACCAATTGAGTTTCTTTAAAAACTCCAGTTCTTCTTCGCTTGGGTGATGGCGGTTCAGTGAGTTAAAGACATCCCAAAAATTTGAAGACTGTGCTAAAGCCTCGCTTATTCCGTTGAATAAGAAACCTCCATATATAAACTCATTATTCTCATTAGTATAACTCCAACAGGATTGTAGTCTTGATATATTAAAGAAACCGTAATAGCCCTCATCTATATTGATCTTCTTTCGTTGATAGATGAAATCTGCTTCTTCCTCTAAGTAATCTAAAGGCAGATTCATAACGTCCATACACATTTTCTCCTCTGACAAATCAATATCTTTTACGCTGTATAAATACTTGATAAAGTTTAGAGTCTTTTGTATTAATCGATTCATTTTTTAAAACCCAACCTTTCAAACGACTTCCTTTTCCCATAAAACACTCTCTAGAGGTCTTCCAGTTTCATAGAAATATTTTATAATCTTTTTGGCCAAGTTAAAATCATGACAAATTTGATGTTCCTTAAAGAAATTTCCTGCCAATGGAACCACCCGATCTTCGACAGGTTCGATACCATTCCAATAGTAGAAATATACCTCTTCATCTATTATTATGCCTATGTGGAATTTCCCCGATTCAACAAAAACTATCATGGTTGTTGTATCATCTTTGTCAGATAATTCAAGAAACCCTCCGGAGGAAGAGAATTTAAGATTCTCCAAGGCGTTTTCAACTACTTTCCATGTCACGTCCTTTAGTTGTTGAACTGCCCCTCCTAATTCTGCAACTCTAAGTAGATAAGCAAAATTAGTGCCCATTGTCTTCGTACCATCTCCTAATATAATCATGTTTTTTTCCTAATCCATTTCCAGAAGAATGATATTGATCCCCCGGAAAGAATCTTTACTCTCCTGTAAACCATCTTTATCATCAGTTCCGATCAGTTTTATCTCATCTTTCGTTAGGATTAATTCTTTCTGGGGATTGATAATCTTACGTTCGTAGATATGTGATAATGGGTAACCTAATTGCATGGGCAATTGAAGCTAATATGCATCCTCTGTAAAGCTGATCTTTTTCCAGTCCAACTTAAGTATGGGATTACTCATCAATTGGTCTCCTTTATGGAGGTTTTTCTTTCGAATAACTAAAAAGGCGGGTGTTCTAAATTGCTGGTTTTGCTTCCATTAATAACTGTTCAGGAGGATTTAGCATTTTGTCTGCCAGTAATATTTTGGCTTTTGGGTTTTTATTTTCAATAAATGAAAGTTCATATTTATTAAGTCTATGCTTCGAGTTCCGCGGGATTACATTAAAAACTAATTCATATGTTCCGCTTGGAATATTTACCTCAATTTCCTGAGTGACACTGGCAACCATAATGCAGTTACCGGTAATTTCAAAAGGGACGACTATTGCTCTTATTGAATTCTTACCAATTTCAACTCGGGATTTGGTGTTGATTTGAATAAAGGATTCCTCGTCGGCAAGTAGTGAACCAAAGCTTACTGAACCTGGGCGCCAAGCAAATCCTTGGTTTACATGTGTATCCTCCCAGTCATTAAAAGGGTTCTCTATTCCTTTTTGAAAAACTACCAATTGAGAATAGGAAATATCCAGAGTAAAACTCGCTTCCACGTTCATGACCTCCGAATTCAGTTATGCGCCGGAAGTGATCCGTTCACTGTGCTTTATTATCTTTAAATACCCCTACCACCTCACATCATAATTTTACAGGGACTCATAAAACTACCCCAATTATTATAGACGCCCTTGTTCTTCGTCACAATTCCGCCAATTCCTGCCAAGCTGCTCATGAACCGATGGTTGCCCGGAGGTTTTGGTTTCAAAAATAGACAGTTTAAGGTATAATTAAAGTAACTTCAACCTATTACTTATCCACGATTATTGTGGGACTGTCGATGTTACAAAAAAAGAGTAGGCAGTTTAGCCTCGATTTCTTGATAATGATGATAAGATAAGGAGGGCGATGCAAATGTCAACCGATTTATACGGGATAAGGGTTTTGGCGGTTGATCCGGAAAACAGGCGGACCCGTTTGCGTGTGTTCGTCGTTTATTACGATACGGCCGTGGGATTCCACTCTCCTTTGCCCGACGACGCCAGTTTCTTTTTGCGTGCTTTATGGGACAAAAGTGGGGACGGGCTCTGCGGGGAGATAAGTTCTGAGCAGATATGCGACGAGTCTTTCGTTGATGCCAATACCTATCGTTACGTGGAACGATACGAACGGCTGGCAACGCGGAATTACCCGTTTAGGAACCACGAGGATTATATAGATTTTTATTACGAACAAGACGGCAGGTGGCAGGATGAGGAGAAATTGGTACAGGCGGATTATGATCTTGTTGTTACCGATGCCAAATACATATCTTATCTGGAGGAGGGCATGAGTTGGGGAACCACCGCTTATCCGACTAGGGCTGATCGGATCTCCCCTTCTGAAGCTGCGTTCCTGCCGGATCCACGCCGCCCGCTTCTGGAATTCGATGTGTTTATCAGAGACCAAATTGTAGACGTGTACTCGGCTGTGTTTAGCGATGACGGGACGCTTCTGGCGATTAGTGAGGACTACGGTGAGTGGGTCGTCTATGCGGTCAATGGCTGGCGGGAAATTTTCCGGCACAACTCGGGTTTTTCCTTTCCTTCCATTCGGTTCTACCCCGGGAGCCACCAGGTTTTAATCACGGGCTTCCGCGGTGAGCAGATGACCTGGGATCTTGATAGCAAAACTCAGCTCGCGACGGTGCCTCTAGCCGGGTGTCTTCATTCCCGGACTGGGCGCTATCTTGTCGATTACAACGGTGATGACGAAAACCTATATTTTCTAAATCCGGACGGCACGACAACCCGAGTGTTGGCTACGGGACAGAATGTACTCGAGGCAGTGGCTTTTACTCCTGATGAGGAGTTGGTCGCCACCGGCGGGATGCACAACACCGTCAAGCTCTGGGAGACGGCCAGCGGCCGGTTGGTCAATACCTTTACGGTCGGGGAACGGGTGTATAGTCTAGCTTTTTCCGGAGACGGGTCCTATCTGGTGATTGTCTGCGATCACAATCTGGAGATTCTGCGTTTGCGTGATGGTGTTTTTGTATGCCAAGTCGAGTTTGATGACTACCTGGGCCAGCTCGCTTACTCTCCTGACAACCGTTATCTGGTTGTAGCCGATATAAGGAGCAAACGAGATCGCCGAAGGAAAGTCGCGGTCTTCGCCGCAGGATACCGCTATGGTCAATGAGGCTCGAAATTCTTAATAATCTTCCTTTCTCTCATGGTAAATAAATTTTAATCCCGGTCATTATGGATTATCCCGACAATGTACCAATTCCCATCATTATGTGGTTGAAAAACGATTCTTAAAACCGCGGTGTCGACAAAACCCCATTCTTCTGTCCCTTCATAAAAGTATTCAACAACAATGGAGTTTGGATAGACAAGAAAATGGTTCCCCCTAAAGTCATCATACACTTCATTGAATCTGACAATGCTTTCTTCAAACCGCCGATTACACAAAATCTCTGTGAAGTAGGCTTTTGGGGAGAGGACCATTTTTTCTCCGGTACCGCTGGAAATCCCCCATATGTATTCTTGCGAATCGGAGAGAAAATTGCTTACTTGCTCCCGGGTAAAAACAGGATCGGAACGGGAAATCATGGTGGAAGAGGAAAAGCGAACTCCTTTGCCGGGGTGAATGTAACGGGCTAGTGATTTCGGATTAAAACCCTTAATCGCCTTTATTATATCGTCCGTCATATGACCAACCATACGCTCCGCTTCTTCCGAGGTAAAGGGCGACTCCGACAATTCAATATACCACCTAATATCTTCACTAATTTCTTCATAAAATCTTTCTATTCTCATAAGATCATTCTGTAATCGCGCATTTTCTTTAACTAAACCTTCTTTTTCTGCAGAGAGTACTCTTATTCTCTCTTCTAACAATGCTATTTTTTGGGCATTATCATTTGCCTTGTCCATTGATAACAAATCCTTATTCCAGCTAAGCATCGTAATAATAAATATGGCCAATAATATCCTAACTTTTAATCTTATTTCGTTTTTCATTGGACAAACACCCCAATTTGAATATTTTTCCCTCATTTTTCATGATAGCGAAAAAAAGAAGGAGTTCACTGATTTTTGAGCTTTCTTTCTATTTCCCTATATCTTTCTTGATGATAAGAAAAATCTCTATCCGGGAAGAGCCTTGGCAGTACCGTGACAGTCCGGGTTAACTCTGCTAAGACTTTTTCTCTATTCACTTCTCTTAACTCGGGGAACTTGTCCGGAAAATCAATATAAAAGTATTGCCAGCCCCGGACGGCACAGGAGGCAATCATCGCATCAAAGTACTCCTCAAGAGAGATGTTCATGGGGAAATAGGCGCCGCTGTCATAAAAATAGATCTTGGGCGGGAAATCCCCTGGTTCTCTTAAAAAACAGCCAAATTTGCCATCGCCACCCGCCCATGCTTGTTTCTCGAACCAATTGAGTTTCTTTAAAAACTCCAGTTCTTCCTCGCTTGGGTGATGGCGGTTCAGTGAGTTAAAGACATCCCAAAAATTTGAAGACTGTGCTAAAGCCTCGCTTATTCCGTTGAATAAGAAACCTCCATATATGAACTCATTATCTTCATTGGTATAGGACCAACAAGACTTTAATTTTGAAATATTAAAGAAACCGTAGAAACATTCTTTAACAGTAATCTTTTTATGTTCATAGAGAAATTTTGCCCGTCTTTCCAAGTATTCCTGAGGTAAATCCATGACTTCCGTGCACATTTTTTCTTCCACCAGTTCAATACTGTTTACATCATATAGAGAGTTGATAAAACTAAGGAGTTTAGTAATTAAGCGTTCCATTAATTCACCAACCTTTATCGGAAGTAATAGTTACAACTCCTTTATATCATTTAATATTAATTGTAAGTATTTGTCGTCTTCTTCTTGAAAGATTTCTAATCCTTCAAGCATATAGGCTCTTAGTAAATACTCTTTAGCTTTGGTTTTTTCATCAACATTATAAAGGCTTTGCCCGAGTCTTAATAAAATAAAAGGATTGTTTAAACCATCTGGACAATTCATCGCATTATAGAAGTATTCTATTGCCTCTTTATAATCGCTTTTCAAAAAATAAGTATCTCCTAGGGCTGTATAAATCCATGTACTTGTATCCCAGGTGTTTTTTGGGGGAGGGACTAAATCTAGCGCTCTCTTGTAGTCTTGAATAGCTTTATCAAATTCACCTTTTTCAACCATTTTATCCCCGTTACTGCATAACTCTAAAATTTTACTATATATTTCGTTGTTTAGCTCCATATACAAAAAACCTCCTGTGAAAGCGCAAGCGCAGGACAAATTTTGCTCGTTTTATTTTTGTGGGTCTTTTAGTCCCTCAATAAAAGATCGGAAACTATCTGCAATTTTATAAGTGTTTTCTTCCTCATTGGATTCTTCGAAATAAAATGAATGATCCCAGTAGTAGACCCCTTGTATTTCCGGATCATTTATCAAAACAATCATACCGGAACCCGGATCATGTCCGATAATTATGCTATTTGGTAATAAATCATCCCTATATTCATCATTCCAATATTGCAAATCCAGTTCTTCAATAACGCCCAACCCAAATAATACATCTAAGGGAATAATCTGATCTATGTCTTTAACAACAAAAGTACTGTATCTTACTTTGGCGGTGCCACCATTATATTCACTCAAAAACTGTTTATAATCTTCTGGCAACGAAAAACCAATATGCTGTTCGAACTCTTTAATCATTTCTGGAGAAGCTTTTCCAAACCCATTAATATTCATCCCCATCAACTCCTCCATGTTGACGTGTGGCCGATTGAAGCATTAATGGTAGATTGTTTAACAGTAGACCCGCTTTTAGCGGGTCTTACCATGATTCATCTTGAAGGCAGGTTATATATTTCGAGGCTTAGCTTTGATCGGGCTAGAATTCCCTGAAATTCGCTCATTAGGATTATATGGATTTTATAATTTACTTTTCTTAGATTATCAACGCTTTCATCTCCGCCTAAACTTAACAAAGGTTCATACCCAAAACATTCATCCTATCCGGGTTCTCCATATTTCTCTACAGCTTCAAAATAGGGATTCCATTGCCAATATCTTTTTTGATAATAATCACCAAAGAAATATTCCCAACCAATTCTTCTATCAGTCCAAATTACCTTTATTCGCTGATGGCGATAGTCTAATATCGAAAGACTTCCTCTACTATTACAGGTAATGATATCCCCCATGCCAGTGACAAAAACGGGGATATCATCAAGTGGCATTACATATGTTTCTTCTAGTAATTCTTGCAAATCATCGGGGTTTATTTTTAAGTATCCTCTAAAAGTACTGCCAAAGCCGTATTTTTCCCAGACTTCTATTACATCTTCTCCCAGCTTATCTTTATACTTGTTAATTATATCTCTTGGAACTTTTTTGTATAGCTTAAAATCTTGAAACACTTTTTTCATATACTCTTTATTATTGATCATCCTGAACCACCTTTAAACGAGTTTTTAAGTGTTTTGAGGTTTTTTTATGTATATTGGCGGCTGAGAATCTCCTCTGTTCATCTCTTAATCTTATTAATTTTTAGTTTTTACAGTAAATGCAAGACAAGAATATCATAAAATGAATATTCTTTCAACCGGGTTTTCTTTAGGCAGGAGGCACACCGTGTGTTCCTGGGATACGTATTGCGACTTTATCTGTATTGTATTGTTTATGGCAAAATAGAAGTAGAGCAAATGGCAAGATAGAGGTCTAGCGGAAAAATGGAAAAAATC
>LSQX01171346.1_pt1 | contig 17886 bp, 17 predicted proteins | sample 654561 | NCBI WGS metagenome assembly LSQX01 (sample SAMN04489861, study PRJNA283612) | anaerobic digester metagenome | isolation source: 4 biogas reactors fed with cattle manure at either 37C or 55C with and... | place: Denmark: Kongens Lyngby | collected 2014
TCGGGCGGCGCTTCAAGCTGGCGCACGTATTTTTCCGCGATGTCATCATTGAAACGGCGACGTTCCGGGCGTTGCTGGATAATCCGCCGCCGGAGGCGGAGGGGGTTCCTTTGCCGTCGCGGCGGCGGCAGGATGTGCCGGACCCGACGTTTGCGACGCGCGGGGGCGTGATTGTGCGCGACAACGTATATGGCACGCCGGAGGAGGACGCGCGGCGGCGCGATTTCACGATTAACGGCATTTTTTATGATTTCGCCGATGGCAGTTTGATTGATTATGTGGGCGGGCTGGAGGATTTGGAGAAGCGCGTGGTTCGCGTGATTGGCGACCCGGTGACGCGCTATCACGAAGACCCGGTGCGGATGGTGCGGGCGGTGCGGATTGCGGCGCAACTGGATTTTGAAATTGAACGGACGGCGCGCGAGGCCATCCGGGCGATGGTGGGCGAGTTGCGGTATTCGTCGCGCGAGCGTTTGCAGGAGGAAATGCTGAAGATTTTGAACTGCGGCAGCGCGTTGAAGTCGTATGAGCTGGCCTGGCGGAAGGGGCTTTTCCAGACGGTTTATCCGGCGTATTCCGCGTGGTTGCAGGTGCCGGAGCGGCAGGGGGCGATGCAATGGGTGAAGAAGGCGTTGCGGCAATTTGATGTGTGGAAGCAGGCGGGGTTGAAGCCGATGCCCGCGTTGCAATATGCGCTGTTGTTCGGGCCGGGGATTGAGGCGGTCGCGAAGGAAATGGCCGAGGCGGACGATTTGCCGGAGTTTGAGGCGACTTTGCAGGCGGTGAGCGCTTTCTTGCGCGACAAGGCGAACCTGGCGCAAATTCCCAAGGCGATGGTCTATGATGTGGAGCGCATTCTGGGCATTCAGGTGCAGATGCGGAAGTCGTCGGGGCAAAGCAAGTACGCGACGCGGCTGCGTCAACGCAGTGGCTTTGAGGAGGCGTTGATTTATCTGAAGTTCGCGAGCGGCATTGAGCCGGCGCGCAAGGAATTGCTGGCGCGCTGGATGGCGCCGGGGCCGCCGGTGAATACGCCGCCGCGCGCGCCGCGTGCGCCTCAATCGCAGCGGCAGCCGGCGAGGGGGCGTCCGCCCAGGCGGGAAGGGCCGCCGCCGAAGAAGGAGGAGCCGGTGGCGAAGAAGGAAGAGCCTGCGCCTAAAAGAGAGGAGCCTGCGCCCAAGAAAGAGGAATCGGCCCCGAAGAAAGAGGAGGCTGCGCCTCCGAAAACAGAAGAACCGGCGGCATCCAAGGCGGCTCCGGCGGCGGACAAAGAACCCGCGCCGGCGGCGGCCGAGAGATTGCCGCTTGAAAAGAATCGCTAGGAAGTGGCACGATGGACTCCGTGAAAGGCATAACGAAAGAACAGTCGGCGTGGACGGTCGTGACGGGCGGCGCGGGTTTTATTGGCCGCAATGTGGTGGCGGAGCTGAACCGGCGCGGCGAGAAGCGGATTCTGGTGGTGGACGACCTCGGGCTGGACGAGCGCTGGAAAAATCTGCGCGGGCTGGCTTTTGAGGAAGTCTGGGGGATTGACGATTTTCGCGCGCGGCTGGGCGGGGCGCGGGCGTTGCCGGAGATTCGCACGGTGTATCACCTGGGCGCGTGCAGCGCGACGACGGAGACGGATGCGGATTACCTGCTGGACAACAACACGCGCTACACGAAGGAGCTTTGCGAGTGGTGTTTGGCGCATGACGCGCGGTTTGTGTATGCGTCGAGCGCGGCGACGTATGGGGACGGCGCGCAGGGGTATTCCGATGCTGATTCCGCCACGCTGACGCTGGCGCCGCTCAACATGTACGGCATGAGCAAGCATTTGTTCGATTTGTGGGCGTTGCGCAACGGGTTGTTCGGCAAAATCGCGGGGCTGAAGTATTTTAATGTGTATGGCCCCGGCGAGGACCACAAGGGCGACATGCGCTCGGTGATTCACAAGGCGTATCACCAGATTCGGCAGGGGGGCGTGGTGAAATTGTTCAAGTCGTATCGCAAGGAGTATGCCGACGGCGAGCAGGTGCGCGATTTTATCGCGGTGGAAGACGCGGTGGCGGTGACGCTGTTTTGCGGCGAGCATCCGGAGGCGTCGGGGCTGTTCAATTGCGGCACGGGTCAGGCGCGTTCGTGGAATGATTTGGCCAAGGCCGTTTTCGCCGCCCTGGGGCTGGCGCCGAACATTCAGTATATTGAGATGCCGGAGACGCTTCGCGGCAAATACCAGTATTTTACGCAGGCGGAGATGGGCAAATTGCGGGCGGCGGGTTACGCGGCGGAGTTTCGGTCGCTGGAAGAGGGCATTTGCGGGTATGTCCAGAATTGGCTGATGAAAAATTAAAGGGGCGTTGGAGCGATGGCCAAGAATCCTTTTCCAAAAGCTCGTGTCAAGACGGTCACGGTTGGCGGCGTTCGCTTTGGCGGGGGGGCGTTGGCGCTGATTGCGGGGCCGTGCGTGATTGAAAGCCGGACGATGGCGCTGGATTTGGCGGCGCGGCTGGCGGCGCTGGCGCGGCGCGAGAAGATTCCGCTGGTGTTCAAGGCGTCGTATGACAAGGCGAATCGCACCAGCATTGGCGCGTTTCGCGGGCCGGGGCTGGCGAAGGGGCTGGAGATTTTGGCGGAAATCAAGGCGAAGCATCGCGTGCCGATTCTGGTGGATGTGCATCAGGTGGGGGAAGTGGCGGCGGCGGCGGAAGTTGCGGATATTTTGCAGTTGCCGGCTTTTTTGTGCCGGCAAACCGATTTGGTTGTGGCGCTGGGCGAGAGCGGGCGCGTGGTGAACATCAAGAAGGGGCAATTTCTGGCGCCGTGGGATGTGCGCCACGTGATTGACAAGGTGGTCAGCACGGGCAACCGGCGCATTTTGCTGACGGAGCGCGGGGCCAGCTTTGGCTACAACAATCTGGTGGCGGATATGCGCAGTTTGCTGGTCATGCGGCAGTTTGGCTATCCGGTGGTGTTTGATGCCACGCATAGCGTGCAACTGCCGGGCGGGCGCGAGAGCGGCACGGGCGGCGACGGCCGCTGGGCGCCGTATTTGTCGCGCGCGGCGGTTGCGGCGGGGTGCGACGGGTTGTTCTGGGAAACGCACCGGAATCCCGCGCAGGCGCAGTCGGACCGGGATAACGCGCTGCCGCTGGCCGCGTTGGCGCCGCTGTGGCGTCAGTGCCGGAGGATTCATGAGCTGGTGTAGGGTTTGCGGCGCGGCGGTTGTCGCCGGCTTGTGGGTGTTGTGCGCGGCTCCGGCGCGCGCGCAGATGGAGGGGAGTGTGATTGAGGGATTCCGGCTGCCGGAATATGCCGAGGATGGCACGCTCAAGCAGCAGCTCTACGGCGAAACGGCCACCTTTTTAGAGGATGGGGTGATTCAGTTGACGGGGCTTAAAATTGAGCTGTTTCGCGCGGGGGTGGTGAATGCGCGGATTTATTCGCCGACGTGCGTGTATGACCCCAACCGCAAGCGGGCGGCGTCGAAGGACCCGGTGCGGATTGTGACGGAAAAGGCGGTGTTGACCGGCGACGGGTTCGCGTGGAACGGCGAAAATCAGCAGTTTCAGATTTTTCAGAATGCGAAATTAACGGTGGATGGTCAGGTGGACAAACGCCTGATTATGCCGCAACCGGCGGAAGCGCCTGCCGAAGAAGAGGAATGAATATGAGTGGAATGAAGCGTGTTGGGCTGTCCCGGATGATTGCGGCGGGTTTTTTGCTGGCGTGGGGCGCGGCGGCGCAAGCGGCGATGGAGGACGACGGGCGTTCGCTGGAGGCTTCCGCGACGGCGACGGTCATCACGGCTGACAAGCTGACGTTTGATTACCTCAAGAAATTCGCGCAGTTTGAAAACAACGTGGTGGTGAACGACCCGCGTTTGCAATTGCGGGCGAACAAGCTGACGATTATCTTCACGGAGGCGGGCGGCGCGCAGACCATCAAGGCCGAGGGCAAGGTGCTTTTGACGCAGGATGACAAGAAGGCGCGCGCGGATTTGGCGACGTATGACGTGGTGTCCGGGAAAATTGTGCTGGCGGGCGGGCCGCCGCAGATGATGCAGGGGCGCAATATTCTGGAGGGCGAAATCATCACGTTTTGGCGCGATGAGCAGCGGCTGGAGTGCAAGCCGAATGCGCGTCTGGTGGTCTATCCGGATGATTTCGAGGGGGCGGATTCGTTCTTCAAACCCTGATGCGATAAAATTCGCTTGCAGCATTTGAAAGTCGCGATTAAATTATGAATGAGGTGAACGTGGCAGCCGAGCCAGTTTTGAACAACACACTGGTCGAAACCCGCGGGCTAGTCAAAGCCTACCGTCGGCGGCGAGTGGTGAATGGCGTTAACATGAATGTGCGCCCCGGGGAAATTGTGGGCTTGTTGGGTCCGAATGGGGCGGGGAAAACCACGACGTTTTACATGATTACGGGCCTGATTCGGCCGACGGCGGGGCGGGTGTTTTTCCGCGGGCAGGACGTGACGCGGTTGCCGATGTATCGCCGCGCGCGGATGGGGTTGGGCTATCTGGCGCAGGAGCCGAGCATCTTCCGCAATTTGACAGTGGCGGAGAACGTGATGGCCATTCTCGAAACGCTGCCGATTAGCGCGCGTGAGCGGCGGCGGCGGCTGGAGTATCTGCTGGAGGAGCTGAAAATCAGCTATCTCGCGCGGCAGAAGGCGTACACCCTCAGCGGCGGCGAGCGGCGGCGGCTGGAAATTACGCGCGCGCTGGTGACGGACCCGGCGTTGATTTTGCTGGACGAGCCGTTCAGCGGCGTGGACCCGCTGGCGGTGTACGATGTGCAGCAAATCATTCGCGAACTCAAGGAGCGCGGGCTGGGGATTCTGATTACCGACCACAACGTGCGCGAGACGCTTTCCGTGGTGGACCGCGCGTATGTGATTTACTCCGGCGAGGTGCTCACCGAGGGCACCCGCGAGTTTCTGGTGAATGATCCGCAGGCGCGGGAGAAGTATCTGGGCAAGGAATTCAGCATGTGAGCGAGTGTTTGAGTGAACCTAAGCAAACCACAACCCAACGAAAGGAGTCGTAATGGATATTCAAGTTACGGGCCGGAATCTGTCCGTGGATGAGGGCCTCAGGGAGTACGTCCGCGCGCGCATCGAACCGTTGATGGATAGTTATCCGCGGCTGGAGAGCTGTCACGTCATCCTGACCAATGAAAAATATCGCTTTACGGCGGATATCGTCGTACAAGGCAAGGACAAGTTGCGTGAAGTGGCGCAGGAAACGATGAACGACCTGTACGCGGCGCTGGATGCCGCGAGCAACAAGATGGATAAACAGTTGAGGAGATCGCGAGACAAAATGATTACCCGCCAGCAGAGCCGGGAGCGGCTGGCCGATGTGGAACCTAAAATCGGAGGCGAGGAGTAACGTCCCTGAGCAGGAGCCGGCTCACCCCCGGCTCCTGCGAACACGAAAACACCATGTGGCGTCAAGCAGACAGTCCTAAAATTACGGTTGCCGAATTCTTTGAAGCCGGCCGGGCTTCCCTGTCGCTGGATTGGGAGCTGAATGCGGAAAAGGCGGTGGGGCGCGAAATCAAGGAAGTGGCGCTGAATCGTCCGGGCCTGACGCTGGCGAATTTCCGCCGTCACTTTGCGTATCGCCGGGTGCAGGTGCTGGGGTTGGCGGAAATGACCTATTTGGCCAGTCTGGAGCCGGAGGAACGGATTAAGCGGGTGCGGTTGCTGGCGCCGGCGCCGGTCATTGTGATGTCGCGCGGGCGTCATTTGCCCACGGCGTTCCGCAAGGCCGTTTTGGAAATGGGCGTGCCGGTTATGCGCACGCGGCTGGTGACGGGTATTTTCATTAACTCGGCCACGGTGCTGTTGCAGAACATGACCAGCCCTCGGATACGGGCGGCGGGCACGATGGTGGAAGTCAACGGCGTGGGTGTTTTGCTCGAAGGGGAGCCGGGCATTGGCAAGAGTGAAATTGCGCTGGCTCTTATTAAGCGCGGCCATAGTCTGGTGGCCGACGACACAACTATTTTGACGCGCGACAGCACCGGGTGCATTCAGGGCGCGGCGGTTCCCATCACCCGCGAGCACATGGAGATTCGCGGGCTGGGGATTATTCATGTGCCGTGCCTGTTCGGCATTGCCTCCGTGCGCGGGGAGATGCGTCTGGATTTGATTATCGGCATGCGCAAGTCCACCGACGGCCGCGAGGACGACATTGACCGAACGGGCCTCGACACGGCCACGCGAAATGTGTTAGGCGTGCCGATACCGCTCGTCACCGTGCCGGTGGCGCCCGGACGCGATTTAACCAACGTGGTGGAAGTGGCGGCCCTGAATCAGCGTTTGCGCCAATTGGGGCACAACTCCGCCCGCGCCCTTGATGAAAAACTGAAGGTGGCTTTGTCCCGGAAAGATTGATTTTACATGTCTGACAGCACTCCAACTCCTGCTTCAACCCCTCTGACCCGGGATGTGACCGTCCTGAATCGCTACGGTATTCACGCGCGCCCCGCGGCGCTGCTGGTGAAAACCGCGTCGCGTTTCAAGGCGGAAATTTTCATCGAAAAGAACGGGGTCAAGGTGAATGCGAAGAGCATCATGGGGTTGCTGACCATTGAGGGCAATCACGGCGCGCGCCTGCGCTTGCATGCGTCCGGCGCGGACGCCGCCGAGGCGCTGGATACGCTGGCCCAATTGTTTGAACAACGGTTTTTCGAGGACTGAACCGCTGATGGAGAACGTGCCGGAGCTTGAATTCAAAGGCCTCGGTGTTTCGTCGGGAATTGCCGCAGGCCCCGCACGTGTTCTCAAGCCCAGTGACGCCACCGTTCCGGATTATGCCATTTCCGATGCCGATGTTCCCCGCGAATTGATTCGTCTGGAGCAGGCGCTGATTGTCACCCGCCGCCAGTTGCGCGACATTCAGCAGCGCGTGGGGAGCGCCCTTGGGAGCGAAAGCGCCCGGATTTTTGAGTCCCACCTGCATGTGGTGGATGACGCCAGCTTCATTGAGGAAATCTATCACGATTTGCGCACGCAAAAGAGGAACGCGGAAGCGGTTTTGCATCAGGCCTCGGAGCGCTACGCCAAGACCCTGCAGAACATGGAGGATGATTATCTGCGGGAGCGCGCGACGGACATTCGCGATGTGACCCGCCGCGTGTTGCGGATTCTGATGGGCCAGACGACGGAGCCACCGATTGCGCCGGACAGTCCGCGCATTCTGGTTGCCGCTGACATTACGCCGTCTGATTTGGCGGGGCTGGACCGGCACAAGCTTCTGGGGATTGCAACCGAACAGGGCAGCACCACGGCGCATACGGCCATCATGGCGCGCGCGATGGAGTTGCCGGCGGTTGTCGGCGTGCGCGACTTGTGCGCGCGGGTGGGCGAGGGCGACCGTCTGCTTCTGGATGGCGTGCGCGGCGTGGTGGTGGTGCATCCGACGCCCGCCCGCGAAAAAGAATTCGCGCGCATCGCCCGCAGCCGGCAAAGCATTCGGAAGCGGTTGGATGCGCTGAAGGACGAGCCCGCCACCACGCTCGACGGCCATGCGATGACGCTGGTGGCCAACATTGAGACGCCCGGCGATGTTTCTGCGGTGCTGGCGCGGGGCGCGCGCGGCATCGGGCTCTTTCGCACGGAATATCTCTTTCTGGCCAACGCGGGCGAGCCTGACGAGGAACAGCAGGTCCGCGCCTATGCCGAAGTGGCCCGGCACGATTTTCCCGACGGCGTTGTGATTCGCACGCTGGATTTGGGCGGCGACAAGCTCTCGCCCACGTTTCACCAGCAGCCGGAGGCGAATCCTTTTTTGGGCTGGCGCGCCATTCGGCTGTGTTTGGACTTGCCCGCGCTGTTCAAGACGCAGTTGCGCGCGATTTTGCGCGCCTCCGCGAATCACCCCCATTTGCGCATCATGTTTCCCATGGTCAGCAGCGTCGCGGAGTTTGAGCAGGCCAACAAGTTGCTGGAAGAATGCAAAGCGGAATTGGACGCGGCGGGCGTTCCCTTCCATCGGGAGGTGGAAGTCGGCGTGATGGTTGAAATTCCCTCGGCGGCGCTGATGGCGCACCGGCTGGCCCGGCGCGTGCGTTTTTTCAGCATTGGCACGAATGATTTGGTGCAATACACGCTGGCCGTGGACCGCGGAAACGACCGGGTGGCGCATTTGTTCGACCCGGCGCACCCGGCGGTGCTGGAGCTGATTGAGCGTACCGTGGCGGCCGGGCGCGAGCAGGGGATTTCCACCTCTGTTTGCGGCGAAATGGCGGGGAATCCGGTGTTTGTGCCGTTGCTGATGGGGCTGGGGGTGGATACGCTCAGCGTCAGTCCGAGCGCCATTGCACTGGTCAAGGCGGTTATCCGCCAGATTACGTATGCCGACGCCGTTGAGCTGGCCGCGGAGGTCCGCGCGATGGAGGGGGGCGAGGAGGCACTGGCCCGCTGCCGCGAACTGATTCGCCAATGCGCGCCGGAAATACTTGAATTGGCCGAATAGTCGGAGTAGGTTGGTTAAGTTGTATTTTCATTCCATCTGAAGGAGCAAGTCATGTCGAAAAATACTGTTTTCACGTCGGAATCTGTTTCGGAAGGTCATCCCGACAAATTGTGTGATGCCGTTTCGGATGCCATTCTGGATGCGTGTCTGGCGCAGGACCCGCACAGCCGTGTGGCGTGTGAGACACTCGCCAAGACCGGCATGGTGGTCGTCGCCGGCGAAATCACCACCAAGGCTGTTGTGAACTATGCCGAGGTTGCCCGCAAGGCTGTCAACGACATTGGCTACAACCATCAGGAAGCGGGATTCAACGGAAATATCTGCGCGGTGCTGGTGGCGATTGAAAACCAGTCGCCCGACATTGCTCAGGGCGTGAACGCGCAAAAGGCCGTTGGCAAAGCCAAGGCGGAGCAGGGCGCTGGCGACCAGGGCATGATGTTCGGTTATGCCTGCGACGAAACCCCCGAGCTGATGCCGATGCCCATCGTGCTGGCGCATCGCATCATGCGCAAGCTGACGGATTTGCGCAAGGCCGGCAAGATGCCGTGGGTGCGCCCGGACTCCAAGAGCCAGGTCACCGTTGAGTACGATGCCTCCGGCAAGCCCGTGCGCGTGGATACGGTTGTGGTGTCCACCCAGCACGCGCCGAACGTCAAGCATTCGACCATCCGCAAGGAAATCATCGAAAAGGTTATCAAGACATCCGTGCCGGCCAAGCTGCTGGACAAGCGGACGGTTTACCACATCAACCCCACGGGGCGCTTTGTGGTGGGCGGACCGCAGGGCGATTGCGGCGTCACCGGCCGCAAGATTATCGTGGACAGCTACGGCGGGATGGGGCGCCACGGCGGCGGCGCGTTTTCCGGCAAGGACCCGTCCAAGGTGGACCGCAGCGCGGCCTACATGGCGCGCTATGTGGCAAAAAACATCGTGGCGGCAAAGTTGGCGAAGCGTTGCGAAGTTCAGTTGGCCTATGCCATCGGCTATCCCGACCCGGTTTCCGTTCACGTGGACACCTTTGGCACCGGAACGGTTTCCGATGAGGCCATCGCGAAAGCGGTGCGCAAGGTGTTCGGCCTCAAGCCGGCGGAAATTATCAAGACGCTCGATTTGCTCCGTCCGATTTACTCGCTGACGAACCAATACGGGCATTTTGGCCGCAAACCCAGCGACAAGAACTTCAAGTATTTCACTTGGGAACAGACGGACAAGGCCTCCGCGCTGGTCAAGGCGCTGGCCAAGTAAAGAAAAGAGTCCATTGGGCTGCGGGGCCGGCTTGCCGCCGGCCCTTTTTTTGTCTCGGCGCGAGGAGTCGGGGCGGGGGGGGATTTTATTTTTTGGCGAGGGCGGCGATGGTGCGGAGCCGCTGGATGATGGGGAGGCGCTGGGTGCAGCGGGTTTCGCATAGCCCGCAGGCGATGCAGTCGGCGGCCTGCTGGGGGGTGAGTTCCCAGTGATATTTGAGGCGGGCGCGGGCGGCATCGGGGTCGGCGCCGAGCTGGATGTGGTTGTGGGTGTCCATATATTGAGGAATAGGGACGTTGCGCGGGCAGGGGAGGCAATAGCCGCAGCCGGTACACATGGAGTCGAATTTTTCTTCGATGTGGGTCTGGATTTGGGCGAGGTGCTCCGGGGTGTAGGGGGTGAAGTCCGTGATGGCGCGGACGGCGGCTTCGATTTCCGCGAGGGCGTTGAATCCGACGAGGGCGGTGGTGATGCCGGGGTCGGAGGCGAGAAAGCGCAGGGCGGCCGTGACGACGTCGGGGTCGCCGGGGGCGCGGATGAAGTCAAAGTGCGCGGCGTGGCGGGGGATGAGGCCGCCGCCGAGCGGGTTCATGGCAACGACCCCGCGGCGCAACTGCCGGGCGGCGGCGACGCCGGCGCGGCGGTAGGGGAAGTTGATGGCGCTGTAGCCGAGGGTGACGCCTTCGATTTCGGGATGGTCGGCGAGCATTGCGGCAATTTCGGGGCCGCGCATGTGGGTGGAGACGCAGACGTGGCCGATGAGACCTTCTTCCTTGGCGCGGAGGGCTTCGCGGAGGGCGCCCCCGCTGACGCGTTGCTGCCAATCGGCGGGGGTCATGACGCACCAGATGTGGAAGAAGGTGATTTGGGGCACGCCGAGGCGGCGGAGGGATTGTTCGAGGCCGCGGCGGAAATCGGAGGCTTTGGGGTGGTAGGACTTGGAGGAGGTGTAGAGGGGGGTGTCGGCGGGCGGCATGGTGCGGATGGCTTCGCCGAAAATGATTTCGCTTTGGTCGTCGCAGTAGTTGGGGGCGGTATCGAAGTAGTTGACGCCGGCGCGGCGCGCGGCGTGGAGGAGGGCGATGCCGGCGTCGTGATTCTTGGGCGTGGGCAGACGCATGCCGCCAAAACCGATGACGGAAAGTTGTTTGCCGGTGCTGCCGTAAGGGTTCGTGCGCATGATTTTTTCCTAACGTGGGTTGACTCTAACGGATAAATTGAATATAAACAGTCATGAATTTATGCCAGTGTTCGACTTGCGTACATCCATTTTGACGGGAGATGGCTGGAACATGAAGAAAAAAACATGGATCATCGTAGCGGCAGTGGCGGGGATTGTTTTCTGTGCGGGGGGCGCTTCGGCTGCGACGGTGGATGAAGAGTTTGCGTTTGCTTCGGGGCTGATTTCTTTTGAGCCATCGTTTGTTGATTTGGCGCAAAAGGTGGTGGATATGATTCTGGTCAAAGACCCGAGTCAAAAAGACCGCAGCCGCATCATTCAGGCGGAAATCATGATTAAGCGCCGGCAATTCGCCGAGGCGGAAGCGCTGATTAACGAGATGGGGATTGAGAATCCCAAGGCGCAGGCGATTAGTCTGGCTCTGGCGCGCAACTTCTTCGCGATTGGCGAAATGGATAAGGCGCGTGATTTGTACGATGCGTTTTTCAAACAGTATGAAGGCAAGGTGCCGACGGACCCGGATTTGTCGCGTTTCTATCGCGACGCGGCCTATCAGTTCGCGCAGATGCAGGAAATGGTCGGCAATTACGTGGGGGCCGAGGCCAGCTACAAGCGCGTGCAGGAGATTGAGACCAGCAAGGACATCCAGCGTTCGATGATGGTTCACCGGGCGGAAGCGCTCGTGCGCGCGGCGGAGCAAAAGAGCGGCGATGAGAAAAACAAGTTGCTGGAAGATGCCATCAAGATTTGCGAGACGATTCAGTGGGGCGGGCTGGACTTGCAGTTTGTGGACTCGCTTGTGGTGATGGCCAACGTGGAGTTGGCGCGCGGCAATCCCGATGGCGCGAAAAAAGTGCTGATGACCAACATGGACATCATCAAGCCCATTGATGAGATGCTCAAGCAGTATGGCTTGCCGTTGAAGGAAAGCCCGATGGCCGGGGCGCGTTCCCTGCTGGGGCGTTTGCTGAAGGAAGAGGCCGACAAACTGGCGAAACAGGCGGGCAAGGATGAAGAGGCCATCAAGGCGTACAGCACCGCGCTGTCGGAGTACTATAATGTATTTGTGAAGTACGGCGACAGCACATGGGGGCCAACGGCCGGGCTGGCGGCCAAGGACATCAAGAGCATTTTGGAGACGAAGTACGGCAAGGAAGTGCGCATCAATCTGCCGGATACGCTCTCGGAGAAGGCGGCGGGGACGGAGTTCATGATGGCGGACAACCTTTTCCGCCAGAAAAAATATGCGGAGGCGGCGGCGGAATATCTTCAGGTGCTTTCGCAATTTCCGGAAGCGGGCGATTTGTCGGTCGGCGCGCTGGGCAATCTGGTGCAGTGCTACATGAATCTTGACGATTCGATTTATGCGAAAGCAACCGCCACTTATTTGAGCGAACGTTTTGCGGGCAAGAGCGACATCCCCGCGAAGGCGCTGGTTTCCGTGGCGCAGCTTTACGACAAGGCGGGCAACGCCGAGATGTCGAAGTACATGTTCGACCGCTACTTGCAGTATTGCCCCAATGACCCGAAGGCCGGGCAGGTGCTGTTTTATCTGGCCGTCAAGTCGGAAAAGGCCGACGATCAGGACGCGGCGGATGCCTATCTCGCCAAGATTATCACCGATTACCAGCAGGATCAAAACTATCCGCGCGCGCTGAGCAAGCGGGCATGGAAGGCGTACAAAGACAAGGATTACGCGGGCGCGATGAAGGGCATGGCGCTCTATATTAAGGAATCGCAACCCAGCCCCAACAAGGCGCAAGCGATGTTCGCGCTGGCCGATTGCCTGCGCCAGACGAGCAACATCGTGGCCGCGGCGAAGTATTTTCAGGTGCTCGTGAACGAGATTTCGCCGGCCAATAATCCTTATGGCCGGTCGCGTGAGGAGATAGATACCAATACCAAGTTGCTGGAACAGGCGCGCTTCTATCTGGCCTACAGCCTGAGCCGCGTGGGCGATGACGAAAGCCGCAAACAGGCCGTGGCCAAGCTGAAGGAATTTTTGGAGCTTTATCCGCAATCCGGTCTGGCCGCCAAGGCGTTGAATTTGCAGGGCTCTCTCCAAATGGCGCTGAAAGACCCGGCGGCCAACGACACCTTTGCGCGTCTGGCTCGCGATTATCCCAACACGGACGAAGGCAAGAACGCGCAGTATGCGCGGATTAGCGGTGCGTTGGAACTCGACCAGATTGAACAGGCCCACGAAGCCTTTGCCGCGATGATGGCCGATGCCGGCCACTATTCCATCGAGGAGTTTGTGCGCGTTGGCCAGGCCATGCTCGACAAAGAGCAATGGCCGGAAGCCATCAAGGCGTATGGAAATGTGGTCGGCAAGACGGAGGAACGCAAGTATCTGGAACGCGCTCTGTATGGCATCGGCGCGGCCAAGTTTGCGCTGAAGGATTACGAGGGCGCCGTGGCTTCGCTGAACGATTTGATGACGCGCTGGCCCAACTCCGGCCTGTTTTATCAGGCCAAGTTCATGCTGGCGCGCGCCAACATGGCCAGCGGCGATTTGTCCGCCGCCAAGATTGCGCTCAACGATGTGTTCCGCTACGCCACCGAGCCGGAATTGGTCAACGACGCCTCTCTGGTCTATGCCGACGTGCTGTTGCAGGGCGACGAAAAGACGCAGGCGCTGGCCACCTATAAGCGTCTGGAATATTTCAGCAGCCAGAACATGAAGACGGAAAAGGCCCGCGCGCAAATTTCCACCGCCATTTTGGCCGGTCTGGAGCTGGCGGAAGAGCTGGGCCGCACCGCCGACGTGATTGATAGCTGCGACAAGTATCTGCAACTGTATCCGACGGGACCCAAAGTCAACGCCGTTCGCGCCAAGCGTCAGGCCGCCGCTATGCGGCTGGCCACGGAGGCCACCACCGGCGGGGAAGGAACGCAAACGCCATGATGTCGAAAAACGGGAGAACAACAGCCATGAAAATCTCAAAACTCATTTTAATCGCACTGGGAGTTTCGCTGGTGGCGGGCCATGCTTGGGCCGCGCCCTATGTGATTTTGAAAGACGGCACCCGGGTGGACGGCACCCAAATCCGCGCGTTGCCCAACGGCAACATCAACCTGCAGGTTGGCGCGGGCATGCGCACCTTCCCCAAAGGCAGCTATATCAAGGCCGTCGCCGACAAGCCCGCGGAATTCGACCGGGGGATGGCTGCCATGCAGGCCAAAAAATATGATGAAGCGGTCAAGTTGTTCGAAGGCATTGTGTCGCGCTACCGGATGCTGGATTGGGACATTCAGGCGGGCCGCCAACTGGCGGAGGCCCGTCTGGGCAAGGGCGATGCCGAAGGCGCCGTGAAGGCCTATGAGCAGTTGTTTGAAACCAATCCGGCGGAAAGACAAAACGCGGACTCCGCCTGGGGCATGCGCCGCGCCATGCTGGCCGCCAAGCAGTATTCCGCCCTGACGAAGCAACTGGATGTTGTGGCCGCCTCCGGCTCGCGCGCCGATGCCGCGCGCGCACAAAACATGCGCGGGGACATTCAACTGGCGCAAAACAATATCGAGCCCGCCGCGCTGGATTATCTGCGCACGGCCATCCTGTTCCAGGATGTGAAAGACCCCATCATCCAGGGCGAGGCCTGTTTCAAGGCCGCCGCCGCGCTTGAGCAATTGCGCCATGCCAACGCGCGTGATTTATACAAGAAGGCCAGCGAGTACACCGCATCCCCCTATGCGGCGCAGGCAGCGGCCAAATTGAGGTAGAAGATTTAAAAAACAAGTCCAAGGAGAACAAGCTATGTTCAAAAAATCAAAACTGATGGTGTGGATTCTGTTGCTGGCAGCCTTTGTTTGCGTGCCGGCGTTGTGTATGGCGCAAGAAGCCGCCACAGGCGAAGTCATTATGGAAGGTGTTGAGGAAGAAGCTGCTCCGAGTTCCGGCTTGTGGCAGGTCATTGCCGGCTCCGGCTGGCTGGGCATTGTGCTCTGGATGGCCCTGCTGGCGACGTCCATCGCCGCGCTCTGGCTGATTATTGACTTTTTCATCACCATCAGCCCCAAACGCATCATCCCCGAAGCGCTGGTGAATGATGTGCGCGAAGCGATGGAGCAGGGCGATGTCATGAAGGCTGTTGCCCGTTGCGAGCAGGATACCGGTCCGCTCGCCGCCATTTTGTTGGCTGGCTTCCGCAATGTGCAGGAAGGTTTTGAAGTGATTCAGGAGCAGGTGGGCGTGGCCGCCGACCTCGAAAGCGAAAAACTGATGCAACGCGTCGCCTATCTGAATATGTGCGGCAGCATTGCCCCCATGCTTGGGCTGCTCGGAACCGTGCAAGGCATGATTATGGCATTTGCCAACCTGGCCTCCATGCAGGCGGGCGCCGCCCAGCAGGCCATGCTGGCCATGAACATCGCCCAAGCGTTGTGGACGACCGCCGCCGGTCTGGTGGTGGCCATTCCCGCCGTTTCGTTCTTCACCTATTTCAAGAACCGCCTCTCGCGCATTATTCTGGGCATGGAAGGATTGACCATGGACTTAATCAAGGCGCTGCGGAATGTGGAAGTGGTGACGGAGTAGTACCCGCCGGCTGAAAAACGGAGGAGGCCCTCATGGCACGAAGACGAAGAAAACCACAAGCGGATGCGCAGATGGACATGACGCCGATGATTGACGTCGTGTTCCAGCTCATCATCTTTTTCGTAACCACTGCGGACTTGCAGGCCAAGGCGCTTGACACCTCCGTGCGGATGGCTATGGCTCCGAACGGCCCTGTTGAGGAGGTCAAGGACCCGCGCACCGTCACGGTGGATGTGGACAAGGACGGCAGAATTTCCATCATGCGCAGGCCCCTGACGGAGAACCAGTTGCTGGGGGCGCTGGTCAACGCCCGCAATGTATCGGGGCAGGGCACTCCGGTGGTCATTCGCGGCGATGTCACCACATCGCACGAAGACATCAAGCGGGTGATGGACCTTTGCGGGAAGGCCGGCCTATGGAAATTGCGTTTCGCCGCCCTCAAGGAAAAGGCATCGTAGGAGGAGGCAATTATGGCCAGACAACGAAAACGGCCGGAAGCTGAAGAACCGGCACTTTCCATGACGCCGATGATTGACGTCGTCTTCCAGTTGTTGATTTACTTTATCGTGACCATCAAGCCGATTGACGTTGTCACCAATCTGGATGTGTTCCGTCCGGCGCCGGATAAATCCGCCCCCAAGGACACCCCGCCTCCCAACCTTGTGCGGCTGGGGGTGTACAAGGACGGCTACACGGTGAACGAAGTCGCCGCCACCCTGCCGGTGCTGGATCAGGCTCTGGCCCGCTTGGCGGCCTTGGATGCCAACCAGACCATCATGATTACGGTGTCGGCATTTTCGGAGCACGGGCAATTGATTAAGGCGCTGGATTTGTGCGCCAAAAATGGTCTGAAGAGCCTTTCGATTGTGAGCGCGTCGAATTAAACGAGGTCTAGAGCAAGAGCGAGACGGAGAGTGTCATGGATTTAAGAGTACGATCCCTGCATAAAAACTTCATGGAGTGGGCGGCCGGCCCGACCGGTTCAATCACCCTGCACATTATTGCCATTGTGTTGCTGTTCATATTTGCCAGTCAGCTCACCAAGGAACAAACCAGCGAAATCGAAGTCAAGATGGTCGAAGTGGACCAAAAGGAATTGGACGACCTTTTGGAAGACCTTAAGCCTCCCGAAGACCTTCCCGAAGTGGAGACTGTCACTCCGCCGGAAGTGGATATTGACATGGCCCCGCCGCCGGAGATCACCGACTTTACGGCTTCGCCGATGCCCGATACCCCCACCGAACTGGAAATTGCCTCCGACGCCATCAGTCCGCTGATTATCAAAAATCTGGCCCCCGGCAACATGAAAAACCGGACGGGCGAGGGTCAGGCCGCCGCCATTGGCAAGTATGGCGGGCAGTGGGGCAAATACGCCGAAGCTGCTGTGTTGCGCGCTCTTGAATGGTTGCGCATCAATCAAAATCCCGACGGCTCCTGGGGCCATAACGACTGCGAAGCCTATGCCGGCCTCGGCATCCTGACCTATCTGGCCCACGGCGAAACCGTCAACTCCGAAAAATATGGCGATACAGTGCAGAAAGCCATCCGCTATCTGGTGGCCCGTCAAAATGACAAAGGCGAATTCGTGAAAACGGAGGGCGCCGGCGGCGTATATGGCCATGCCATCTGCACCTACGCCATCAGCGAAGCCTACAGCATGACGCGCATCCCCTCGCTCAAAACCTCCATGGAGCGCGCCACGCAAATCTTGATTAACGGCCAAAAGCCCCACGGCGGCTACATCATGTACACCTTTGGCCCCGGCGGCGACAACAACCGCTGGGACGTCTCCCTGACCGGCTTCTGCGCTCAGGCCCTCAAGGCCGCCTATATCGCCGGCGCGGAAAACGAAGGGCTGAAAGCCTGCATGGAAAAAGTGGTCAAGTTCTATAAAGACAAACAGCGCGACGATGGCGGTTTCCCGTATTCCGCGGCCAACCCCGGGCGCCAACCCAACATGACCGGCGTGGGTGTGCTGGCTCTGCAACTGCTCGGCTATGCCACCGACAGCGCCACCACCCGCGGCCTGTCCTTTCTGGCTAGCGCGGACGCCAGTTGGAACAACCCTCCCCAAGCGCCCATGTACTCGTGGTATTACGTCACCCAAGCCAAGTTCCATCAGGGCGGCGCCCACTGGAACAACTGGAACAACAAAGTGATGCCCGCCCTGATTCGCAATCAGAATGAGGACGGCAGTTGGTTCTCGCCCGGCCTCGCGCTCAAAGGCGACGGCGTCACCCGCGAAGACCGTGGCCAGGGCATCAGCACCAAAGTGTACGCCACCACGCTGGCGGCGCTGTCGTTGCAGGTCTATTATCGCTTCCTGCCCACCTACCAACCCATCTCCACCGAAGCGATAACCCACACTTCCAGCGACGACATCCAAATCGAGATTCTCTAGCCGCCCCGTTGCGCGGTCTGGATTCTTCCACGGTGTGGAAAACTTTTTTC
>LSQX01355630.1_pt1 | contig 17884 bp, 11 predicted proteins | sample 654561 | NCBI WGS metagenome assembly LSQX01 (sample SAMN04489861, study PRJNA283612) | anaerobic digester metagenome | isolation source: 4 biogas reactors fed with cattle manure at either 37C or 55C with and... | place: Denmark: Kongens Lyngby | collected 2014
CAACATCACTGATTTTATAGTAATCACTACTCAAAGTTTACCTCCTTTTGCCTTGTTAAGATACCAAAACAATAAGCCGCTGTTCTACCAAGCACCATAATATCCTAGAGTCTCGCTGCTGCTAAGTGCACCCATTCTCATAGACTGGGCAATTGATTGTCCTTTTAGAATTCCCATGAGAAATCCGGCAATATAGCTGTCCCCGGCTCCCATGCTGTCAACTACTTGGCATTCTATTATTCCAAACTCAGTGAATTCATTACCATCGTAAGCAATACTGCCTTTTTCCCCTCTGGTAACAACCACCACACCCGGTCCTTTAGATTTGATATATTTCATGAATTCATGCAACTCTTCCTTATTTTTACTGTCGCAGGAAAAAAACGCATAGTCAACATAGGGTAAGGCCTTGTGTGTTGTTTCACTATCGAGTTTATCTGCAAAATCAAAGGCAAGAGGCACCTTTCTTTCTTTGATTTTATACAAGTCATCCTCTATCATTCCCCATATGCCGGTTACGACAAGATCATGGTTGCACAGAAAATCTATATCTTCATCAGTAAGTTTAAAGTCTGCCATAACACCTTCTTCATAGTCACCTAAAATTCTATCACCATTTTTAATTTCGACATGTGTAACTGCAGTCTTGCCCTCTAATATTTTGATATGTGAAGTATCCACTCCCTTTTTATTTAGGGATGCTATCATAAATTTTCCATACTCATCATTACCTACAACTCCTGTGTATGATGAATCCCCATTCATCCTTTTAACGTATACCGCTACATTTACGGGATTTCCTCCGGGATAAAATTCACCTGTATTGACATATAAATCAATACAATTATCACCGACTGCAGCAATCTTTATTTTCTTTTCCATAATATCCTCATTGCTTCATTATATTCTTAAATCTGTCTATCGCTTTTTTTGCATATAAAGACGGCTCATTAATATATGCTGTAACAAGCTCTATAGTTACGCCTTCTTTATACCCGTATGCTAAAATCTCTCCCATAAGTTCCTTAAGAGGAATACTTCCGTCACCGGGCATAAGATGATTGTCGCTGCTGCCATCACTATCTATAATATGAAGGTGCATGAGCTTGTCACCAAGTTTCTTAAAATAAGTCATTATACTTTCATTCTGCACATAAGGGGGAACCACATCGCACATTGCCCCAAAATATGGCGAACCAATATATTCAATTATTTCCAAAAGATCATTAGCTGTTGTGCATACGTTGGACTCATAGGGAGTAAGGGCTTCAATAAGCAGTATATGCTCCTTATCCTCAGCGTAATCAACTAACTCTCTTATGCTTTTGCATAATCTTCTCCATATTTCTTTTCGCGTAGCTTCATAACCGGCATGACCGGCTGATATTACCGTATAATCTGCACCAAGAGCTTTTCCTGCATCAAGAGCACTTTTAAGATATTTTATAGAATCTTTTCTCTGGTATTCATCACCGATCATATAATTATATGGGTATGCGTTGTGTTCGGGTGTATAAACCTTTATGGGAATTTCGTATTTGTCCCTTAAACTTAACAAACTATCTATTTGCCCTCTCTTAAGGTCGTATACATAAGCATGAGGTCGACCACCCCATAACTCAATATAATCATATCCAAATCTTTTTGCATCCCTAAAAATATCTTCTAGATCATTTCGCTGATATCCTGATGTAAACATTCCAACTTTCATAAAGTCTCCCTTCATGATTGAAAAAACAGACTGCTTCAAAATCAAGAAGCAGCCTAATTTTACTAGAAATGAACAAATTAATAATCTAACTGTCTGTAATATCTTCTTATCTCCATGGGGTGACAGTTTATCTTTTCTAAGTGAACATCTATTCTTGAAGTTATTGCTCTCATTATAAGGTGAGAAAGATGTCCCCTGAACTTCTCACTTATCCCATTCAGTTCGTAGTCTTTTGTATCAATTATATTATAGTTTGCACATATTCTTGGCAAAAATCTTGCTACTCTTTCACTGAGTGCCCTTTGAGAATCTTCTCCAATAAATACAGTAACTGCAGTATCTCTGTCAATAATTTCAAACATACCATGGAAAAATTCTGCACTGTGAATTGATTTTGTCCTTATCCAATGCTGCTCTTCCCAGTAACACATTGCGTAGGAATATGTTGCACCATATTGATTTCCTGCTCCAACAAAATAATGTATACTGTCATTCATATGCTTTCTTGCTATGCTCTCACCAAGTTCATCGGCTGCCTTTTCCACTTCTACAAGTCCAATAGCAAGATGTTCGTCAAGTTCAGCATATAGCTCATAATATTCATCAAACTCTCCTGCATTGTACATAAATCTGTCAGCTACCATAAAAAATTTAAGCTGCTCATTATTGGGATATGAAATAAGATAATCTACCATTTTGGCTAATTCTGTGTCCGGATAATCAACAAAACCAATTACCTTGGCACCGGCTTCTTGAGCCTTTTTTACTCCATCAACCATTTCTTTTGTGCTTCCGGTAACAGAAGAAATAACTACAATTGTGCCTTCTCCCACCTTTTTGTTGCCTGTGAGAAGGTATTCTGCAGCATTTTCAACAAAGAAATCAATTGCTGATCTTTCCTTCATATGCACTTCAGCCTGTAAACAAGATGCATAAGTGCCGCCTATACCAAGCCAACAAATGTTTTTGTATCCTTCTTTGCATATTCCATCTACAAGTAATTCTATTTTATTTCTAAGAGCCAATGCTCCGTTTACACTGTCTAACTGTTTCTGTTCATCAAATTTTAACATTATTTTGTTCTCCAAATTTACTATTTATTCTCCAACCTTTAATTTTTGATAATAATCATTATAAATTGTGATAGCTTCCCCTACATCCTTTTGGAAAAACACATTTTCCTTGTAATCAAAATCTCTTGCAGGGTCATTTTTGTAAGCATCTGAAGCTGCTTCCACAGCTGCATCATTCGGACAAGAATATGGATATTCTACAAGATTTGCAGCCATAACTTGAGGATCAGTGATGTAATTCAAGAATTTTTCAGCAAGATCAACATGTTTAGCTCCCTTTGGCACTACATAAAGGTCAAAACCAAGCTGTACCGGGTCACTCTCAAAATCTGCAATTACAAGATTATTCTTATCTCCAAGCTCAGACATAGCCCATGAAGCATTTCCATCATATGTGAATGCAACGGAAGCAGTTCCGTTTGTAAGGTTTTGCTCAGCATTTCCATATGCTACAACATTTTCGTTGTATTTTACAAGCCACTCATATGCTTCAGCTATTTCGCTTTCATTAGTTGAGTTCGGGTCATATCCAAGTGCAATAAGTGCTATAGGAAACAGGTTCCTGGCTCCATCAATTGTAGCTATCTGCCCCTTTAATGCAGGATCTATGAGGTCATTGTATCCATTGATTTCAATCGGGCATGTATCCTTATTGTAAACTACATAAATATAGTTCATAAGATATGGTACACAGTATTCTTTAGCAGTCCAATAGGATTCATTAATATTGGATGCATTCGGTATATTTTCAAAATTAATCTTTTCAATATAACCACCATCAATAAGTGATTCCATATAAGCATCACATGTCATTATAAGGTCGTATTCTTGTCCTCCGCCTGCTGTAAGCTTAGTAATTGCATCAGCGTTATCGCTCATATATGACAGGTTTACTTTTGCATTATTTTCTTCCTCAAATTTTGCAATCAAATCATCGGATATATACTGCTGCCACATATAAATATTGAGCTCCGTACTTGGCTCTGCTTTTCCGTTTTCAACAGGACCTGTATTAGTTCCTCCACAACCTGTAAGTAACCCTGTTATTAAGATAAGGGCCAATAACATGGAAATTAGTTTTTTCATATTGTCTCCTCCGTTTTTTTACGTTTTTTTAACGTATTTTTAATTAAATTATTCAAAATCATTGCTATTACAATGATTAGAATCATGATTGTGGTTAGTGCATTAACATCAGGTGTAACCCCTGATTTATTCATGGAAAGAATTAATACCGGCAAGGTAGAATTTTTTGCACCTGCAAGCATATTACTCATTACAACGTCATCTATTGATAAAGTAAATGACAAGAATGCAGCACTCATTACTCCCGGCATTATACTGGGAAGAGTAACATTAATAAATGTTTGAATTCTGTTAGCTCCAAGATCCATGGAAGCTTCTTCGAGACTGTAACCATCTCCGCTAATGCGTCCCTTAATGGTAACTACTGCATAAGGTATGCAGAAAGTACAGTGACCTATTAAAATACTTCCCATTCCTAAAGCAAATCCTACCTTAATAAATATGACAAGAAGTGCAACCGCCATAACAATTTCAGGAACAATTATGGGTATATACAACATTTCATTGATAAACTTTTTTCCCCTGAATTCATATTTTTTTAACCCTAAGGCTCCGATAGTGCCTATGGTAACCGAAATTATGGTGGCTAACACAGCAATCACAACAGAATACCATAAGCTTTCTATTAAGGCTGAATTAGAGAATAATTTTGTATACCACTGTGTTGTAAAGCCATTCCAATAATAGTTGTACCTTTGATTGTTAAATGAAAACATCATCATTACTAATACCGGAATATATAGAATTGCGTATATAGCTATTGAGTAAGCTGTTCCAATGAATTCTTCCATTCTTTGTCTTTTTCGTTTTTTAGAAATACTCATTTATACTACCTCCATGTCTTCAATCTTAGCAAACCTGGTGTATATAAAAATAAGCAATCCTGTTATAACAATCAAAAGCACTGAAAGAGCCGCTCCTAAAGGCCAATTTCTTATTGCTCCGAATTGATTTTTTATTATATTTCCTATATACAAAACCTTCCCTCCGCCAAGCATGTCCGTCACAGTATAAATACCAAGGGAAGGTATAAATACCAATATTATTGACGAAAATATTCCCGGAAAGGTAAGGGGTAATGTAATATTAAAAAAAGTGGTGCTTCTTGAAGCGCCTAAATCTGCCGATGCTTCCAAAAGGGATTTGCTTAATTTTTCAATTGAGCTGTACATGGGAAGCACTGCAAATGGCAGCATGTTAGTTATCATTCCAATCATTACAAGACCGTCCGTATATACAAAGCTTATAGGTGAATCAATAAAACCTGCATTTTGAAGAAAATTATTTACAGGTCCGCTTGTCTGAAATAGCAGAAGCCAACTGTTAAGTCTCATTAATGAATTTGTCCAAAATGGAATCATAACAAGCATTATAAGCTTTGAAGCCACTTCCTTCGGTTGTTTGGCAATATAATATGCAAAGGGATATCCTATAAGTATACACAAGAGTGTAGTTATAAATGCTGCTTTCATGGATTTTACTATAACTTTAAAATATGTGCTGTCTAACAAAGTTTTATAGCTGTCCAACGAAAATTCATAAACAACATCGCCAAATATTCCCCTGGACATAAAACTGATATAGATAATATACAGCATAGGCAATGTCACAAATAAAATCATCCATAAGGAAACCGGTCCTGCCATAGCCAAAGCAGGCAGTGTATTTTGTTTGAATTTATTTTTTTTCATATTGCCCTCCACTAACTCTTTGACTTAATTGCAACAGCTCTTTCCGGATTCCAATAAATATTTACAAAATTTCCTTCTGTAAATTCCTCTTCCTTCTCAATACGAGAATACTTAATTTCAGTTTTGTCCTTTAAATCAACAGATGTTTTTACAAAGGTTCCCATATATATATTATCTTTAATTTTACCTCTTAGGTTAAATCCTTCAACAGAATCTGCGCTAACCTTTATATGCTCCGGCCTTATCGATACATGGATATCCTCTCCTGCTTCAAATCCATTTCCTTTCACCTTCATGGTTCCGGCTGAAGTTTCAACATATATTATTCCATCATTAACGCTTATAACCTTACCATCAAATATATTTGATTCTCCAATAAAACCTGCTACAAATTTAGTAAGGGGCCTGTCATAAATTTCTCTTGGTGTACCAAGCTGTTCTATTACGCCTTCATTCATTACTGCTATTCTGTCACTCATTGTAAGAGCTTCTTCCTGATCATGAGTTACATAAACAAATGTTATTCCAAGTTTCTTTTGCAGCCTTTTCAGTTCTACCTGCATTTGTTTTCTAAGCTTAAGATCAAGAGCACCCAAAGGCTCATCAAGAAGCAATACCTTTGGATTATTTATGAGGGCTCTTGCAATTGCAACTCTTTGCTTTTGCCCCCCCGAAAGAGCATCAGGTTTTCTGTTTTCATATCCCTTTAGCTGAACAAGGTCTAACATTTCATTGACTCTCTTTTTAATTTCATCCTTTGGTCTCTTCTTTATTTTTAGTCCGTAAGCAATATTATCAAATACCGTCATATGAGGAAAAAGAGCATAATTTTGAAATACTGTATTTACATCTCTTTCAAAAGGCTCCTTATCTTCAACCCTTACACCTTGAACCTTGATAATACCGGAAGTTGCATCTTCAAACCCGGCAATCATTCTCAGAGTTGTGGTCTTGCCACATCCCGATGGTCCTAAAAGAGTTAAAAATTCTCCTTCCTTTACTTCAATATTCATACTTTTTACAACCTTGTTTTTCCCAAAGCTTTTTTCAACATTTATTAAAGATACAATGGCAGACATCTTTCACCTCATTAATTATTCATAAACTATATGTAGCGGTACAATACTTAAATTACCCTTTTGTCTTTAAATAATATGTTTAACTGACATTTCATTTTCAAATACTATTCGGCCACAATTCAGTATAAAAAGCTGTTCTGTCGCCAATATTTAATGACAAGGTTGACTCTACAACTGTTTCATCCATATCGTATGAGATGGATTCCAATAGAAAAGCCGGGGTATGTTCTTTCACATTTAATAATTTAGATTCGTTTTTATTCAATGTAGTTATTTTTATCCATTGTTTAGAATACTTTAGCTTGTAGTTATAATTCTCTTCTATAACCTTGTATAACGAATCCTTTTCAAAGTCATATTGCAGCAAATTATCTAACAAATTAACAGGTAAATAAGAATACTCCAATGCTAGCGCAATGTTATTTCCATATCTGATACGTACAATCTCATAAACTTTTGTACCAATTGTTGTTTCTAAGAGTGAGGCTATTTTTTTGTCAGCCTCAATAATTCCTGATTTTACAATTTTGTTGCTCGGTTTTATTCCCTTTGATTTTAACATTTGAGAAAACCCGCTGAGTTTAACGAAATCCCTTTCAATATTAGGATAACTTACAAATGTTCCCTTACCTTTAAGTCTGTAAGCATACCCGGAATCCACAAGCTGTGTTAAAGCATTTCTTGCAGTCATCCTGCTGATACTGTATATTTCACTAAGCTCTCTCTCAGATGGCAATTTATCGCCGCTTATAAATTCCCCGGACTTTATTTTCTCTGCTAAAATATCTCTAATTTGGATATAAACCGGAGGTATGTATTTTTTATTATTAATAATATCACGCTCTTTCATAATGGTATAATGGTATATACCACGTTTTTGTAATTATAACATGGTAGATTTATATTTGCAATACCATTTCATAAATAATTAATATTTGCTCTTCAATTAGACCTTGCCCCAGGGGATATTAACTTTACTCCTAGAGCAGATGAATTCATGATGGCATTTGACAGGCTTTTATCAAAAATTTCAGGGTCTTGACATCAATTAGTTTATACAAGACCCTGAATTTTTTATTTAGGCTATTTCTGTGGTACACCTTTATCTAAAAGGTTATACTTATTGATTTAACTTATCAATAATAATAATGCCTTATTCAGTTTTTTCGGATAAATACCTCATTATAATAGTTGCCAATTCAGAACGGGTGGCAGTCCCTTTAGAAGCAAGGCTGGCGCTGGTCCTTCCGGTAATAAGCCCCTCCGCATTAGCCCACTCCATAGCACTTAGCGCCCAACTGCTAATGTTGTCTGCATCTGTATAACCGCCCAAATCAACTCTAGCTGAGACATTCTGTCCCTTATATTGGCTATAACGATATAGCATGGTTACCATCTGTTCGCGAGTTAATTCATCATTTGGACCAAAGATTCCATCGCCATATCCAAGGACAATACCGTTTTCATTAGCCCATATTACCGCTTCAACATACCACTCCTGTGATAAATCAGTAAATGTATTGTTGCTTTGCATAGTAGGTTTGCCTTCTAAGCGCCAAAGAACCGTCACCAGCATCGCACGACTCAGGGTTGTATGAGGTTCAAATTTTGAATTTCCCATATCATCCATTAAACCATTAATATTTACGAATTTGACAGCTTCATAGAACCAATCACCTTCATCAACATCGGTAAAGGGGTTATCCCATGATTCAATATCATTCATACCAGCTTCAACTGAAGCTTTTTCCGGTTTAGTAGTACTCGGACCGGAGGTATCGCTTTTTTTAGTATAGAGCCTTATTGTTCCCTCAGCAATATCGTAATTTTTTATGTCATCAGGTGTAAATGTCCAACCGTATGAAACATTTGCCTTAACAATGATACTGTATTCAACGTCCCAAGAGAGTTTGCCGGGGACTACTTCACTACTGTAAGGATTTATGAAAACTCCTCCTATATTCGCTTCAGCTATTGTCTTACCATCTGCAGTTATTTTGGTATAAGTAGGAGCTCCTGACGGAACGCATTTTTCCACTATTATTGAAGCAGTACCATGTACCCTTGAATAGATTTCCTCATTATCAGGGGTAAACACCCACATCTGTTCCGACTTCCCCGCAACAGGGATGCTTTCATGATATTTCCAAGTGATGGTGCCATCAACTATATTACCGGACTTGTCTTTCATAATAATACTGATGGGCAATGATGAAAGTTTTTGTCCATAGATGAGACTTCCTGTTACAACTGGATTCCCGATTGGCTTAACTTTATCAACAAGAGTAATAACAATCTTAATAGTGACATCTTCATAGTTTTGCATAATAACATCAATGAAAAATTCTTCTTTATCGCCGTCATTTCCCCCTGCTATGGAAAAGGTGAGAATACCATTTGCATCAATTGCTGCACCCGTAGTAACAGCAGCTCCGGAATTAGAGAGAGAAAAGTTTACATCACTACAGTCATTTGGTAGAAGTGCTGCAAGATCAATATTCTCTTCGATGATAGGAGTTTCATTGTTATATTCAAGATATATAATATTTACATCAGGTGTAACAGCTTTGGTAATTGTAAGACTGTTAGTTCCCAAAACAGAAACGATATAATTGCTATTGTCGGCAGTTCCCGTAACACTGTATTTCCCTGGAGCACTGCTGTTTTCGGCTGTTGTAGTCAAAGACAAATTTAAATCCTCTATAGTATCGCTACCTACTAAAGCTCCCTCTTCTACGGAAATCGTGAATACCGGATTTGGTGCTCCGTACTCTCTATAAGCAGGAGCAACCGTTACTGTAATCTCTTTTGGTTCTACGTCAATAATATAATCTTTTGTTATCTCTATTCCTTGATAATCCCCTTCGGAAGTAACAGTAAACTTGACAGTAATACATTTATTATCACCCGCTGTCAGGATTTCATCCGCATTTACAATTGATAATTTGCCGTCAAGAGGAATTGTTGCAGCGGCCACCCCTGTTGAAGGTAGTTCTATGAAAGCAGACTCTTTGGTATCACCGTAAGTAATACTGCTCTTTATAATAATCGGCGTCCAATCAACTTCTATATTTGTTGCTGCTTTACGTGATATAACAATAGTTTTTGATTCCTTTAATGAGCCGCTCTGTGCTATAATTGTAAAGTAAACTGCGCCCGATGCTCCGGCAGTACTATCCACTGTCAGAATACCCGTTGAAGTATCGAAGCTGACTCCTATAGCTGAACTTGTAGTACTCCACGCTATTGGCAATTCAATTACATTTCCATATTGATTGAGTGCAGTGGCTGTATACTGTACATTAATAGTGCCATCATCCGGAACAATTATACTGTTTTCTCCATCTATCCTAATGCTTGTGGCAATACTGTCATCTGAGGCGGTAAGAGGCTGAACCAATGTCATAATTGAATTGTTAGAGATAATATTTTCATTTTCAACTTTATCAGATACCAAATAAATCGGGCTAATATAATTAATTTTATCAATTTCAAAATCTACTGAACAAGCTTCTTGTGGAGAAAGGGAAATATTTTTTACCATGTAATCTTCAGCTTCAAGACTGCCAATCTTCAAGCGGACTGTTATATTTTCAAAAGCATCAAGACCTCTATTCACAATTACCCCGCTGACTACTGTCTTTTCTCCATAATCAAACGCACATATATCTTCTATAGATAAATCATTTCTGTAAATCATAAGCGTATCTTCATTATCAATTATATTTTGGTCGATATAATCAAGAGGCATTACTTTTATTTTCAATTTATCATTTGAATAATCTTCCGGTAAGGGACAAAGCAAATTTAGTGTGCAGATATCTCCGGATAAAAGACTTTCTAAAAACACCATAGACGAAAGTTCACTATCATTTTCATCTGAAACAGTTACATGTATATAGTGTACGGCTTCTGTTCCTGTATTTTGAACATCCACACTTATCGCTAATTCTCCTCCGTCTGTCATACTGTGAGAGTAATAGTCTACAGCCGTCACCTTAATATCACAGTAAGGAACAATTTCATACAGCTTGATTTCTGCAATACTTGTTATAGTATCTATACTATTCACAGCAATATATAAAGCTCCGTTAGAAAGCATTACAGCCGAATATCCTGTTACATATCCATCTATTTCAGATACTACAATAGGTTTTCCCCATCCCACGCCATCATTAAATACTGCATAGATTAAAGTGGTAAAATTATCACCGGCTTCTAAGTAAACAATGGCATCAACACCATTATCCCCGGCTAAGTACTGGAATCTATCCGTGTTAATTGAAAACTCCGCAGCATCATTTTCTACTATTATTTCTCCATCATTATAATAAATCAACTTGTCGTTTATATACTTTGGTTTTGTATCTGCAACATCGTTTATTGTCAGTTGGTCTATTTTTCCGTTATAATACTTAAATATCTCCTTGTCATCAATGGTGTCAATATTTCCGTCAGTATCCTTGGAAAAGTATATCGCTAAACTTCCCTCACCGGCAACCGAAAGACTGTCAACAGCACCGATGGCTGATGCAAGTTCTGCACTTGTCCATTTTGTTCCATCCCATTCAGATTTCCATAAAGATGTTACACCGTCAACACAATTGATATCTCCTGCTGTATTGTTTATCCATGCAATAACCGGGTTTTCGTGAACCATTGTAATGTCCGCTAACATATTGAGAGTATCGGAATCCGAATGTACACAAGATATGTTATCAAAATTATTATTTATGGTATTAAAAGCAGCAACGTATATATTCATTGCTTTCGCTATGTCTGAAATAGATTCTCCACCGGAAAACTCCTGAGATGCATTCATCCATAGTAAATAAATCGAATCGTTAATCACATTAAGCTTAGGATAAAAATCTGCCGTATAATCCTGATGAACAATTTGAGGCTCGCTCCAAACAGTATCATTGTACACACTGTAATAGACAGCCGTTCTATTTTCGTCTATCGGTCTATTGTCTCCACCGTCGTCTTCAATCCAGACCATAATTCTTTTTCCATCAGACAATTCCGCAATTTGAGGTGTAGCTGCAGGATAGCTGTTCGATTTAAATACTATGGAAGAAGCCGTAAAATCTTGTTCCGTTAAATCTGCAGAAGCTTGATTAGCTAAGAAATATGATTCTGCATCAAGATAACCCCTAGGAATTTGCTTATATTCTGTTTCCATGAAATTGCTTGAACCATCACTCGAACTTTCACCAAAAGCCCATTCTCCATCTTTAATCCAGTAATACTTGTCAGACTCATGTGTATGTATTGTCAATTTTAATCCGAGTAAAGTTATCTCGCCTAAGGCATATGAATATCTTGAATACACATCTAAATTGCTTCCAAATTTTGGAATGGTGGAATCCATTGTTAGACTTCCTGTTCCGCTTAGCCCTCCTGATACAACATCTGGTACTCCAAGCCCACCACCTATAGTAACATCAACAGTAGCCTTAATATTTAGAGCAGGTTCTAATGCAACTAAGTCTGATAACTTAAATGCAAATTCCGCAGTAGTAGCCAATTCTGTCTTGCCGTATACTAGCAAGTATTGTTGTGTACCTTTTACTTCTCCTTTCACAGATACTATAAAGCCTGTATCTGTAAAATCTAATTTTATCATTCCATTATCAATTATAACCTTACCTTCACCAAAACCCAAAACCTTTGCTTTTGTTTTAAAACCAAAAGTACCAAATATGTCGCTGGCTAAAACATCATCTGCTTTTAATATACGTTCAATTTCACCGTTAATATCTGCTCCTACATAGTCATTTTTAAATGCCTCATATGCATCCTTAACACTGCCAAACATCTGCTTTGTTTTATCGCCCTTAACTTGCAGTCCAAAAACTGCCTTAAATGTTCCATCCTGATTAATATCAAAGCTAACAGGAATACTGCCGGTAATGCTAAAATCCAATTTTGTGTTTGCAAGAAATTCAATGTTATTCGGAGAGGTTATACTCTCAGAGTCAATTATTTCCAGATTATATGTAGACTCTCTCTCATAAACCTCAACATTTATTGGTTTCCTTGTTATTTCTCCATTTATATTTTTAGCACAAACATATAATGCGCCCCCATTGGGTTTCAGAAGACTGGCTAATGTTATTAATCCAGTACTGTTGTCAGTAACAGGAATTTTTATATTTCCTTGTTCTAACCAAACTTCATCTTCGGATTGTCCCTTCCAATTTAAGTGTACAATTACTTCGTATTGTGACAGGTCATTTGTGTATAATGATAAAGAATTAAAAACCCTAAGATTTGTCAGGCTTGTTGCCGTTTTGACGTAAATTGCTTGTATTAACGGCTTCGTATTATCAGTAACACGATCAAGCATAATAAAGTTATATGCTTTTACTAAATTTACAGGCAACTCATATGTATAAAAACCGTCACAAGAAAACTTTACAGTACCGGTATAGCCTTCAGGAATATTCAAATAAATATCATTTTTAGTTGGTCCTGTGTAATATTCAATGCCATTAACCGTCACATAAAATCCCTTTGTTTGAGGATAAGTTTCACCCGCAACCATAATTCTAAAATATTTCCCTGATTTGTTTTCAGAATAATAATTCTCATAATCGCTATCATAGTCTATATCTTCACTATTGCCAATTATTACTTTTCCATCCGGTAATGTAACATCACCACCTGTTCCTTCCCAAGAAACAGCTAATGGGAGGCTTGTGGAATTATAGACTGAACCTCTAATAATTGCTTCTCCGGCAGCAAATGCATAGGCTTGTACAGAATCTCCATCATCACTTGCATCAGCACTGCCGGTAAATGCGGAACTTATTATTGTGCCAACTGAATCCTGCAAAAAATCGCTTGTAAGACCCCCGGCATTAGCATGTTGTCCAGATTTACCTTTAGTTTTTGATATAGCTCTAATTGCTGCAGAAGACTGACAAGAAGTAATATTATTATTACCCCACCCCTTCCCAACAATTCCTCCGGAACAAGCATACATGTCTGATTCGGTGGTAACATTTCCTATTGTTTTACAATCTTTGAAAATTGAATTTGAAGCTTCGCCCGCAATTCCACCTGCAGTTGCAATTTGAAAATCTTCTCCAATAGTTCTCGCCGAGACATCAGCTTCATATGAACAGTCACTAATATTAACCTGACCGTGTCCAATTATTCCCCCTGCATAAGCACTCTTATTCTCTCCGGAGATTGCTTCAACATTACCATAAGCAGCGCAGGATTTTACAGTTATTTCCATAGAGGAATAACCGGCAATTCCACCTGCAGTTGCATATGAGTTAAGTGACTTTATTTTTCCGTAGGAATAACATTCACTTATAGTTCCATCCGAAACATATCCGATAATCCCGCCCGAGTAACCTCCGCTATCACCATCATCAACAATATCTACTGTGACATCAGCGTATGAATAACAGTTTGAAATGTTTTGCCTTATGCCGGAGCCCACAATCCCGCCAGCTTCAGCTCTAGTTTTACCTGATACAGTTATCTCACCCCGTACTGTGCAGTCTTCAATTATTGAACTAGAAATAGCCCCTTTATTATTACCGATAATTCCTCCTGCTCCGCTTTCAGCAAGTATAGACCCTTCGAAAAAACCATCAATTACATTTAATTTTCCATAAACGTCACCTAAAAAACCACCGCCAAGAGAAATTCCATCTTTAGCTATTATTGAGCCTTTTACATAAGATCCATGAATGGATGTATTTCCTGAAGCTTCGCCAACAAAGCCGCCAACACAATCTTGACCCGTGACTTTACCCTCAACATAACAGTTAATTATAATAAGTCCTTTACCGTTTTCAAAATCAGAAGACTCAAAAGTACCCGCAATAGAACCTGTACTATTATTGCCATTTAGTCCAATGCTCCCTAATTCAATACTTAAATTTTTAAAGGTACAGTCTCCCAAAGTATTAAATAAACCCAAGCTACCATAGCTCTCGCTCTCAGTTTTCTGTAAGCTTTTAATTACATGACCTTGTCCATCAAATGTACCCGTAAACTTATCTTTGTAACTTCCAATCGGATTCCATTCTCCACCGTTGTACGAGCTTAAGTCAATATCATTCATCAAAATATAGCTGCCGTTCATATTGTTTTCAATTGCTCTCAAGTCTTCAACCGTATATATTGGAATAGTACTTGCATCCATATCAAAAACACCGGCAGTAAATTCGTCTGAACTATCATCTGCAATGATCTCATATTCACTTATTTTAGAGTCATAATTTTGAGCAAATGCCTGAGTCAATACCGGCTCAGGCAACAAAAAAAGAATCATGGTCACAATAAGTGTAATTAAAACTAATCTCCTCATTTAAATACCCCCATCAATTTAAAATATTTTTTGAAACTTAACCGAGTTAGCACCTATTTTTATGTAAATAATTTATATAAATAATAGCATTTTTCCCAGGTTCTGTAAATGTATAATATTCTACTAATGTGGATACCACTTAGGTGTTACATCTTGTCACACATTATAAAAATGGACATACTATATAAGGTAAAATATTTTATGGAGTGATTAATTTTGTATGATAATATAGAATATGTTCGCCAATCTTTAGAACTTCATCTATTTTTTGCGCGAATTATGAAAGAACATTCTTTTTTTCTTCAATTAGGCTTTACCCCAAGAGACATTAACTTTACTCGCAGAGCAGATGAATTCAGGATGGCATTTGACAGGCTTTTGTGGGATGTTGTAGTGCTTTCTGATGGTGTAGTAAGCAGAAACTCATTAGAATCCGGTGAAGTTATAACACCATATACACTTGAAGCCGAAAGAGCTTCTGAGTTTTTCACGGGAGTTGATATCCCTACAAGAATCACTAAAGCAGAATCTGACTTAACGGCTGCGCGCAGGGATTCTGCCGGAAGTTCACTAGTAGATAATGTATCAAGAATAAACAACAGAGCCATAAGGTTAATTTCCGAATTGATAGAATTTAAAGCTGCAATTTTAGAAAATGTACTTGAATGCAGAATGTTTACCCTTAACTACCCCTTATTGATTGACCATATAATGAGAGAAGCAAGACTATATTTAGAATTAGTTGAAAGGCTTCAAAGACGGGGATTTATAAATCTGCAAAGAGATGCCTTAGAACAAGAAGCATTTTGGAATAGAATTATGGCTGAGCATGCTAAGTTCATTCGCGGACTATTAGATCCCACTGAAGAAGATTTGTTTAATACAGCCGATAATTTTGGTAATATATTTGATAGATTGACGAAAGAAGCTTTAGCTGCTATGGACAGGTCCATTTCATTTAACAGAGTCACTAATGAAAGCCTAAGAGCAACCAGAGCCATAAGAGATTTTAAAGCTCAGGCAACAGAAGGATTACTTGATTGTGATATAAGATCAATTATTATACCTTTATTAGGGGACCATACATTGCGGGAAGCAAATCACTTCTTAAGACTCTTAAGGATGTTCTAGGAATTGTAGGTTTTTATCAATAAATTCAGGGTCTTTACATCCATTTAAATTGTACAAGACCCTAATTTTTTTATTTTAGGCTATTTCGGTGGTGCATTTTTATCAGGTAATATTTATTGATTTAACTTATCAATAATGGCCTTTAAAAATACAGGCTGGTCATTTGGGCTTCTTGAAGTAGCAATATTGCCTGAAACTACAACCTCTTCATCTAAATATTCTGCTCCTGCATTAATTAAATCATCCTTTATCTACGCTACTATTTTGCATTAATTACAGATAACTTCTTTGTATATTCAGGAACAGCAAAGTTAGTATTGTATTCTTCTTTCTTCCAATCAGGCCAATTTTCTATTATGTGATGTAAAATTTCATATGTTTTTTCATCTTCTAATTTTGTTTTTTCATCATTACAAACCAACTTAGTAACTTTATTCATTTTATAAAACCCCCATAAATTTATTTAATTATAACACTTTATTTAACTATTTGACTATGTATTTTTTTACCAGTTCAGTATATGCATTATAAGCAGCAACTTCAGAATCTAAATAATTTAACACATTCATTGGATTTCTTAAACTTGCATCTTTCATATTCCATGGGATTTTGTATCCACCCTTATCTTTCCTAATTTTTTTATACCAATATATTGAACTAATTGAAAACAAATCGATAAATCTTTGGGGACCTACTCCTGTAAATGGAGTAAAATATACTTTATTATCCTCTTTTGTTTCTTCGCTTATTTCTTCTCTGTAAAACTCTATTGCTTTACTCTTAGGATAAGGCTCAATATAAGTAATCTTTTTTATTCCTGCAGCAATAATATGCTTTGCACAATTATGACATGGAAATGTAGTTACATACATTTCGGCATCTTTACATGATATATTATTTCTTGCACACATTAATAGTGCTTCCATTTCGCTATGTACCACCCTGCCGTATTCGGTTAAACCACCAATGCCTGCATTTTTTATTAGTTTAATATTCTCAATAGATTTTTCAATTCCAAGAGAATCTAGTATATTGAATATGATTTCATTCTGTTCAATTTTATTTGAATCGTATCCAAGCATATAATCCCTACCATTAGCAACATCTTTATATCCTTCGTTATATTCCAACCAGTACAAACCACCACCGAATTTCGGACAATCATTAACTCCCGTTGCAATAATTTCATTATTTTTTGCTATAACAGAACCTATTTGTCTTGAAAGATCAGCAGAACGCAATGAAGAAGCATATGCCATAAACATCGCATATTCATCAAAAGTGGGGGTATTGAATGGATCCCCAAATAATAAATCAATCAATCTATAAATATTGTTTCTGATTTCATCGGTATTATTTGATATATTAATAAAATAATCAGAGTTTTGAAATGCATCTCTTGTGTGTTGACCGTATTCTAAATCTTCAGCGGAATCTCTATCTAATATTGCTTCTGCCTGTTCTAAAGTTAGACCCTTTTCTTCAGTTAAATGTTCAATCCTCCGTTTTCTTATGCTTGTTGCACCAATTAAATGAAATCCTGCTCCATAAGTTTTGCGCATAAAACTAACTTCATCCGGATGTTTTATTGAATCTACGACATAAGCTATTCTTTTGCGCGGAGATGGGCTTTCTATATTTTCCCTTTCCAATAATATTTTTGATACCACCCCTTTCATTAGAACCGAATAATCGCCAGTTTTGCTTCTTATTTCATTTCCTAAATCCATATATCGTGATATCCTATCATACTCATGTAAATGGTAAACTAAAATCCA